>Ga0209591_10001994_pt1 | contig 24807 bp, 25 predicted proteins | sample MAT01_FD_187207 | JGI IMG/M metagenome (GOLD analysis project Ga0209591, IMG submission 187207) | Freshwater microbial communities from Lake Fryxell liftoff mats and glacier meltwater in Antarctica - MAT-01 (SPAdes) (version 2) | ecosystem: Environmental > Aquatic > Freshwater > Ice > Liftoff... | reverse complement strand
TCCTTGGAATTGCGATGGTCGCCCCATGCGAGTGTTTGTGTGGTGGCGGCGAGCGGTGGGTATCCCGGCGAGTATACGAAAGGCAAGGTCATTCATGGCCTCGAGTCCTTGGCGGGTCGGTCACAGGTGAAAGTATTCCATGCCGGAACCCAGCAGCGGGAGGGGAAGGTTGTGACCAGCGGAGGCCGAGTTCTGGGAGTGACCGCCTGGGCTCCCACACTCCAGGCGGCTCGCGACGATGCCTATGCGGCCCTGGCGCAGGTGGACTTTGAAGGCCTGCAGTACCGGCGGGATATCGCCGCGAAAGCATTGCCAAGTCGTTGAGAGGCTGCGCTGACCTCACCTTTGCCACGGGGGCACTCTGCCCAAATGACTCGAAGGAAGTACGACACGCCCGTCTTGCCCAAGAGGGGAATTTCGTTCCAACATCGACCTCCTCCATGAAAGCCCTCTTCCTTTTATTTCTCTTGGTTCTGGCGACCGGACGTTTGGCGTGGGCCGCCGAACCGCCGGCCTACAGCCGTTCTGAAGTGATCTATGGACGCAAGTTTGGCACGGCCCTGACGCTGGATGTTTTCCAACCGCGGGTCACCAATGGCTATGGCCTAATCGCGGTGATTTCCGGCGGTTTTTTCTCCAGTCACGACGGGATCAACCCGGGATCCTTGAAACCTTTCCTGGACCGGGGCTACACGGTGTTTGCGGTGGTTCATGGTTCGCAGCCACGTTTTATTATTCCGGAAATCGTCGAGGACTTACACCGCAGCGTCCGCTGGATGCGGAACCATGCGCCCGAGTATGGGATCCGACCGGACCGGCTGGGGATTTTTGGTGGCAGCGCCGGAGGGCACTTGTCCCTGGCGATGGGAACACAAGGAAAACCGGGATCGGCGGATGCCAAGGATCCGGTTGATCGGGAATCGAGTGCCGTCCAGGCGGTAGCCTGTTTCTTTCCGCCGACCGACTACTGCAACTGGCGGGAGCCGGGTGATGATGCGGTGGGCGTGGGTGTGTTGAAGGATTTTAAGCCGGCCTTTGGCAGTCGTAGCGATACGGCCGAGAGCCGGGCAGTGTACGGGCGGGAGATTTCCCCGGTCAATTTTGTCACGGTCGGACTGCCGCCTACGTTCATCATTCATGGGGCGGCCGATAAACTGGTGCCGATCTACCAAGCCGAGATCTTTTTGAAGAAGTGCCAGGACGTGGGGGTGACCGCGCCGGTGAAACTGGATCGGCGGCCAGGCAAGGATCATGGTTGGGCGGGTATGGATCAGGATCTTGGGTTGTTTGCCGACTGGTTTGATGTGCAACTGCGTCGGCTCTGATGTAACGATACCCGCGTCGTGGCAACGAGTTTGGGCTGCATCGTAGTGTGCCTTTTGTTTTGCCTCTGTTGTTCTGCCCCCCCAACGTCTTTCCTCGCGACCCTATGGACGATACTTCACCGTCGCCGCGTCCCTTTAATGTTCGGCTGCTGCCGTGGATTCTAGGAGCGGTATTTTTGGTTCTCTATGCTCTCACGCTGCATCCGTGGCTGGGGCCGATAAATGTCACGCTGGTTGGCCAGTTATTGGGTTGGGAGTCAGACCCGCCCTACACCGAGCCGGTGCTGTACGTGTTTAGCTTGTTTTTGCGGTGGTTTCCGGCGGAACGAGGGCCCTGGGTTTTGAATGGGCTGTCGGCTGTGCTGGCGGCCTTAAATGTGACGGTCCTGGCCCGTTGTGTGGCCCTACTGCCGCACGATCGGACCCGCGAACAGCGTATTCGCGGACATTCGGAAAACACCCTGCTCCATGGGTGGTTTGCAGTGTTCCCAGTGATTTTTGCCGCCGGTCTGCTCGGGCTTCAGCTGACCTTTTGGGAAAATGCGACGCTGCAGACGGGGGAGATGTTGGACCTCTTACTGTTTGCCTTTTGTATCCTGGCGCTCCTTGAATATCGGCTGGACCTGCGGGAGGGCTGGTTGTGGGCCTCGGCTTTTGTCTGGGGTGCGGGGATCACCACCAATTGGGCAATGATCGGTTTCGCACCCTTATTCCTGACGGCTATCGTCTGGATTCGTGGTTGGTCTTTCTTCAATGCGGCCTTTCTGACCCGCATGATTCTTTATGGCCTCGCCGGTCTGGGGTTCTACCTGGTGTTACCGATGCTGACCCTGGTGCTGGATCAAAGCAGCGTCGGATTCTGGGGTTCCTTGAAGTCAAATATGATGACCGAGAAGACCTACCTGTTCGGCGTGCCACGGGGTCGTCCCCTGCTGCTCGCCCTGATTTCGGTACTACCGCTGGGTTTGGTCGGTATCCGTTGGGAGGGCAGTAAAGGAACTACGGTTGAACGATATGCCACGTTTGGCGGCATTGTTTTGCTCCAGGTGCTCTGGTTGTTGGGCACGGCCTATGTTGCCTTCGATCCTCCCTTCAGTACCCGCCGATTGATGTATTTGGATGAAACGTCCGGCAGCCTCCCGCTCTTGACCTTTGGATTCACCGGAGCGCTGGCGGCGGGATATTTCGCAGGTTGGTTTTTGCTCTTTGGTTTTTCCCCGCCGTCCAAGACGTGGGACCTGCCCAAGGCACTGTTTTCGTTGCTTGGCAAAGTCGCGGCGGTGCTCGTCCTAGTGGCGACGATTGGTGTGCCCACCGCGCTGTTGGTGCGCAATTGGTCCGTCGTGCGGGCGGGAAACAATGGGGAATTTCTCGCGTTAGCCCGCTCTCTGGTGGATCCGCTGCCCGCAACTCCGTCGCTGGTACTATCTGATAATTCCTTAACCGCTCGGATGGCTTGGGCGGCCGCCGCCAGTCGCGCCGGGACGCCACCGCACGTGTTCTTCGAGGCCAGCCGGGGCCCCGATCCCCGTTATCGTCAGTGGATCGCCAAATCCTCCGCAGCCACCATTCCTCAACTGGCACCACTCGCGACAGTTACGGAAAATGTGGCCGGGGTGACTACCGAGATTTTGTCCGAACTGGCTGCCGCTGGCCGGGCTTTTTACCTGCATCCCAGTTTCGGTTTCTTTTTCGAAAAGGTCCGTCTCCAACCCGCGGGCGTCATTTTTGCCCTGGCGCCCCAACCGGCTGAAATGGTTCCGCTCGTGGGTTCGACTGATCAGGCGGCAGCGGCGCTTAAGGCCTGGGAAGCCCTGACGGTTAGCTTAGAGGCGGTCCTTGTTGCCCGGGATGCCGGGGCCAAAGATGGTCGGCCCTTGGCTGAGATGTGGTCGCGCGCGGCCAATTCATTGGGCGTGGAACAGCAGCGTTTGGGGCGACTTAAAGAGGCAGGTCAGCTTTTCGCCCAAGCTCGGAGATTAAATCCCGATAACCTGGCAGCCCAAGTCAACGCCGCCGTCAATGCCGAACTGCAGGCGGGTCGGCCCTTGAGTACCGATCTCAACAAACCGCTGGCGAACAGCCTCGCGATCCTGGTTTTGAGGTCGGATGGCCTGCTCGATGAGCCCGTGTCCTTGCGCAGTTATGGAGGGGGCTTGCTGTCCGCGCTCGAACGATTGCCCCGCCAAGCCTGGGATGCCTTTTACCGGGCGGAACAACTGGTACCCGGCGACCTCACGTCGCGCTTGGGTCAGATCGAGGCGTTGTTGCAGGACGGACACGTTAAGCCCGCCCGCGCCGAGCTCGACCAATTGGCCAAATCCGATGCCGCCAAAACTCCCAGCCGCGAATTCGTGGTCGGTCAGCAGCGTTTGGAGATCTACTATGCACTTTTGCAGGGCGATATCGCCGGCGCCGAAAAACGGATTGAGAGTGCCCGAGCCCAGTTTGTCGGCGACACCTCACTACTGGCCCTGCTGACCGAACTGTACATTCGCCAGGGTCGATTCGATGAGGCTGTTCCTTTGTTGGAGCAATGGCGCAAGCAACGGCCGGAAGAGGCCGCCGCCTCGCTTCGGTTGGCGGCGATTCATATCAACCGGTCGCAGTTTGACCTCGCGCTGCGAGTGATCGAGCAGTTGCTCCTCCTCCAGCCCGAGAATCCAGCGGCCCGCCTCAATAAGGCCATTTGCCTCTTGCAACTGAATCGGCTGGAGGACGCCCAGCGAGAGTACCGGGCATTGGAAGAAAAACTGCCGGATGTACCGATGCTGCAGTTTGGTCTGGCCGAGGTTGCACTGCGTCGGAAGAACACCAACGACGCGCTCGAATATTTGGACAAGTACCTGAAAGGGGCTCCTACCAACACCGTCGAATATTCGAATGTCGTGCAACGGGTCACCCAACTGCGCGGCCCCGCGCGTTGAGCGGTCTCGCCGTCAGGCGTCCCCATGCGCGTCACGCATGTCATCACGCGGTTGATCGTCGGCGGAGCACAGGAAAACACTGTCGCTTCCGTTTTGGGTCTCCGGAAGCAGCCGGGCCTGCAAGTTGATCTTATCTCCGGCCCGACGACTGGTCCGGAAGGTTCCCTCGAGCCGCTCGTCGCCGCGGTTCCGGGTTGCTTGACCCTGCTGCCCGATCTGGTTCGTCCGGTCCGTCCATGGGCCGATTTTCGAGCCTATGGCCAACTGGTGACCCAGTTTCGTCGACAGCGTCCTGACCTCGTCCATACTCACAGTGGTAAAGCTGGAATTCTCGGACGATTGGCGGCGCGACGGGCGGGTATTCCGCTGATCCTGCACACCATCCATGGGCCGAGTTTTGGTCCCTTCCAGGGAAGCCTAGCCAACGCGGTCTTCACCCAGGCGGAAAAAATCGCCGGCCGGGTAACTGATCACTTTGTCGTCGTTGCCGACGCGATGGCCCGGCAATACCTAGCGGCTGGAATTGGGCAGCGAGAACACTACACCCGAATCTTCAGCGGCTTTGAATTGGCGCCCTATCTCCAGGCTCGACCTGATCCGGCCCTCGCGGCGCGATTGGGGGTGCGCCCCGGCGATTTTGTCGTGGGTAAGGTCGCACGGTTATTTGAACTCAAAGGGCATGAGGATCTGTTTGCCGTGGCGCCGGCGCTGGTCCGGCAGATCCCCAATCTCAAGTTTCTCCTGATCGGCGACGGTCCGTGGCGAGCTCGTTTTGAGGCCCGGGCGGCCGAAGCCGACCTGCGTGGGCATTTCGTTTTCGCTGGCTTGGTGCGACCGGATGAAGTCGCCGGGTTGGTGGGGTTGATGGATGTGTTAGTGCATCTTTCGCGGCGAGAAGGCCTGCCCCGCGCCTTGCCCCAGGCCCTGGCCGCCGGTAAGCCCATCGTTGCCTACGATTGCGATGGGGCAGGGGAAGTCTGCCTCGAAGGGGAAACCGGGTTTCTGGTTCCGACCGGGAATTTGGGTGCCCTGGTGGAGCGTCTGAGTCAGCTCCATCGCGAGGCCGATTTGCGGCGCGGATTGGGAGCGGCTGGACGCGCCTTTGTGCAGGAACGCTTCAGTGTGGACCGCATGGTGGAGGAACTGCACGCGCTGTATCTTCAATTGCTCGCCGAACGTGCCCAAGGAACGAAACCCGTTGGTCAATCCCCGCGTGCATGACCTTTCCCTTCAATGCCTACGTGCTGGCGTTTACCGGGGCCTTCCTGGTTACTCTCCTGACCTTGCCGTTATGGCGGGCTTGGTGTGAACGGCATGGGCTGCTCGATGATCCGGGCCATCGCAAGATCCACCATAAACCTGTTCCTTTGGCCGGCGGACTAGCCGTGTTCTCCGGAATGGCGGTGGTTGTTCTGGGCGCCCTGGTGTTCGTCAAACTTCAGCTGCTCAATCCCGAAGCCGTCGACAAATTGTCCTACGGCCTGGGACGGCGGGCGCCGGAGCTGGCGGCAATTCTTTTGGGGGCGCTGGCCATGCTCCTGCTGGGGTGGTGGGACGATCGCCACGAACTCAAGCCGGCCGTGAAGTTTGCCGGCCAATGTCTCATCGCACTGGCAGTCGCTGCCGCCGGGATTCGGGTAACGCTGTTCGTTCCTAGCCTGGTCTTTAGTTACCTCGTGACCGTTCTCTGGATCCTTACCGTCACCAATGCTCTCAATTTCAACGACAACATGAACGGCCTGTGCGGCGGCTTAGGCGTGGTGGCGGCCGGTTGGATGGCCTTCCATTCCGCCCGCGAAGGACAGTATTTGGTCGCGTCCGTGGCCCTACTGGTCCTGGGTTCCCTGCTGGGATTTTTGCCCTTTAATTTTCCCCGTGCCTCCGTCTTTCTCGGCGATGCCGGAAGTCATCTCGTCGGCTTCCTCCTCGCAGTGCTGGCCATTTTGCCGCACTTCTATTCTGCCCGTCAGCCGGATCTCAATCGTTGGGCAGTCCTAAGCCCCTTGCTCATTCTGGCGGTCCCGCTGGCCGATCTAGCCTCGGTGGTGTGGATCCGGACGCGCCACCGGCGACCTTTTTGGATCGGTGATACCAATCACTTTTCACATCGGTTGGTTCGGGCGGGCCTGACCCGCTTGCAGGCGGTCCTGGTCTTGTGGCTGGCCGCGGCTCTGGCCGGAGCGGTAACCCTCGTGTTTTGAGAACGAGTTATTGCGCCGCCTTGCTCCGGTCAGACGACCATCCTACCGTCCGCGTCCTTTATGGAAAACGTCGTCATCATCGGCACGGGCTGCGCCGGCCTGACCGCAGCGATCTACACCGCGCGCGCCAATCTGCGTCCGCTCGTGCTGACCGGAATCATGCCCGGTGGGTTGCTGACGACCACGAGCACCGTGGAAAATTTCCCCGGGTTTCCCGAGGGAGTTGATGGCTTTGAGTTGATGCAGCGGATGCAGCAACAGGCCGAGAAATTTGGGGCTCAGATCAAGTTCGGCCTGGTGGAATCGGTTGCTTTGGCAGGCCAACCCATCCGTCTGATGGTGGATGGGGAACCGGTCGAGACGCAGACCTTGATTATTGCCAGCGGGGCCGGTCACAAGCATCTCGATATTCCTGGAGAGCATGAGTTGGAGAAAAAGGGCGTCACCTACTGTGCGACCTGTGACGGGGCCTTGCCCGTGTTCCGCAACCAACCCTTGGTCGTGGTGGGCGGCGGCGACTCCGCCTGCGAAGAAGCCAATTACCTGACCCGATTCGCCTCTATCGTGTACCTGGTCCACCGGCGGGATTCATTGCGCGCTTCCAAGATCATGGCGGAACGTACGCTGGCGAATCCCAAAATTAAACCCATCTGGGACAGCGTCGTGACCGAAGTGAAGGACGTGTCAGCGGGAAAGGTCACGGGCGTGACTCTGAAGAATCTGAAGACTGGAGCTGAATTGTGGCTGCCCTGCGCCGGGTTGTTCGTCGCGGTTGGACACGTGCCGAACACTCAGTTGTTCCAGGGCCAATTGGATCTTGATCCGGCCGGCTACGTGATTCCGGTCAAGGGAATGGCAACGCCCGTCCCCGGGGTATTTGTGGCCGGGGATTGTTCCGATTCGGTGTATCGCCAAGCCGTGACTGCGGCGGGCATGGGCTGTGCCGCGGCGATCGAGGCGGAACGGTATTTGGCTGGTTTGAGTGGCTGACTGCGCCTAATCTACATATCGCCGAGTGAGATCGGCGTACGCATCAATACGGCGGTCACGCAGAAACGGCCAGTGGGTTCGAGTGACGTCCAGTTTGGCCAGATCGAGTTCCACGAGGAGGTTTTCCGGACGGTTCGCACTGGCTTTGGCCAGGATTTCGCCGCTGGTTCCCGCCACGAAACTCTGGCCCCAAAACTCCAGTCCATCGCCGCCCACCGGTTGTTCGAGTCCGATGCGGTTCACCGCGGCGACGTAACATCCATTGGCCACCGCATGGGAGCGTTGAATGGTTTCCCAGGCCAGATGTTGGTTCACCCCGTACTCCGACTTTTCTGACGGATGCCAGCCAATGGCAGTTGGGTAAAACAGGATTTCAGCCCCCTGCAAGGCGGTGAGACGCGCCGCCTCAGGATACCATTGATCCCAACAAATCAGTACGCCGAGCCGTCCGTAACGGGTGTTCCAGGAGCGGAAGCCGAGATCGCCCGGCGTGAAGTAAAACTTTTCGTAAAAGAGCGGGTCATCCGGAATGTGCATTTTCCGGTACTTACCCAGGACGGTCCCGTCGGCATCAATGATGACCGCGGTGTTGTGGTAAAGACCGGCGGCGCGTCGTTCGAAGAGCGAAGCGATGATCACCACTTTGCGTCGGCGAGCGAGTTTCTGGAAGGCCTCCGTGCTCGGACCGGGGATGGATTCCGCCAATTGAAACTGGGCGTGATCCTCGCTTTGGCAAAAGTACTGCGACCGGAATAGTTCCTGAGTGCACATGATCTGGGCTCCGTCGCGCGCCGCCCGATCCGCGGCTGCCAGACAGGTGGCCAGGTTGGCGGCTGGATCTTCCGTGCAGGCGTGCTGGAGCAGTCCGAGCGTAACGGTTGAGCGGGTGTTCCGGTTGATGCGGCTCATTCGGTTTTCGATTTGATGCGGGTGGCCACCTGGCTGTCGGAGGTCCGCCGGCTCTTTCGTCCTAACTTCACCGTGCCTCCTCGCGTCGGATCCGCCGTCGGCTTGCTCTCTTCGCGGAAGAGTTCACGGATGAAGCGACCGAGCGTTTCATTGGTCGGCCCATAGCCGCGGTGGTAAATGAAAAATTCCAGGTCGTAGAGCAATTCGTCGGCGGTCTGATAGCGCCGGGAGAGGTCCCGTTCCAGTGTGCGTTGTAGAATCTGGCTCAACTTCGGTTCGATCTCCGGCGCCAGTCGGGTGAAATCGGGGATGGGCAGCTCGAGCACCCGCTGACGCGACTCGTCGGGAGTCGGGCCACGAAAAATGTTTTGATTGGTGAGCAGTTGGCTCAAGACGACACCCACCGAAAATAGATCAGAACGTCGATCAGTGATTAGGAAGTCCGCTTGCTCGGGACTCATATACTCGGGCTTTCCGGCGACTTCCTCACCCTCCTTGTTCGTCAGGAATCCCCGGGCCTTGGCCACTCCGAAGTCGGTCAGCTTCACGTCGCCTTCGTAGGCGATCAGGATGTTCTTCGGATTGATGTCGCGGTGAACGATCCCCAAGGGCGTGCCCGTGCCATCCGTCTTCGAATGGGCATAGGCGAGGCCGCGGGCGATGCGACTGACGATGAATACCGCCAGTTCCACCGGGAGCCTGCGCCCGGCGCTGTTCGCTCGCTCCAGGAATTGCTCCAGGTTGACCCCGCGAATCAGCTCCATACAAATGAAGCAGGCTCCGTCGGATTCTCCGAAATGGTAGGTCTGAACAATGTTGGTATGGATCAGGTCCGCCACCAGGCGTGCTTCCCCGGCAAAGTTAGCGAGGAAGTCTGGCTGCCGCGCGAGGCGTTCGCGAATCACCTTGATCGCCACCCGCTTTCGAAATCCCCGGCCCCCGTGTTGCAACGCCTCATAGACGATCCCCATACCGCCTTCATAGATCTGGCGAATGATCTCGTAGCGAAATTCTCCCGTAATCGTGCGTAGCGCCGACACGCACCAAGGTTGGGAGGGGCCGGCGCAGGGGTCAAGGCGTCGCCCAAGGAAACAAACCAAACTTCCACCAGAGGGGACGCTTCGACTTCGGTCTCGAAGCACTCCCGCGGAGTCGAGAATGAACTCAGTTGTCCCGGAGTTAGGGGATGGAAGAGGCTCTTCTTACGGCGCGACCGTCTACCCAATTGGGTCGGAGGCGAAAGGGTGCTAACTCGCCTTCAGACGCACTTAGTTCGATGATTTTGGCCTTTGCCGCCGGGCTCTCGAGTCGCTTTTCCCGCGTTTTTCGGGGAATTTGCCTTGCCGTCATGATCGCCTCCGCGTAAATCGCCCGCCATTCCGTTCGTTTTTGACGACTCAAAGCACACCAACAAGAAAGTCTCCCAACATGGCTAAAGCCCTCACTAAATCCCAAATCGCCACCGCCCTCTCTGAAAAAGCGGAAATTTCCAAGAAGCAAGCCGTGGTCGTTCTCGAGTCACTCGCCGAGCTCGCCTACAAGAACGCCAAGAACAGCTTCACCTTCCCCGGCATCGGCAAGCTGGTTCTCGTGAACCGCAAGGCCCGGATCGGTCGCAATCCGGCCACCGGCGCGGAAATCAAGATTCCCGCCAAGAAAGTCGTGAAATTCCGCGTCGCCAAGGCGGCGAAAGATTCAATCCTCGGGGTTAAGTAAACCCGGGGACTCATGACCAGACGGCACCCGATTTCGGGTGCCGTTTTTGTTTCGCCGGGCGCTCGCCGAGGTCAACTCGCGGGTTCCCGGTCCTCCTTTTAAGAGTTGAGCCATGAAAATCGCGGTCATTGGATGCGGCGCATTGGGGAGCTATTACGGTGCTCGACTCGCTCGCGACGGACAGGAGACCCACTTCTTGCTGCGCTCCGATTACGATGTGGTCCGTCGCCAGGGGGTGCGGATCCTCAGTTCGGAGGGCGATTTCACCGTACGCCCCCGAGTAGCTCGGCAACCCGGCGAAATCGGAGTGGCCGACCTGGTCCTGATCGGTCTTAAGACAACGGCCAATGACCAGTTTCCCCACCTCCTTCCGCCCTTGGTCGGACCCCAGACCGCGGTGTTGACCCTCCAGAATGGTTTGGGCAACGAGGAGGCGCTGGCGCGGATGATTCCTCCGGCGCAGATCCTGGGTGGGCTTTGCTTTGTGTGTCTCAATCGAATCGAGCCCGGCGTGATTCAACACCTGGCGCACGGCCGGATCGTGCTCGGAGAATTCCAGCGCTGGCCGGAGCCTCGAACTCATGAGATCGCCGGGGCCTTTCGCCACAGCGGAGTTCCCTGTACGGTCACCGATAACTTGGCCCGGGCTCATTGGGAGAAGCTCGTCTGGAACATTCCCTTCAATGGACTCGGAGTGGCCAGTTGCGCCGGGCAGGAAGGGGTTCTGGCGGGTCGGCTGGAACCTGGGCAGCCCTTGGGCGCTTGTTTGACGACCGATCTCCTGCTGGCCGATCCGGAATGGCTGGCGATCATGCGGGAACTGATGTTGGAGGTGATTGCCTCGGCCACGGCCTTGGGTTATGCGATTCCGCCTGAATACGCGGAACTCCAGATTAGCCGGACCCGCGAAATGGGAGCCTATCGAGCCTCTACGCTGATTGATTTTGCACGCGGCCAGGCGCTCGAACTGGAGAGCTTATTTGCGGAGCCTCTCCGCCAGGCGCGAGCGGCCGGAGTGGCGACGCCTCGATTGGAAGCCTTGAACCGCGTCCTTGCCCACGTAGCGAGCGTCCGCGCGGGTTGAGGTGTCCCGGTTCCACGGCCGTCGGCGTTGACCGTAAGACCGCGACCCTGGAGGTTGCGGGGCAACGCCATGATCCTCGCTCAGTTCGTCCAGCAGTCGGCTAACACGGTCACTCAAACCGGAATCGGACTCGGTTCGGCGATTGCCGTGGTCTGTTCGTGGCAGCGAAATCGCTCGATCCTGTGGGCAATTCTCGCGGGGATCTTCTCGTGGTTCTACGTGATCTATTTCGCGCTTACCCGGAAAGCCGACGAGCGCAAATGAGCCTCGGATAAGGCGGAGTTTAGGTGCTGGAGCGAAAATAAAAGGCCGCGATTTAGCGGCAGTGCGCTGGCCGGGAGTCGGACTAACTCGCCAGAAATTCGTCGAGGGCAGTGCGGGTAATGCGCCAAGCTGAGCCGATCTTCTTGCCCTTCAGCGAACCGTCCGTGAGGGCCGCGAGGACATCGGCCTCCGTGACTCCTAGCGTTTGGGCGGCCTCGGCGGGAGTCAGGAGAGCAGGCAGATTTCCTGCCGTTGCGGGGGTAGGAGGGGCTGACACGGGCGGAGCACTCGCGACGGGCGTGGTCTGGGTGGCGGTCATGGCGGCCATCATCTGCTGTCCCATCGCCAGACCGGCACCCAGTTGGGCTGCGCTGCCGGCCAGGCCACCCCCGCCTTCGCCGCGGGTCATGGCTTCGGCCATTTGGAACTTCACGTAATCGTTCAAGTTTCCGACAGCCGCCATGCTCGACCGTTTGTCGATGGCCTTCTCGACTTCTTCGGGAACGCTGACGTTCTCGATGATGAAACTGGAGAACTCGATGCCGTACTTGGGAAGCGTCTGCTGATTCACCAAGGGCAGGAGGGCTTCGCCCAATTCTCCGTACCGAGTCGCGACATCGAGAACCGGGATCTTGGCGGAGGCGAGTGCATCACTGAAGACGCTGACCAAGCGTGAGCGCATGGAATCCTGAAACTCATCCAAGCGGAACTGATGGTCCGTCCCGGCGACCTCCTTCAGGAAGGTCTTCACGTCAGCGATTTTGAAATCGAAGGTGCCGAAGGCCCGAGCCCGGACGATTCCGAAATCAGTATCCCGCAGCATCACCGGGTTCTGGGTGCCCCATTTGTTGCCGGTAAAGAGGCGGGTGTTGACGTAATAGATGTCGGCCTTGAAGGGGCTCTCGAACCCATATTTCCAGCCCTTAAGCGTGCTGAGAACGGGGATGTTATCGGTGACCAGAGTGTGTTTACCGGGTCCGAAGGTATCGCCGAATTGTCCGAGGTAAATGAACTGCGCAACCTGTGATTCGCGGACGATCAGTTGGGCGCCGCGTTTGATCTCCTTATCCTGATCGGGAAACCGCCAGCTAAGCGTGTCCCGGGAGTCATCCTCCCATTGAATGATTTCGAGGAGTTGTGTCTTAAGATAATCCATCAGGCCCATAAGTGGAGAGGAGTTAGAGTTAAGTTGGTGCGAGTTAAACGGAGTTTTCCAAAAGCCAGCAGTGCGAAGACAGGAATTCTTTAGAGCCGGTTGGAAAAGGGGATCCCCCTCGAGTTTTCAAACAGGCTCGTAGCTCGGAAGGGGCCTCAGTAATCGTACAATCCTTCATCCCGACTGTAGGCGCCACCTCCACCTCCGCCGGGTCCCTCTTCGCCGCCCATCAGATCCCCCAGAACGTCGCCCATGTCTTCTTCAATTTTCTCAGGATCTTCGCCGGCTTCGAGTCGTTTTATGGCGACATCGAACTCCTTAGGCATCGTTCCGGCCGGCATTAGGTCCTTCATCTTGCGGAGCATGTGAGCCATGTGTTTGGGGTTGTTCTCATCCATGTGCTCCATATCACGTTCCATGTCGGACATGGCGCGCGCCACCCGAGGGTCATCCAGGTCTGGCATCGGCGGTTCGCCTTCGGTGCCTTCCGGTGTGGCTTGAGGTTCAGCCATGCCTTTCAGCATGGCGAAGCGGCTGATTTCCTTGCTGAGATTTTTCCGGCCGCACTTGGGGCAGGCGGGGGAGTGCGCTGGATTTACGCGTTTCGAGAGGAAACTGAAAATGCGCCGGCATTTGGGACAGGCGAACTCGTAGATCGGCATGCCCGACACTCGGGAAAGGGAGGGGAGCCCGTCAAGCCGAGGGAATGCCAGCGCGGGTAATGTCGCAGGTTGCTGAATTTTGCTCAGGTTGGTTCGCAGCCACCGGAAATGGTGAAATCGGTAACCCATACTGCCTGAGGGTAATGGATCTATTGCTCGCGGGAGTTGGAGGCGCTTTATCGGTCCGGCAGGCCAGTTGCTTGTCGGAGGATCAAGAGTGGGTGCACCCCAATTCACCTCTCCCAAACTCCACCTGTTTACTGCTCCTGGTTGGTGATTCGTTGGTATTTTCCTTATGAAGGACGGCTATCTGATCGATATGGACGGCGTAATTTACCGGGAGAATCAGTTGATTCCCGGCGCCGTAGAATTTGTGGCGGCATTACTGGCAACAGGAACCCCGTTTCTGTTTCTCACCAACAATTCAGCGCCCACCCCGGAAGATCTGGCCGTGCGCTTGAAGCACCTGGGCGTTGCCGGAATTTCCGCACGGCATTTCTACACCTCGGCGTTGAACACCGCCGATTTTCTGTGTGAGACCGACCCATCCTGCACCGTGTTTGTGCTGGGTGAAGGCGGTTTGCTGACGGCCTTTAATCAGCGCGGAATCGCCAATGACGCGATCCGACCGGCCTATGTCGTGGTTGGGGAAGGCACACCGACCATGGAGCGCTTGGCGAAGGCTCACGAGTGCGTGGAACGTGGGGCCCGTTTGCTGGCGACGAATCCGGACAATTGGTGTCCGGTGGGCCCGGAGAAAACCCGGCCCGGCGCGGGCGCCACGGCCGCGTTCCTGGAGGCTAGCACGGGACGGCGGGCCTACTACCTCGGTAAGCCCAATGGCTATATGTTCCATCGGGCGTGTCGGAAACTGAATGAGCAGGCCCGGGGGGTGCCGGAAACCGTCGTGATGATCGGGGATACGATGGAAACGGACATCCGAGGAGCCATTGAAGCCGGAATCCATGGGTACCTGGTGCTTACCGGATCCACCCACTTGGAGGAGGTGGGAGATTATGTCTATCAGCCGACGCGGGTGCTCCAAAGCGTGGCTGATCTCACGCCCGAAATCCTGACAGGCAAACCGTCAGATCGGCTCGACAGTCCGGCATTTGCGGGTTCGGGCTTTCCCCGCGGCAAGGCCGGTTCCCGGCATCAGACCGATGTCCTGTCCCTTTATAAACCCCGGCCCCGCCCGGCGATGACTAAGTAACTAACGTTTGCGGGGACGGAAGGTGCGGCCGCGGCGGATGAGGGCGCCGAGTTGCGGTTTGTCCCGGCGGATGCCGCCTTCAGCGGTGAAGAGGACGCTTTGCTGGTAGGGAAATCCTTCCAGCTTGGTCTTCTCAATCTTTTGACCGATGAACCGCTCAATGTCGGCCACGTGGCTCTTGTCGGCCACGGCCATCAGGGTGAACGCGTCGCCTTCGGTCTGGGCACGTCCGGTCCGGCCGATGCGATGGACGTAGTCCTCGGGATGCTGCGGCACATCGTAGTTGATCACGTGGCTGACGTCGGGAATGTCGAGTCCGCGCGCGGCAATGTCCGTGGCAACGAGCACTTCGTAGAGGCCATCCCGGAATCCTTTCAGAGCCTGCTCACGTTCCTTTTGCGTGCGGTCCGAATGGAGGGTGGCCACCGCGTGATTGTTCTTCTTGAGCAGACTGCCGATGCGGTCCGCTCGATGGCGGGTCCGGCAGAAAATGATGACGGAGTCGTAATTGACCTGTTCCAGTAGGGCGAGCAGGAGGTCGTTCTTTTGCTCATCCACGACCGGATAAATTACGTGCTTGACCGTCTCGGCGGGAGAGCGGCGGGCGCCGATTTCCACGACTTCAGGTTCATGCATGGCCCATTTGATGAGGGCGGCGATATCGGGTGGCACCGTGGCGGAGAAGAGACTGGTGTGCCGCTTCCCTGGGCAGTGGCTGATGATCCGCCGGACATCGGGCATGAAGCCCATGTCGAGCATGCGATCGGCCTCGTCGAGGACGAGGTACTCGATCTGGTTAAGTTTAGCACTACCGTGTTGGATGTGATCGAGCAGGCGACCTGGCGTGGCGATGAGGATGTCGATGCCCCGACGGAGGGAATCGTTTTGCAGACCGTAGCCGACGCCGCCGTAGACGAGACCGATGCGCAAATTGGTGAAGCGAGCGAGGGCGCGGAAGGCGGTCTCGACCTGGGCGGCCAGTTCGCGGGTGGGCTCGAGGACCAGGACACGCGGGCCGGGGGCTGGTTCTCCCAGTTGGGACAAGATTGGCAGGGCAAAGGCGGCCGTCTTTCCGGTCCCGGTTTGGGCGCTGCCGATCAAATCTTTGCCTTCGAGGATCAGCGGAATGGCGCGGAGTTGAATGGGCGTGGGCTCAGTGTAGCCCATGGCCTGGACACCCTCCAGAACCGGCGCTGAAAGCCCCATTTGACGAAATGGCATTGGAAAGTTTAGTGAGAAATTGAGGATTTGGGAAAGGCTTTCATACCGGGATTGCGCTTAGTTGCGACCTATTTGAGCGACGGCACGCTCGAGTTCTTTTTGAGTAAGTGCGCCTAAATAACGGGCTTCAACCCGACCATCCCGACCGATGATCCAAGTGGAGGGCAGGCTGGTTACTCCAAACGTCATCTGCACGTCCGGACCCGCCAAAACGACGGGATAGTTGATGCCGTTGCGGGTGACGAAGGGCTTGAGTTTGGTCGCACCCTCGGCGTCGGTGGCGGCCCCGATGACCACCACGCCATTGGTTTCCTGAGCTCGGTGAAAGGCTTTCAATTCGGGCAATTCCCGTAAACAAGGCGGACACCAAGTAGCCCAAAAATTGAGGACGACCACCTGGCCAGCGAAATCCTGTGAACGCACGGTTCTTCCTGCCAGGTCCATCATGCTCCAAGCCGGGGCGGGTCCGCGTCCGGTCGGTAGACGCGCAAACGAGGGCCCTTGCGGTCGGCTCACCAACCAACCAAGGGTGAGGGCAATCAGGAAGAGGTAAATCCAGCGTGGTTTCATGGGGACCTCCGGGAACGGAGTGCGTCGGCTTGTTTCAGGGCCTGGGCGAGGACGGGAGTCCACTGGGCGTAACCCGGACCGCTCAAATGAAGACGGTCGGCCAGGAACCAGCGCGAACCGGGTTCGCCGTCCGGTCCCAGGATTGGCGTGAACGTGTCGGCGAAGACCACCCACGGTTGCTCGGTCGCGAAGCGAAGCATTCCGGCATTCAATTCCTGCTGCGCATTCAGCAAGTGACGCCGGCTGGGACTGGGCTTAACGGCTAATAGGACCACCGGGGTCAGGGGCAGATCTCGGGTGACGCGCTGCAAGAATTCCCGGTAATTTAAGAGAATCTGATTAACAGTCTCTCCGGTCGCTAGATCATTATCGCCTTCGTACACCGCGATGAGTTGTGGACGATAGGGGCGGACGACCCGATCAAAATAGTGCAACAGATCACCCATCGTAGAACCGCCGAATCCGCGGTTGAGTACGGTCCATTGGGGAAATGCGGCCGGTAACTGAGGCCAGAGTCGGAAGCTGGAACTGCCTACGAAAAGGACGGAATGAGCGGGCGGTGGGGTGCGTTGGTCCGTCGTTTCGAAGGCGCGGATTTCAGACTCGAACATATTGGGGTTCCGCGGTTCGGCCGCCTTAATTCCACTTAAGGCGGCCAGGAGTAAACCCAGCCCAACCCATACCCGAATCTTCATTGGTCGAGCCTGCGGTATTTGCGGATCAGGCGCCAGTATTCCGGTTCGGAGACCCCCGTGTGCACGTTCGTCCTCTCCCGTTCTTTCCGACCTTCGCGAAGGGAAGAAAAGGGAGTTCGATTAACCCCTTAGCTGCTTTCCCTGAGCGAAAGAGGGTTGGCCCACGCCTCGGTGAAGTGGATTTGAGGAGGACTCGTGCGCCCATCTATGCCGGGTTCGGAACGTAATTTGCCACGTGAGATGGCTTCGGGATTCCTCGCGATCAAGTTCTTGGTTAGTCTGCCTCCGTGTTCGCGAAAGGTCAGAAAGTCGTATGCATTGATGACGAGTTCCCGCCCATGGCGCGGTTGCTCTTTACCCATCTTCCCAAAAAAGATTCGGTCTATACCGTGCGCGCTACCTACATCGGGCGCGGTAGCTACACCCAGACAGAGAGCGGCAAAAAAGACGGCGAGATCGGCGTGCTGCTGGAAGAGTTGGTCAATCCTCGTGATCCGTCTCTGAAACGGGGTCTTAATGGCGAACTGGGATTCAACTCGGAACGGTTTGCCCCCTTGCAAACGAACGAAGACGAACAAACCGAGGCCTGGTCGGAATCAACCAAGGAAACGGTGTTGATTCCCGCCTGAGCTAGCCCGCCCCATTCCCGGAGATTCCGGAGGGGCGACTGCACTTTCGTCTTTCCCATGGCCGATTCTCCCTGCTCACGTCCCCTGCGCTTGCGGCTTTCCCCAGTGGCCGAATCCGTCATCCGCCGGGGACACCCCTGGGTTTACGCCGATTCCATTCGGGAACAGAGTCGGCCCGGGGTGGCGGGCGATCTGGGCGTGGTGTACGACCGGTCCGATCGCTTTTTGGCCCTTGGTTTGTGGGATCCGGATTCGCCCTTGCGCCTACGCGTTTTGCAGGTGGGGCGCCCCGTCCTGGTCGATGCCGCTTGGTGGCGAGGGCGGTTGCGCACGGCCTTGGCCAAACGCGTGGGATTGTTTGGGGACGACACCACCGGCTATCGCTTGATTTATGGCGAGAGTGACGGTTGGCCGGGCTTGGTTCTCGATCGGTATGGCTCGACGTTGGTCCTCAAAATCTACACGGCGGCCTGGTTGTCCCGCCTCCCGGAAGTAACGGCCGAGGTGGTCGAAGAGTTGAAACCTGAACGTATTGTTCTGCGCTTAAGCCGCAACAGCACCGCGGCGGCCGAGCAGGCAGGGTGGCGCGAGGGGCAGAATTTGTTCGGTACGGACACGTCGGAACGGGTCGTCTTCAAGGAGTCTGGGCTGAAGTTCGAAGCGGAAATCGTGCGCGGACAGAAGACCGGCTTTTTCCTCGATCAGCGGGAAAACCGCCGTCGGATCGAAAGCTTAGCGCAGGAGGCGGAGGTCTTGAATGTGTTCAGTTTCTCGGGCGGATTCAGCCTGTATGCCGCCCGGGGTGGGGCGCGGCGCGTGACCGATTTAGATATTTCGGCCCACGCCCTGACGCAGGCTCGCCGAAATTTTGCGCTCAACCTGGATCACCCGACGGTGGCCCGGGCGAACCATGAGCAAATTCAAGCCGATGCCTTTGCTTGGTTGGCCGAGGCCCCGGAACGGCGGTTTGATGTCGTGGTTCTGGATCCTCCGTCGCTGGCCAAGCGGGAGGTCGAACGGGTTGAGGCCATCCGAGCCTATGAGCGGTTGGCCTTGAATGGGTTGCGCCGGTTGCGCCGAGGCGGGGCCCTGCTCGCCGCGTCGTGTAGTGCCCACGTGAGTTCGGATGAGTTCTTTGGCGCGGTTCGCCGAGCGTTTCAAATCAGCAATCGCCCAGCGCAGGAACTCGGCACCTCCGGGCATCCGCCGGATCACGCCACTACCTTTGCCGAAGCGGCCTACCTGAAGGCGATTCTGCTGAAGGCCGATTGAACTTATTCCAGGTGCGTCAGGGAATGGCCGGTCAGGAATTCCGCCGCGGTTAGGCGTCGTCCGCCTTCCATTTGAACTTCGGTCAGCACGAGCGCGTCTTCGCCGCAGGCCACCCGCAAGCCGGCCGGACTTTGGGAAACAATTTCGCCAGGTCGCGCCGAAATGGTGAGCGGTGCCTTCTGGGCCCGGTGTACTTTGAGTAATCGAGGTTTGGGGTCGGCGGGGAGAAAGCAGTGGGAGCCGGGCCAAGGCGTGAAGGCATGCAGGCGATTCAGCAACACCTGACTGGGTTGGGTCCAATCGAGGCGTCCATCCTCGCGGGTGATCTTCCGGGCCAGGGTCACCCCTTCCGAGGCCTGGGCCTGGGGCAGGAGGTTTCCCGCGGCGTATTCCGGAACGAGGTCCATCAGCACTTGCGCACCGAGGGTCGCCAGGCGGTCATGCAAGGTCTGGCTGGTGTCCTCGGCCAGGATGGGTGTGCGGAGGACACCCAGAGTAGGTCCGGTGTCGAGTCCGACATCCATTTTCATGAGCGTCACTCCGGTTTCCGAATCGCCCGAGGCGATCGCCCATTGGATGGGGGCTGCGCCGCGCCAGCGGGGCAGGAGCGAGGTGTGAACATTGAGGCAGCCCAGGCGGGGGATTTCGAGCAAGGCGGCGGGGAGGAGCTGTCCGTAAGCGGCCACCACGATAAGATCGGGTGCGAGTTGCCGGAGTTGTTCGAGAAACTGGGGATCGCGGGCTTTTAGGGGTTGCCAGACGGGATAACCCAGGCGCTCTGCTTCCAGTTTTACCGGCGGTGGGGTGGGTTGAAGATGTCGACCAGCCGGACGGTCGGGCTGCGACACAACCGCTTCGAGTCGGGCCCACGGGGCGCCGGCGAGGGCCACCAAAATGGTTCGGGCCAATTCGGGAGTGCCCATGAAGACGAGGCGGAGCGAGGGAAAGTTCATGACGCAAATCAGGGGGGGAGCCTAGTGTTTGGTGGGGTCGGGCGGGAAGGCTCCTGATGATTTGAGGCGAGCGTTGACAATCCGAATTGGTCTCCCCATTTTCTCGCCGCCGTTTCCGTGCCTCGGTAGCTCAATGGTAGAGCAGCTGACTCTTAATCAGTTTGTTCCAGGTTCAAGTCCTGGCCGGGGCACCAGTTGTTTCTTCAACCCGCTTCCATGAAAATGACTAACCCAGCTCATCTGCTGGTCGCCGGAACCTTGTTCGCCGCTCTCACCTTAGCCGTCTCGGCGGCCGTCGTTTACGACAACACCACCCCGGCCAACCTTCAGTCCTCGGCCTTCCGCACCGGGTTGGAATATGGCGACGAAATAAAGTTGGCGGGTTCCGATCGGTTCGTGTTCGAGTTTTTGGTGGGTTATTTCGGGGATTTTGCGTCGGCCCCGGCGGCAACTGGAATCCTGCGCATTTACGCCAACGATGGCACCGATGCCATTCCCGGAGCCCAAGTGGCGCTGCGCCCGAAGTCGGTGCTTTGGGAAAGCGCTCCTTTTTCCCTTTCGGCCAACAACCAGGAAGTGATCGTCGCGCCAAATATCACGGTCCCCGACTCCTTTACTTGGTCGATCAAGTTCGATGGATTGGGCAACGTGGCGGGCGACTCGGCCGCCCTTTCGGTCGTTAATCCGGTTACGGTAGGCGGCGTGCTGAGCAATGGAGCACTCGGTAGCTTTAACGATTTTTGGATCAAGAACGGGCTGACCGATGATTCCTGGGCACTCAATCAGCTCGCCAACGGAACCATTCCGGCGAATTTCTACGCCCGAGTCACGGCGGTCCCGGAACCTTCGGTGATCGCTCTCGGGATCTTCGGCTTGGCCGGACTTTGGCTAAGTCAGCGCCGCCGCCAAGTCCGCTAAGGCTCTACCCTCGCCGCTTTGCCGTTCATGAACCCGTCGGCCGCCTCCCTGCCGCCGGCTCCTGGTAGCGCCGGGTCTAAGCTGCGCGTTCTCATAGTCGAAGATTCGGAGTTCGACGCTCGGATCCTCGTTAATTTGCTCCGGACGGGTGGCTGGACCGTGACCTTCGCTCGAGTGGCCAGTGCCGCCGATCTTCAGGCCGCCCTCGGACGCGAGCCGTGGGATTTGATTCTGTGTGATCACACCATGCCGGCGTTCAGTGCGCCGGAGGCCTTAAAGGTGTTTCAACAGGCTCAGCTCGATATCCCGTTTATCATTATTTCGGGCGGAATCGAAGAAGGAGTCGCCATCGCGGCCATGAAGGCCGGGGCTCATGACTTCCTCATGAAGGGCTCCTTGGGCCGATTGGTTCCCGCAGCTCAGCGCGAACTTAAGGAAGCCGCCATTCGCGCGGCCCGCCGCCAATCCGAGGCGGCCCTGCAAGAAAGTGAACTGCGCTATCGCTCCGTTTGGGAAAATTCGACGGACGCCGTCCTCCTCCTCGACGCCAACGGAGTGATTCGCTTCGCCAATCCGGCCACGCAGTCGGTCTTTGGCTGGGAACCTACCCAACTGGCAGGACAGACCCTCGATGTCCTGCAACCCGTCGAACTTCCGGCGGGCCAGTGGTGGCAGATTTTTCGGGCGGCCGGCCGCGCCAAATCAGATGAGACCGTGGGGCGTCGCCGGGACGGCTCTCCGGTGGAAATCGACCTTGCCTTAACCGAAATGCGGATGGGTGAGGAACTGTGGGTCGTTATATTCTCCCGTGATGTCACCGAACGTCGACAAGCGGAGCGCGAGTTGCGCAAGAGCCGCGAGGAATTCGCCGCCGCTCGCGAGATTCAACAACGTCTTTTTCCCAAGAAAGCTCCCGAAATTCCGGGTTTCGACATCGCCGGCGTTTCGCATCCAGCCGAAGCCACGGGTGGTGATTACTTTGACTACCTCCCCATTAATGAGGACCGATTGGGAATTGTCGTCGCCGATGTCAGCGGTCATGGACTGGGTCCGTCCCTGTTGATGGCCGAGGCGCGGGCATTTTTGCGACCTGTGGCACGACAGTATCAGGATGCTGGAGAAGTTTTAACCCATTCTCAGGCCCTGCTCCGAGACGACCTCGGGAAGGAACGGTACATTACGCTCCTGTTGATTCAGTTGACCTTGTCGACCCGGGTATTGTCGTACGCCAATGCCGGACATCCCGCCGGCCAGTTGTTGAGCGCTGACGGCTCCGTCCGGGCGGTCTTGAGCCGGACTGGCCGGCCGTTGGGTCGGCAGGGAGACATCGCCTACCCGCCGGGAAACGATATTCCACTGCACTCGGGTGATGTGTTGCTGATGCTGACGGATGGCATTGACGAGGCGATGCGGTCGGATGACGAGATTTTTGGCGTCGAGCGGGCCCTTGAAGTCGTGCGCTCCAAGCTAACGTGTCCCGCAGTGGAGATCGTGGAGGCGATTTGCACGGCGGCCCGCGAGTTCACGGACCCCGAACCTCCTTCCGACGACCTGACCGTCGTGGTGGTGAAGGTGCTGTGATGAGCCCCCAAACCGAGTCCAGTTCGAGGTGGGAACCCGGGATGTTCCGAGAACACTTTTGCGTCCGCTCCACGGCCTGATCCTGGAAACCGCAGTTGAAACTGACCGCCGAGGCACCGAGACATAGAGTACCGACGAAATGCGAACGAGCAGGCCCCGGAAAAAGACTCACTCGCCGGAGGATGCCTTCGGAGAATCAAATTCAGGCCCCTTTCCGTGGTCTTTCCCTCTCTGTGCCTCGGTGTCTCGGTGGTTCAACTCCTGGTTTTAGGCTGAATCGGAGAGGCGGCGAGGATCAGATGTTCCCAGCCTGCCAGGCCTTGGTGACGTCGATGACCTAAGGCGCCGCGTGGGTGAACCCGTTCAGTGGAGCAACCAGAAGAAGACGATCGCGACAATCGTGGGGGTCAAGGCGCCGAGGAACAGTCCGAGCGGACTGATTCCATCTTCTCCGAACGCCTTGGCGCTTTGGAGAATTCCGACCCCGGCAGGATTGGGAGCGTTGGCAATCACGGTCAGGCCACCGCCAGCGACCGCGCCGGCGACGAGGGCGTACTTCAGTTCGTCCGTAAGACCTTCCACGAGCGAACCAAGGTAGGTGAGCGCCGCGTTGTCGGTGAGCGCGGTGAGACCGGCGACCCCAAAGAACATCGCGTTGCCACCCAAGCTTTGGATGAGCGGCTTCAGCCAGTAGGATTGCAGGGAGCCGAGGGTGACCAACCCGGAGAGGAAGAAGCCAACGAGCAATCCTTCGCGGAGTTTCAGTGGTTCCTGGTATTCGTGCGTGGCCGTTACCAATCCGAGGAATAGCATGAAGACTCCAAGAAAAACGTCGGGATGATGCGCGAAGACCACGATCAGCGCGAGAAAGGCCAAATGTGTCGCCGTTAACCACCCGGGAATTGGGGTGCCCGTGTCGGGAGCCACTTCTACCCGGCTAAGTTCCTTCCAGAAAAATGCGCCAACGAGGACGGTCGAAACGAGGCAGGCCGAGGCGGCCCGCCAGCCGAAGGTGTGAAACATAAAGGTCATGTCCCAATTCCATTTGGTCGCAACCATCAGGACCGGTGGCGCGGCGAAGGGGGTCAAGGTCCCGCCGATGGACACGTTGACGAAGAGCAAACCGAGGGTGGCGTAGGCCAGGTTTCGGCCGATACCCTGGTCGAAATAGCGTCGCTTGAGGACGAGGGCCAAAAGCGTCATGGCGGCCGGTTCGGTGATGAACGAACCCAGCAGTGGCCCGACCACCAGCGCGGCAAGGTAGAAGGAGACGCTTTCGCGCGCGGGAATCAGTCGCGCCACCAGCGAGATCAGTTGCTCAGCCAAACGGACTACGGGTCGCGTTGCGGCGACGACCATGATGACGAGGACGAACTTAGGTTCGGTGTAGTTTAGACCCTCGATATAAGCGACTGCGTCGTTCATCGAGCCCTTGAGGGCGGTGATGCCCATAAACAAAGCGGCCGCCCAAAGTCCAAAGACCACCTCAGTCTCCGCGAGGAAATGGAGGACATTTTCGGGAATCGAACCGGAGGGAAATTGGTGAGCCCAATGGGCAAACCGCTTCACACAGAAGGTGTGGAGTACGGCCAATCCGAAGAGCACGGTGGCCAACAGTTCAATGGAAGAGGGAGTCGTGAGCATTGGTCCGGGCGTAGTTTGCCGCTTCGCCGTTCCCGTTTGCTACTTCTTTAGTAGCGTCAGAGTGAAGGACTGGTAGGCGGCATAGATCGCGAGCAGGATGAATCCTATCACACCCCGGCAAGGTCAACCGCGTGGTCAGTACCCCGACGCCCAATGCTTGGCCCACTTCACGAGGCGAGAACTGGATGGGTCAGATCACAGCCGCGGTTTGGAGGATGAATGGGCCGTTGAAGATATTGCTCCCCAGGACGGTGCCCAGTCTGATTTCGTCATATCTCCGAAATTTTGAGAGCACGGCGGTGGCCAACAAACCCCAGAGCGCCCACGGCCACGGGCACGGGCACCAGGAGAGCCATTAGAAAATCTCGGCGCAGGCTGGTCTGGGGACTGGTCATCCCGGCTAAACACAGCGCCAGGGCGAGAATGAAGGCCTCGAACAAACAGTTCACCACTAATTCCCGCGCAGTCGAACCCGAGGAGCAGCCCAAAATACCGGTTCATGCGGTTCCTGAGGGGCCGTGCCCAATCCCCACAGGGAGCGCTTGGAGCAAACGATCGGGTTCATCGGTTCCGATCCGGAATTTCTTCCCGTTCTTGAACGTCAGTTCCACTGCGTCCAGACCGGATACGTTCCAAAGCCAACCGCCTGGAGTGAGCCGAATGCCCCAGCCGTAATACCATTTGTTGCGCACCACCGCGGCGTTTTGCACCTGGCTCAAGTACGGAACGGATAAGAATTTGCTTTTAGGCTTTGCGGAAGAAGATGATTCGGGCGTCATCGCGTCGCGATTGCTTCAAATAGAGTCCAACCAGACGCAAGCTGGCGATGGCTCCGGCGGGTTGATCGCTGCTCGCGGACAGTGTGTAGAAACTTTCG
>Ga0209591_10001993_pt1 | contig 24811 bp, 21 predicted proteins | sample MAT01_FD_187207 | JGI IMG/M metagenome (GOLD analysis project Ga0209591, IMG submission 187207) | Freshwater microbial communities from Lake Fryxell liftoff mats and glacier meltwater in Antarctica - MAT-01 (SPAdes) (version 2) | ecosystem: Environmental > Aquatic > Freshwater > Ice > Liftoff... | reverse complement strand
ATCCCCGTGACGGCCGGCGTCGTCGCGCTGGTCGCCGCCCCGGTCGTGACGGCGGTGGGTGCCATCGCGGCACTGGCCAACTCCTGGACGGTCGAGGTCCACCGCAAGGAACCGTGACCGGCGGACGTCGGGACCCGAGCCGCTCGTCAGGAGGCCTACCCCTGGGCGAACCCACCGCTACTCCGGGACCACGGTGACGTGGCAGGGCGGTTGGACCGAACCTCGGCACCCGTCGGCACTTGCGCGCCGACGGGTTCCGGAGCCCTCGGCACCGAGTTCGACAACGCGGCGGGCGATGGTCCCTGACAGCCAGACCGATCGGCACCTGGCCGGGCGGACGTGGGCGGCCGATGGTCGGACACGGAGGTGGAGCTCATGAGCGGTTCCGTTGTGGCGCCTGTTCCGGGAGCACTCCAGCGCGGTCCTTCCGGCACCGGCGGGACCCGCCTCGTGACCCGTGTCCACGCGCTCTACGGCTGGCGGGCGGGCCGAAGCACTGCCGGAGCCGACGCCACGCACGGCGGAATCACGTGCGAGGACCCCGGACACGGCGACCGGCCCGCGCGGGTGACGACCTCTGCGACCGTGCACACCGCGGCCCACCGTCCAGCTCCCGCCACGTCATGAACCGCACCGACGTCGTCCAGGCCGCGGACCCTGGACCTCGTGCGGGCCGCCACCCTGCCGGTCGACGAGGCGCTGTCCCTGCTGACCGGCACGGCCGGCGGACTGACGCACGCCGACGCCGCGGAGCGCCTCGCACGCGTCGGTCCCAACGCCGTGCGCGACCACCGGACGCGCGCCTGGAGCGTGCTGGCCCGGCAGGTACGCAGCCCCTTGCTCCTGCTGCTGGCCGGGACCGCGGTCGTCTCGTTCTTCGTCGGAGAACCGACGACGGCGATCATCATCGGGGTCATCCTGGCCGCCAGCGTCGGTCTCGGCTTCGGCAACGAGTACCGGGCCGAGCAGGCCGCGCGGGCCATGCACACCCGGTTGCGGCACACCGTGGTCGCGCTGCGCGACGGACGACCCGAGCGGGTCGACGTGACCGACCTCGTCCCCGGCGACGTGGTGCGCCTCGCGCTGGGTGCCGTCGTCCCCGCCGACCTGCGGCTGATGCACGTGGTCGGGCTGCAGTGCGACGAGAGCATGCTCACCGGCGAGTCGGTGCCCGTCGACAAGTCCGCCGACCCGGTCGTCGGGCCGCACGGGGTCACCGAGCTGTCCAGCTGCGCACTGATGGGCACCATCGTCCGCGGCGGCAGCGGCACCGGTGTGGTCGTGGCGACAGGCGGCCGCGCCGAGTTCGGCCGGATCGCCCTGGCCCTGGGCACCCGGCAACCGGAGACCGACTTCCAGGTCGGGCTGCGGAAGTTCTCGGGGCTCCTCCTCCAGGTCGCCCTGGTGCTCACCACTCTGATCCTCGTCACCAACCTGCTGCTGCAACGGCCCCTGATCGACGCGATTCTTTTCTCACTGGCCATCGCCGTCGGCATCACCCCGCAACTGCTGCCCGCCGTGGTGAGCACCAGCCTGGCCGCGGGGTCCCGGCGCCTGGCCGCGTCGAAGGTGCTGGTCAAGCGGCTCATCTGCATCGAGGACCTCGGTGACCTCGACGTGCTGGTCACCGACAAGACCGGCACCCTGACCGAGGGTGCGATCACCTTCGCCGCCGCCCTGGACGGGGCCGGCGAGCCCAGCGACGCGACGCTGCGGCTCGGGCTGCTCGCCACCGACGTCGACCTGCGCGACGGGGTGGCGGTAGGCGGCAACGCCCTGGACGTCGCCTTGTACGGGGCTCCGGGCGCCGCCGCACCGGACGGTCACCGGGTCGCCGAGCTGCCCTTCGACCACGAGCGGCAGATGTGCACCGTCGTCGTCGACCTCCCCGACGGGTCCCGGGTACTGGTCACCAAGGGCGCGCCCGAGGCGGTGCTGGCGCGCTGCACCGACCCTCCGGCCGGGGTGCACGACGTCCTGGAGCGCGAGTTCGCGGCGGGAGCGCGCGTCGTCGCCGTCGCCACCCGGCCCGCGACCGGCCTCGTCCGGCTGACCGCGGCCGACGAACGGGGCCTGCGGCTGGTGGGCCTGCTCGCTTTCCGCGACCGGCCGAAGGCGGACGCCGCCGCGTCGCTGGCCCGCCTCGCCGCACTCGGGGTCACCGTCAAGGTCGCCACCGGCGACAACCCGCTGGTCGCTCAGAAGGTCGTCGGCGACCTCGGCCTGCCCAGCGGTGGCACCCTCACCGGGATCGACGTCGACGGCATGGACGACGCACAACTCACGGCGGCCGCCGAGACGGCGACCGTCTTCGCCCGCGTGTCACCGGAGCAGAAGGCCCGGCTCGTCGGGTTGCTGCGCCACCCGGGCCGCGCGGTCGGGTTCCTCGGCGACGGAGTGAACGACGCGCTGGCCCTGCACGCCGCCGACGTCGGCATCTCCGTCGACACCGCGAGCGACGTCGCCAAGGACGCCGCCGACGTCGTGCTGCTGGAGAAGGACCTCGGCGTGCTCGCCGACGGCATCACCGAGGGCCGCCGGATCTTCGCCAACACCATCAAGTACGTGCTGATGGGTACGTCCAGCAACTTCGGCAACATGTTCAGCGCCGCCGGGGCGTCGGCGTTCCTGAGCTTCCTGCCGATGCTGCCCAGCCAGATCCTGCTCAACAACCTGCTCTACGACGCCAGCCAGCTCGCCATCCCGACCGATCACGTCGACTCCGAGCAGCTGCGCCGCCCCTCGCACTGGGACATCGGGTTCATCCGTCGCTTCATGCTGCTGTTCGGCCTGATCAGCTCGCTGTTCGACTTCGTGACGTTCGCCGTCATGCTGGGTGTGTTCCAGGCGGGCCCGGACCTGTTCCGCACCGGCTGGTTCGTCGAGTCGCTCGCCACCCAGACCCTGGTGATCTTCGCGGTGCGCACCCGGCGGGTCCCGTTCCTGCGCAGCCGCCCCAGTTGGCAGCTCACCACCGCCGCGCTCGGCATCGTCGCCGTCGGGTTCGTCATCCCCATGACCCCGCTCGCCGGACCACTCGGCTTCACGCCCCTGCCCATCGGGTTCTTCCTGGTGCTGCTCGCCATGGTCCCCGTCTACCTGGTGCTCATCGAGCTGGGCAAGCTGATGTTCTACGCCGAGCACGAGCACGTCCCGCCGCGCCCCGACCGCGGAACCGCGCGCCGTATCCACCGGCGCGCCGGTTCCTTCAGCCGGGCCGACCGATGACCGGTGGCACGCTCGACGACTGCGGGGCGCGGTACGGGGACGGTTCTTCCCGTCCGGCGGCGGGGGTGGGCCAGGACCGCAGCGGGCGCAGCAGGGTGTTGTTCTTGTCATGGTGGGCGGCCATCCGCTGCAGGATGTCGTCGAGGGCGATCACGGCGTCGACGATGTGCGGTCCCTTGTTGAGCATCACGGCTTCGGCGTGCTGCCCCATGGCCGCGTCGGTGATCTCCGCGCGGGAGGGTTGACCGGAGCGGGCCAGCTGGTCGAGGACCTGGGTCGCCCAGATCACCGGCAGGTGTGCGGCCTCGCACAACCACAGGATCTCCTCCTGCAGCTCCGCCATCCGTTCGAAGCCGCACTCCACGGCGAGGTCGCCGCGGGCGATCATCACTCCGGTGTGCGGGCGGCGCATCGCCGCGAGCAGTATCGCGGGGAGGTTCTCGAAGCCCTGCACGGTTTCCAGCTTGACGATGACGCCCAGGTGGTCGGCGCCGAGACCGTCCAGGGCGGAGACCAGGTCCTCCACGTCCTCGAGGCGGCGCACGAACGACAGCTCGACCAGATCCGCGTGCGCGGCGACGAAGGCCAGGTCCGTCCGGTCGGTGTCGGTCAGCGCGGGCATCGGGAGCCTGGTCTCGGGCAGGTTGATGCCCTTGGCGGCGCGCAGGCGGGTGCCGTTCGCACCGGCGCGGGTGATGCGCACGGTGATCTGCTCGCTATCGGCGGCCACGACGGTTCCGCTGATCTTTCCGTCGTCGAGGTGGACGGGCTGACCGGCGACGACGTGACCGAACACCTCCGGCAGGGTGCAACCGACGCGGGTCGGGCCGACCGGGGGGACCGGCGCCGGGGTGCAGTCGCGGGTCAGGACGAGAGTGTCGTCCACGCGCAGGGTGAGGTACTGCGCCAGGGGTGGCAGGGGCCCGACAGCGGCGTCCTCGTGATCGGCGTGCAGCACCGTGCCCGTCTCGACGTAGGTGGTCTTCGTGGTCGAGACGAGTACGCCGTCCGGACCCACGCGGTCGACGAGGAACCGCCGGCGGGCGTCCCGGGTATCTCGGAGGCGGATCGTGGCGCCTGCCCGCAGACCGCCCAGCCACGCGGCGGGTACCGGCAGCACCGGTGTCCCGGGCTGTGGGGGAGCGGTCGGGTCCTGCGTCGAGGTCAGCCAGCACCACGCCGGTGCGGTGACCCGGCCACGCGTATCCCGCGTCGGGCGAAGCTTGAGGACCCGGGGTCCGTCGGCCAGCGGGCCGGTCCGCAGCTTGGGCCCGCCGAGGTCCATGGCGACGCGGCACCCCGGCCCACCGGCCCGCCGGACGTTGGCGATCATGGCCGTCCACGCGTCGGGACCGTCGTGCGCGCAGTTGATCCGCGCCAGGTCCATGCCGTGCTCGACGAGCGCTCGGACCAGACCGGGGTCGGTGGCCGCCTCGGGCGGCAGCGTCACCATGATCCGGGTGCGGCGGCGGTCCGGCTCGCGGCCGAGCAGCTCGGTCGTCCGTACCCGCAGGAGCGCCGAGCCGTCGTCGAAACCGATTCCCCGTCCATCGGTGTCCCCGTCGCCGCCCCCACCGTCGCCGCCCCCACCGTCGCCGCCGACGCGGTCGTCGCCGACGCGGTCGCCCGGGTGTCCGGTCAACGCCATCAGGGCGGCGGCTATCGCGTCGAGGCTGGCCTGCACGTGCGGCTCACTGCGCCCCAGTGAGGACAAGCCGAACCCGGCGAGCCGCCGCTGCAGGCCCCGCAGGTCGTGTTGCCGGACGGCCCAGTAGTGCGCCAGGTTCACGGCGCTGGCGCTGTTGTGGCGGTCGACCCGCTCGATCTGCGTCGCCCACGACGACTCCGCACCGGTCAGGCCGCCGCGCAGTGCGCGGACGTCGGCGACGATCGTGGCGACTGCGTCGCCGGTGGAAGGCGGGGATCCGGGCCGGATGGCCGCCCCGTTCTCGGTTGCCCGATGCTCGATGGAGGTCACCCGGTCAGGTTGGGACGGGCCTGCCGTCGTGAGTAGAGGCTGAGTGCCCCGCCCGTGCGGGACGGCCGGCGGCAGCGGCCCGCCCGGCTTCCAGGCGCGCGACCGGCACCCGGAACGGGGAGCATGACACGTAGTCCAGCCCGGCCCGGTGGAAGAACTGGATGCTGTCGGGGTCGCCTCCTCGCGCACCGCCTCGAGCTCGTGCACCGAGCCGACCAACGGCACCACGACCTCCGGGCGCGGGTCCAGACCCTCCGCGCGCAGATCCGGGCGGCCTTGGCCGGCGCGCGGACCTGCATCGCGAACAACCCCGGGATCACGAGCCCGAGGCGGACGCCGCGCAGCTCCCGGGCCGTTCGGGCCCGACCTTCGCGACCGCTCCCGTCCGGTGGGTGTGTCGGGGGCGCCACCGGCGCCGGCCGTCGGCGGGTTCCTCCCGCTCCACGGTGACGAGCAGGTCGGCCTCGGACACCACACCCAGTAGCCGGCCGTCGCCGTCGAGGACCGGTACCGCCCGGACCGCGCCGGTCCGCAGCACGTCCGCGATCTCGGCGAAGTGCGCGTCCGGGCCCACGGACAGCACGCCCCGCGTCATGACGTCGGACGGACGACGGTCACCGGGCAGGTCGCGTGCACCACGCAGCGGAGCCCGACCGATCCGAGCATCGCGCTGCTCAGCGCGCCGCGCCCGCGGTGCCCGAGCACCAGGACATCGGCCCCCTCCGACGCCTCGACCAGCACCTCGGCCGCGAAGCCGGCCCGTGCCTCGACGAGGATCGGGACCAGAGGGGCGAGCTCGGGGTGTGCGGCCGCCACGTCGTCGGCCATCTGCTGCGCCTGCGCCCGAACGCCGTCGACGATCTCGGTCATCGGGGGCGGGGCGATCATGCCGTAGGCCGTCGCCCAGTACTCGGGCAGCCGCGCCGCCGCGATGACACGCAACCGGGCACCGCGGCGGGCCGCGTCCGCCAGCGCGTACTCCAGGGCCGCTCGCGATCCCGGCGAGCCGTCCACCCCGACCACGACCGTGCGCGTGCCGTCCGTGTCGGTGGTGGCGTCCGTGTCGGTGGCGTCCATGTCGGTGGCGTCCATGTCGGTGGCGTCCATGTCACTGCTCCTCAGGTGCGTTCCGGCAGCCCGGTGGCCGCCCACTCCACGGTGTCGCGCCGGGACCGTCGCGCACACGGTCCGAAGTCCCGACCGCTACGGCCGGTGGTCCACCATCTCGGGACAACGGGTGTGGCCGACAGGGGTGGTGTGTGACCCCGAGGTTGGTGGTGAATGGTGGAGCGGACCGGAGGAGGCGATCGTGGTGCCGAGATGCCAGCCGGCTCGCCGGTCCGCGCCGGGGAGCCCGCCGTGAGGCCGCCGCTGGCGCCCGGTGTCGGGGTGCTGCGTGGATACCACCGTTCGTGGTTGGCCGGGGATCTGCTCGCGGGCGTGGCCGTGGCCGCCTACCTCGTCCCCCAGGTGATGGCCTACGCGGAGATCGCCGGTCTGCCTGCCGCGTCCGGACTGGCGGCGGCGTGCGGGTCGCTGCTGGTGTACGCGGTACTCGGCTCGTCGCGCCAGCTCTCGGTGGGGCCGGAGTCCACCACCGCGCTGATGACCGCGGTCGCCGTCGCGCCGCTCGCGGCGGGTGACCCGCTCCGCTACGGCACGCTGGCCGCCGGGCTCGCGCTCGTCGTCGGTGCGCTGTGCCTGCTCGCGCGGGTGGCCCGGGCCGGGGCGCTCGCCGACCTGCTGTCCAGGCCGGTACTCGTCGGGTACCTGACCGGGGTCGCCGTCATCATGATCGTCAGCCAGCTGGGCAAGCTGACGGGGGTCCCGGTGGACGGCGACTCGGTGCCCGCGCAGCTCGCGTCGTTCCTCGGCGGGCTGGGCGGGGTGCACGCCCCCACCGCGGTGCTCGCCGGGTCACTGCTGGTGTTCCTGGTGGTGGGCGCGTGGTGGCGGCCGCACTGGCCGGTACCGCTGGCCGGCATGCTGCTGGCCGCCGGTGCGGTGGCGGTGTTCTCGCTGCAGCAGTACGGGATCGCCATCGTGGGTGCGGCGGCGATCACCGTGGCGGCCCCGGCGGTACCGGCGATCACGGTCACCGACTGGACCGCGTTGCTGCTGCCCGCGCTCGGGATAGCCGTGGTCGGCTACTCCGACAACATGCTCACCGCCCGGTCGTTCGCGAGCCGCAAGGGCCAGAACGTGGACGGTAACGCCGAGCTGGTCGCCCTCGGTGTCGCCAACATCGCCGCCGGGTTCGTGCGCGGTTTCCCGGTCAGCAGCAGCGGCAGCCGCACGGCGATCGGCGACGCGCAGGGCAGCCGTACCCAGCTGCACTCGCTGGTCGCCGTCGCACTGGTCGTCCTGATCCTGGTCCTCGGCCGCGACGTGCTGGCGTCCTTCCCGCTCGCGGCGCTGGGAGCCGTGGTCGTCTACGCGGCACTGCGGCTGATCGACCTGACGGCGTTCCGGCGGATCGCGCACTTCCGGCGCGCCGAGCTCGCACTCGCGTTGACCACGACGGCGGCGGTACTGGTGTTCGGCGTCCTGTACGGGGTGCTCGCCGCCGTCGCGGTATCGATCGTGGAGCTGCTGACCAGGCTGGCGCGCCCGCACGACGCCGTCCTGGGTTTCGTGCCGGGGGTGGCCGGCATGCACGACTTGGACGACTACCCGCAAGCCCACCCGGTGCCGGGACTGGTGGTCTACCGCTACGACGCGCCCCTGTGCTTCGCCAACGCCGAGGACTTCCGGCGCTCGGCCCTGGCGGCGGCGCTGGACGGCCAGCCGGAGCCGGCCCGGTGGTTCCTGCTCAACGCCGAGGCGAACGTCGAGCTCGACAGCACCTCCGCTGAGGCGCTCGCCGCCCTGATCGACGAGTTGCAGCGGCGCGACGTCGTGTTCGCCATGGCGAGGGTCAAACGCGACATGCGCGACCTCCTCGGCCGAGCCGGGCTGATCGAGGCCATCGGTGCGGACCGGATCTTCATGACGCTGCCCACCGCGGTCGACGCCTACCGCACCTGGCAGGCCGAGAACCGGTCCGGCTGAACGCGTCTCGTCCTCTCGGTCGGGCCGCCGCCCGCGCAGGGCCGGGTAGGCCTCGTCGCTCGCCACACCGCCCGCCAGACCGCCGTGTACCCCAGATTCGGGGGATTGTTCCCGCCCGCGCGGCTGCTGATACTCGAAGGGATCGTGGCCGGGGCGATGAGACCGCTCAACGGGGTACCGAGGCGCTGCAGGACCAGCACGGCGGCGACGCAGTGGACCAGCACCACCCAGGTGACCACCTGGATCAGCGCATGGTGGTGCTTGGCCGCCTCGGACCGGACGAGCAGGTCGGTGCGGTCGTCCTTCGCGTCGATGCGAACGATCACCTGCTCGCGGACCCGGCGTCGCGAGCCGCGTGAGCAACACCGACCCGAGGACGAGCAGTGCGATCTCCAGGCCGCTGCCGCGTGCCCAGTAGCCCGCGTCCGCGAGCGCCGAGACGATGGTCATCCCAACCCCGGGACGGCGGCACCGCGTCCGGACCGGCGCGGCGCCCGGTAGACCTCGTCGATCCCCCACACCAGCACCGGCTCGGCAGGCTCCCGACCCAGGGCCGGCGCGGGCAGGGGCTGGTACCCACCTCCCCGACCCCGTCGCGGTCCTCGCCGCGATGCGCGCGCTGGCGGGTCGATCGGAATCGTCGTTCGCGACAGCCCGCCGAGCGCCACCTGCGTGATCACGGCGCGCCCGCACCCAGTGGATCCGCTCTGCCGGACCGGCTCGCGTCACTCCGGGTGAGAAGGACCTATGCGTGCGGCGGGCGGGCGGCGATCAAGGAGTTGATCCACCGGGTGTGGGGGTCGGAGTCCACCAGTAGCGCTTTCGCCAGCAGCGTCAGCGGGATCGCGAGCAGCGCGCCGAGCGGCCCGAGCACCCATCCCCAGAACACGAGGGCCAGGAAGGTCACCGTCACCGAAAGCCCGACCGCGTCGCCGATGAACCGGGGCTGGATGATCGTCTGCAGCAGGGTGTTGATGACGAGGAACGCCACGATGACCGCCAGCATCAAGCCGGGGCCGCCTTCGAGGAAGGCCAGGAGCGCGGGCGGAAAGAGAGCGAGCAGGAAACCGACGTTCGGGATGTAGTTCGCGATCAACGACAGCAACCCGAACAGCAGCGCCAGCGGCACGTCCAGGACGGTGAGCACGAGGACGTCGAGCGTCGCGATGAGCAGTCCGAAGATCGTCGAGACCGCGAGGAACCGGCGGGTGCCGTGGGAGAACGACGTCAGGGCGGTGACGATGTGCGGACGGCTGCGTCCGATCGCCAGCAGCCGTTCGGGGAACGACGTGGAGTCGATCGTCATGAACAGCAGCACCGACAGGATCAGCAGGAGAGTCGTGAGCACCCCGGCGAGCTGGCCGAGCAGGCCCTGCAGGAACCCCACGGCGCTACCGATGTCGAACTGGCTGAGCGCACTCTGGATCTCGGGCGGACCGACGCCGAGTCGCGACAGTTGGGCGGCGGCGTCGACGACGAGGTCGTTGAACTGTGGGCCGTACCCCGGCAGCACCCGGACGAGTTCGGCCACGGTGTAGACGAGCGAGCCGACCAGCGCGAGCAGGATGGCGTACACCGCGAGCAGCGTCACGATCGTCGCAAGCCAGCGCGGCAGACCGCGCCGACGCAGGGCGGCGGCCATGGGTGTCACGGTCACGACAAGCACCAACGCCAGGAACAGCGGCGCGAGAAGCTCACCGAACCCGCGGAGCCCGGCCACCACCACCACGACGGCGGCGAAGCCGAACAGCGGGTTGACCGCTCCGCGGGTCGGGAGAACCACCCGTCGAGGTGGGTCCGGATCAGGCGATTCCGGATCCGGGACCGGTACGGGCTCGAGGGGCGTCGACGCGGGGTCAGCCACGAGCGGATGGTGTCAGATCGCGCTCCGTCGCACAGCGTCGCGGTACGACTCCGGGCGCGGTCGTGCTCGCCGTGTTCCTCGTCATCGAGGTCACGGTCGGCCTGGCGACGGGTTCGCTCGCCCTGCTCTCCGACGCCGGGCACATGTTCACCGACGTCCTGGGCGTCGGCATGGCCCTCGCCGCGATCACCGCCGCCCGCGGGTCGCGCAACACCGACCGTCGCACGTTCGGGCTCTACCGGGCCGAGGTGCTCGCCGCACTCGCCAACGCCGTGCTGCTGTTCGTGGTGGCGGCGTGGGTGCTGGTCGAGGCGGCGCGGCGCTTCGCCGATCCACCGGAGGTTCCGGGCCTGGCGTTGATGCTCACGGCAGCCGCGGGGCTCGTCGCCAACCTCGTCGTGTTCGCGCTGCTCCGCGACGGCGCCAAGGAGAGCCTCAACGTCCGCGGGGCCTACCTCGAGGTGCTCGCCGACACGCTGGGCTCGGTCGGCGTCCTGATCGCCGGTGCCGTCACGTCGATGTTCGACTGGCGCTACGCCGACCCGCTGGTCGCGATCGCGATCGGGGTGTTCGTGCTGCCCCGCACCTGGTCCCTGGGCCGGCAGGCGGTGCTGATCCTCGTCCAGGCAGCGCCTGCGCACGTCGACGTCGCGGCGGTGCAGTCGGGTCTGGCCGAGCTCGCCGGGGTCAGCGACGTGCACGACGTCCACGTCTGGACGCTCACCTCGGGCATGGAGGTGGGGTCCGCACACCTGCAGATCATCGCGGCCGCCGATCCGGCCGCGGTCCTGTCGTCCGCTCAGGAACTCCTCCTGCGGGTGCACCGGCTCCCGCACTTCACGGTGCAGGTCGAGCCGCCCGGCTGCCGGACGGGGTGAGCTCAGCTGGTGACGACCGCGCCCTCACCTCGGTGCGTACATGATCACGGCGACGCCGACGAGACAGAGCGCGGCACCGAGAAAGTCGAAACGGTCGGGTCGGAAGCCGTCCATCACCACGCCCCAGGCCAGCGAACCCGCCACGAAGACGCCGCCGTAGGCGGCCATGATGCGTCCGAACTCGGGCTCGGGTTGCAGCGTCGCGACGAATCCGTACGCCCCGAGCGCGACGACGCCCGCACCGATCCACAGCAACCCTCGCCGCTCCCGGACCCCCTGCCAGACCAGCCAGGCCCCGCCGATCTCGGCGAGCGCCGCGAGCAGGAACAGCAGGACCGACCGCACCACCGTCACCGGGTCAGGAGACCATAGGCGGACCGCCGGCCGAACGGCACTCTCCGACGATCCTGCGGTGCGGGAGTGCCGTTCGCGCCGAGTCGGGCAGGATCACACTCCGTGAGCACGCATCCGACCGCACCCGTTCCCGACCGCCTCTTCGACGACGACGAGCGCGAACAGCGCTGGAGGGCCCGCTTCACCGCGACGCGGGTGTCGCGTCCGGGGTGGGCGCGCGATGCACCCGACCGGTCGGTCTACACGTCCAACGCGAGCGGGACGACCGAGGTCTACGCCTGGGACCGGGCCTCCGCCGCCCACCGGCAGGTCACCTCCCGCAAGAGCGGCACGCACTCCGTCACCCTCCCCCCCGACGGCGAGACGATCTGGTGGTTCGACGACACCGACGGCGACGAGTTCGGGCGTTGGGTGCGGGAGCCCTTCACCGGTGGCGCCGGTGCGGAACCCGCGTTGCCGGGCGTCGAGGACGGCTACCCGGCGGGCCTGGAGATCGGCCGCGGGGTCGTCGCAGTGGGCACCTCGACCGACGACGGCACGAAGATCTGGGTGCGGCGCGCCGACGCCCCGGCCGAGATGATCTATGCCCATGCCGAGGACGCCGGTGTCGGCGCGCTGTCCGACGACGAGACCTTGCTCGCGGTCAGCCACTCCGAACACGGCGACTCCCGACACCCCGCGGTCCGCGTGTTGCGCACCTCGGACGGCTCGACGGTCGCCGAGAAGCACGACGGCGCGGGCCGCGGCCTCGAGCCGCTCGCCTTCGCACCCGGGGCCGGCGACGGACGGCTCCTCCTGCTGCACGAACGTCACGGCCGCGAGGAACTGCTGGTCTGGAACGTCCTGGACGACACGGAGACCGAGCTGTCGCTGGACCTGCCCGGTGAGGTGATCGGCGACTTCGCCCCGGACGGGGAGTTCCTTCTCGTCCATCACACCCACGCCGCCCGCACCCGGCTCCACCGCTACGACCTGGCCACCGGTGAGGTGACCGAACTGCCCGCGGCGCAGGGCTGCGTCGGATCCGCCGAGGTGCGGCCCGACGGCACGGTGGAGTACACGTGCTCATCGGCCGCCGAACCGTCGACGGTCCGCACGTTGCACCCCGACGGCACCGACCGCGTGCTCGTCACCCCGCCCGGGGAGCGCGCACCGGGCTCGGTGGCGGTGGAGGACCTGTGGGTCGACGGGCCCGGTGGGCCGGTGCACGCGCTGGTCGCGCGGCCGCCGTCGATCGACGGCGCCGGGTCGGTCGGCGCGGGATCGGGTGGCGCCGGATCGGGTGGCGCCCCGCGGGCGACCCGTGCGGTGTTCAGCCTGCACGGTGGCCCGCACGCGGCCGACGAGGACCGGTTCTCGGCGGTGCGCGCGGCGTGGGTGGACGCCGGGTTCGTCGTCGTCGAGGTCAACTATCGGGGCTCGACGGGCTACGGCTCGACCTGGCGCGACGCGATCGAGGGAAGGCCCGGGCTGACCGAGCTGGACGACGTGGCCGCCGTGGCCGACCACTGCGTCGCAGCAGGAATCGTCGACCCGGCGCGCTGCGTCGTCGAGGGCTGGTCGTGGGGTGGCTATCTGGCTCTGCTGGCCGTGGGCACCCAGCCCGAACGGTGGGCCGCGGGACTCGCGGGCGTGCCGGTGGCCGACTACCTCACCGCGTACGCCGACGAGATGGAGCAACTGCGGGCCTTCGACCGGGCGCTGTTCGGCGGCTCGCCCGAGGCGCTCCCCGAGGCCTACCGGAGGGCGTCACCGCTGACCTACGTCGACCAGGTGCGGGCGCCGATACTCGTGCTGGCCGGCGAGAACGATCCGCGCTGCCCCATCCGGCAGGTGGACAACTACCTGGACGCGCTGGCCGCCCGCGGTGACCTCCGCTACGAGGTGAGCCGCTTCGACGCCGGCCACGGCAGCCTGGTGGTCGACGAGACCCTCAGGCAGGTGGCCACCGAGATCGCCTTCGCCGACCGCGCGCTCGACTGATCTCCTCGGTCCTGCGGTGCGACCTGCCGCGCCACGCAGCCGCTGTCACGAGCCGGTAGCCGGGTAGAAACACACGCGGTGAAGACTGGTTCCATCCCCGAGGAGGTGGAGCACGTGGCGCTCTGGCGTGTGCACGTGGAGCTGGAGGACCGGCCGGGCCGGCTCGGGGAGCTGGCGACGGCGGTCGGCACCGCCGGCTGCAACATCATCTCGCTGCACGTGGTGGGCGAGCCGGCCGACGACGGGTCCGTCACCGACGAGCTGCTGGTCAAGGTGCCCGAGACGGTCGACGCGAGCACGCTCGTCGAGGCCGTGCGGCAGGCCGGGATCCCCTGCACGCTGCTGGTGCGGGCCGACGCCACGGAGCTGTCCGACCCCACCACCACCGCGCTCGCGCTCGCGCGCATGGTGGCCGCCGACCCCGGCACCGCACCGCGTGCGGTGGCGACGATGCTGCATGCCCGGCTGGTGGATCCCGCCGCAGACGCGGACGGCCACACCCACAGCCTGCGGGTCGGTGCGCAACGGTTGCGCCTGGGCCGGGCCTGGCCGTTCACCGCGACCGAGCTGTCCCACGCCGCCGCCCTGCTCGAACTGGCAGCCCAGCTGGCCCTGCACTCTCCGGCGCGCAGCCAGGGAGTCGACCGGATCCTGCTGCTGCGCGACGGTTCCGAGGTGCGGATCCGCGACGCGGGCCCGTCCGACGTTCCACTGGTGGCCGCGCTGCACGCACGCTGCTCACCCGAAGCCCGCCGGGCTCGATTCCTGAACCCGGCGCCACGACTGGCCCCCGGCGAGCTCGACGACCTGGTGAGCGGTCAGGCGGTGCTCGCCGTGACCGTGGACGGCGGCAGCGCGGTCGGACTCGCCAATCTCGACGACGAGAGGCCGGGAGTGGCCCGGCTCGCCGTACTGGTGGAGAACTCCTGGCACGGACGCGGCCTCGGCACCGCGCTGATCCGGCACGCGGCGGACAGCGCCGCCGAGCGAGGCGTGATCGAGCTGGTGGGTACGGCCCGCTACCCGGGCATCGCGAAGCTGCTGCGCCGAGCCGGGCTGAGACCGACGGCTGAGATCGTCGACGGCGAGGTGCACCTGCGCGCGCCGCTGTCCGACACGCTGACCACGACGAGCGGCACCCTCGTCGGATAGACGAGGGTGCCGCCGGCACTCACCGGCTACAGGTCGATGCGCTCACCGGAGTCGCCGGAGAACAGGTGCATGCCTCCGACGCGGGGCGCCAGGTGCAGGACGGAGCCCTTCGTCGGCGGGGTGCGGCCGTTGACCCGGACGATGACCGGACGACGCTCGCCGCCGACGTCGGTGCTGCCGTAGACGTAGGCGTCCGCGCCGAGCTCCTCGACGACCTCGACCTCCGTCGCCAGCCCAGCGCCGTCGGCGACGATCTCCATGTCCTCGGGCCGGACACCGACGGTGACCGAGCGGGTCTCGCCGACGGCGTCGGCGGCCTGGCGCGGCACGCGTACGTCGGCACCGCCGAAACGGAGCACGTCGCCGTCCATCTCGACCGGCAGCAGGTTCATCGCGGGTGAGCCGATGAAGCCGGCGACGAACACGTTCTTGGGCTTGTCGTACATCGCCCGAGGGGTGTCGACCTGCTGCAGGAGGCCGTCCTTGAGCACCGCCACGCGGTCGCCCATCGTCATGGCCTCGATCTGGTCGTGGGTGACGTAGACCGTCGTGGTGCCCAGACGGCGCTGCAGCGAGGCGATCTGCGTGCGAGTGGACACCCGCAGCTTGGCGTCGAGGTTGGACAGCGGCTCATCCATGCAGAACACCTGCGGCTGACGGACGATCGCGCGTCCCATCGCGACGCGCTGGCGCTGCCCACCGGACAGTGCCTTCGGGCGTCGCTCCAAGTAGTCCACGAGGTCGAGGATCTTGGCGGCCTCCAGCACGCGCTCCTGGATCTTCGCCTTCGGCTGACCCGCGATCTTGAGGGCGAAGCCCATGTTCTCGGCCACGGTCATGTGCGGGTACAGCGCGTAGTTCTGGAAGACCATCGCGATGTCGCGGTCCTTCGGGGGCACGCGCGTGACGTCGCGACCGCCGATGTGGATCGAGCCCTTGTCGATGTCCTCGAGCCCCGCGAGCATGCGGAGCGACGTGGACTTGCCGCATCCGGAGGGGCCGACCAGGACGAGGAACTCGCCGTCGGCGATCTCCAGGTCGAGCGAGTCGACTGCAGGTCGGGTGGAGCCGGGGTAGATCCGGCTCGCGCTGTCGTAGGTCACAGCGGCCATTACTGTGCTCCTTCCACCGGCAGGAACGTGCCGGACGATCCGAGTGTGAGCGCGGTCGCAGCCTTGCACAGTCCGGGGCCGTTGGCACAGCCGCGCTACCACGCGTCGACGCGTCGTCACCCCACGTGTGAGTTACGGGATCGTTACTGCCAGATGTTGTGCTCTGCACTGCGTAAACGCTTTCATGACCTGCATCTCACCCGGCGGCGGGCGATAGGCGCCCGTTCCGTCCCATCGAAGCGGAGAATGTGAATGTCTGCAGTGACACTGCGCAGGCCGTCACGCACCACGACCTTGCTGAGCGCTACCCTCGGTCTGAGCCTCGTGCTCGCCGGGTGTGGTGGCAGCGACGCCGGCCAGCAGGCCGCGACGGGTCCAGAGTGCGAGGCCTACACGCAGTACGGCGACCTTTCCGGGAAGCGCATCACGCTCTACACCTCAATCGTCTCGCCCGAGGACCAGTCGCACATCGACTCGTACAAGGCCTTCGAGAACTGTACCGGCGCCCAGGTCGTGTACGAGGGGTCCAAGGAGTTCGAGACACAGCTGGTCGTCCGCATCCGTTCCGGCGCCCCGCCGGACGTCGCCTACATCCCGCAGCCTGGCCTTCTCGGCACGCTGGTGCGCGACACGGATGCGGTCAAGCCCGCCCCGCAGCAGGTCGCGGCGAACGTCGACCAGTACTTCTCCGAGACCTACAAGTCCGCGGGCAGCGTCGACGGCACTCTCTACGCCGCACCGCTGGGCGCGAACGTCAAGTCGTTCGTCTGGTACTCGCCGCAGAAGTTCACGGAGAAGGGCTACACCGTCCCCACCACGTGGGACGAGATGGTCGCCCTGTCCGACAAGATCGTCGCCGAGGGCGGCAAGCCCTGGTGTGCGGGCATCGGCTCGGGTGAGGCCACCGGCTGGCCCCTGACCGACTTCCTCGAGGACGCGATGCTCCGCGAGAACGGTCCCGACGTCTACGACCAGTGGGTCAACAACGAGATCCCGTTCAACGCGCCGCAGGTCAGCGCCGCGCTCGATCGGGTCGGCTCGATCCTGAAGAACCCGGCCTACGTCAACGGTGGACTCGGCGAGGTCTCCTCGATCGCCACCACCACGTTCCAGGACGGCGGCCTGCCGATCCTGGACGGCAACTGCTTCATGCACCGCCAGGCCAACTTCTACGCGGCGAACTGGCCCGAGGGCACGGACGTCTCGGAGAACGGCGCGGCGTACGCGTTCGAGCTGCCGCCGATCGACCCGGCAGCACCCAAGACGATCCTCGTCGGCGGCGAGTTCGTGGCCGCGTTCTCCGACCGGCCCGAGGTCCAGGCCTTCCAGGCCTACCTCTCCTCCGCGGAGTGGGCGAACGAGAAGGCCAAGTTCACCCCGGAGGGCGGCTGGATCAGCGCCAACACCGGGCTCGACGTGGCCAACCTGGTGAGCCCGATCGACAAGCTGTCGGTCGAGGTCCTGCAGGACGAGGCGAACACGTTCCGGTTCGACGGCTCCGACCTCATGCCCGCCGCGGTCGGCTCCGCGTCGTTCTGGACGGGCATGACCGACTGGATCACCGGTAAGTCCACGGAGGAGTCGCTCACGTTCATCGAGCAGTCCTGGCCGAAGTAGGCACACACGGCAGTCGGCAGCACATGTAGGAACCCGAGGGCGGGCGCACACCGCGCCCGCCCTCGGGCGCCGTCCAACCGGAGGTCGGTCCATGACCCTGTTCGAGAAATTCGGCCAGCTTCTCGTGGCGGTGGCCATCTTCGCCGCCGTCATGGGGGTGGTGCTGTTCGTCGCCGACCGCGCCCGCGGCCGACGCGCCGACCTGTGGCAGAGCATCGCGTTCGTCGCACCGGCGATCCTGCTGCTGCTCGTCGGCCTGATCTATCCCGCCCTGCGCACGGCCTACCAGTCGTTCTTCGACGCCACGAGCGTCGGCTTCGTCGGCTTCGACAACTACCTGAAGATCTTCACCCAGCCCGAGCTGCTGCTCGTGCTGCGCAACACCTTCGTCTGGGTGATCCTCACCCCGATCGTCGCGACCGCCATCGGGCTCATCTACGCGGTCCTCGTGGACGGGTCGCGCGTCGAGGCGGCCGCGAAGTCGCTGGTCTTCCTGCCGATGGCCATCTCGTTCGTCGGCGCGTCGATCATCTGGAAGTTCATCTACGAGTACCGGCCCGACCAGCAGGGGATCCAGCAGATCGGCCTGGCCAACCAGTTCCTGGTCTGGCTCGGCATCGAACCCGTGCAGTTCCTGCTGTTGACCCCGTGGAACACCCTGTTCCTCATCATCGTGATGATCTGGATCCAGGCCGGTTTCGCCATGACGATCCTCTCCGCGGCGATCAAGGCCATCCCCGACGACATCACCGAGGCCGCGAACCTCGACGGCGTCGGCGGCCTGCGGATGTTCTGGTACATCACACTGCCGAGCATCCGCCCAGCCCTCATCGTGGTGGTCACGACGATCTCCATCGGCGTGCTGAAGGTCTTCGACATCGTCCGGACGATGACCGGCGGCCAGTACCAGACCTCCGTCGTGGCGAACGAGTTCTACACACAGAGCTTCCGGCTCTTCGACTTCGGCACAGGCGCAGCGCTCGCCATGGTGCTGTTCGTCCTCGTCGTCCCGATCGTGATCTACAACGTCCGGCAGATGCGGAAGGTGGACGCGCGATGACCGTTCTCGACAAGGACACGGGCACCAGGACCCCCGGTCCGGACATTGCTCCGGCCAGCAGCGCGGCGGCGGCGAAGAAGCGGCTCAGCTCACCGTGGGCGTCATTCGCCGCGATCGTCATCGCCGTCCTGTGGACGATCCCGACGTTCGGCCTGCTGCTGTCGTCGTTCCGCCCCGAGTCGGACGTCAAGCAGACCGGCTGGTGGACGATCTTCAGCAAACCCACCTTCACGCTGGAGAACTACGAGGAGGTGCTGTTCGGCGGCTCGGCGAACCTGTCGAGCTACTTCGTCAACTCACTGATCATCACCATTCCCTCGGTGCTGATCCCGATCGTGCTCGCCACGCTCGCGGCCTACTCGTTCGCCTGGATGAAGTTCCCTTTCCGGGACACGCTGTTCGTCGCGGTGTTCGCGCTGCAGATCGTGCCGCTGCAGGTCACTCTCATCCCGCTGCTGGAGCTCTACGTCGGGGGCGGGCTGAACGGCACCTTCTGGACGGTCTGGATCTCGCACTCGATCTTCGCGCTGCCGCTGGCCATCTACCTGCTGCACAACTCGATGCGGGACATCCCGGCCGAGCTGGTCGAGGCGGCACGGGTCGACGGGGCCGGACATGTGCGGATCTTCACCCGCATCATGCTGCCGCTGATGAAGCCCGCCATCGCCGCGTTCTCGGTCTTCCAGTTCCTCTGGGTGTGGAACGACCTGCTCGTGGCCCTGACGTTCTCGGGTGGCACCCAGGACGTCGCGCCGCTGACCGTCCGTGTGGCCGAACTATCCGGCACGCGCGGGACCGACTGGCACCTGCTCGCGGCCGGCGCGTTCGTCTCGATCGTCGTGCCCCTGATCGTGTTCCTGTTCGGTCAGCGGTACTTCGTGCGTGGCCTGCTGGCGGGCAGCGTCAAGGGGTGATTCTCGACCGGTCCGGTGGCCGGGGGTGACCACCATCAAGGACGTGGCGGAGGCCGCAGGGGTCTCCATAGCGACCGTCTCCCGCGCTCTGCACGGGCTGCCCCGGGTGTCCGAGGTGACGCGGCGGCGGGTGCTGGCGGTGGCGACGGAGCTCCGCTACGTCGCCTCCCCCAGCGCCGCGAGCCTCGCGAGTGGGCAGACGATGGCGATCGGGGTGGTCGCGCCCTTCGTCAACCGCTGGTTCTTCGCGGCCGTCGTGCACAGCGCGGAGGAGCTTCTCCGGCCGGCGGGCTACGACCTGCTGCTCTACAGCCTGGGCACCGACGCCGTGGAGCGCCGCCGCGCCTTCTCGGGCAACCTGCTGCGCAAGCGCGTCGACGGGGTGCTGGTGCTGGGCCTGAACCCCAGCGCCGAGGAGGTCGCCGCCCTGTCGGCCGCCGGACCCGTGGCGATCGTCGGCGTCGCGGTTTCCGGATGGTCGAGCGTTCGCATCGATGACGAGGGTGCGGCCCGCCGCGCGATGCGCCACCTGATCGATCTGGGGCACCGCCGCATCGGTTACATCGGCGGGGAGCCCGCCGACCCCTTGCACTCCGAGGCCCCGGCCGACCGGCACCGCGGATACCGGCGCGCACTGGCCGAGGCCGGGATCGACATCAACCCCTCGCTCGAGGCCGTCGGCTACTTCTCGGTGCGCGGGGGAAGGGCGGCGATGGAGCAGATGCTGGACCTGCCCACGCGGCCGACCGCGGTGTTCGCGGCCTGTGACGAGATGGCGATGGGCGCCATCCACGCCGTCCGGCGAGCGGGGGCGCGGGTACCGGAAGACGTGTCCGTGATCGGGATCGACGATCAGGAGATGGCCGAGCTGTTCGACCTGACCACCGTCGCCCAGCCCGTCGACGCTCAGGGGACGCTGGCCGCCGGGATGATCCTCGCGGCCATCGGCAACCCCGGCCGGGCGCGTCCCGCGGTCACGGTGCCCACCGCGCTGATCGTCCGCGGCTCGACGCGCGCACCGAGCTGACCCGATTCGACGAGCAGGAGTGTGCTGCCTCGGCATACCTGCGGCGGGCACCCGCGCCCGCTCCGATCCCTGACTCAGCTCCTCGCCGCCGCCCCTCACCGTGATCCGACGCATGTGGGCGGTGGGCGCCTGCTCGGTCGTGTCCGGCGTGGCGTTGTGGCTGCTCGACCCGCCCACCCGCGCCGCGCCCGTCGACGGTCAGCGGCCCTCCACCGGTGGGGTCCGCGAGTGGCTCGACCTGCGACTGCTCGGTGCGCTGCTGGCCACCACCGCCGCGGTACTCATGCTCTTCGGCACCGAGCTGTCGGTGATCGCCGCACTGCTGGGCACCGGGCAGACCGGCACCATCCCCGTCGTCAACGCGGTGTGGTGCCTCGCCTCGCTCGCCGGTGGTTTCCTCTACGGCGCCGCACGGCGCTCGGTGTCGCTGTTCGTGCTGGTCGCGGGGCTCGGCCTCGTCACGCTGCCGCTCGCTCTGGGTGGCTCGTGGTGGTCCTACGCCTTGCTAATGGTCCCGGCGGGCGTGCTGTGCGCGCCGTCCCTCGCGGCGAGTTCGGAGGCCGTCAGCACTCTCGCTCCGGAGCACGCCCGCGGGCTCCACGGATCGGCGATCACGCTGGGGGCCGCCGTGGGCGCGCCGCCGGCCGGGTTGATGATCGATATCTCGTCATCGGGAGTCGCGGTCCTCACCGTCGGCGGGGTGGGCATCGCTGCCGCCGGACTGGCCGCCCTGCTCCACAGGAGCAGCCGGCCCGGGGTGCGCCCCTGCACGGTCGGGTCCCCACCGATCTAGGGCAGACTCGGCATCAATGACTCGTACGCCAGGCCGGCTCCACCCCGAGGCCTCCACCACGCCGGCTCCACCCCGTCGCAACGGCGCCGGGCGCGTCGTCCGGTACGTCAGCGCGATCGTGTTCACGCTGGTCGTCGCGGCCTTCGTGTTGCCTGACCTGCTCTTCGGGATCGATGGCCGCAGCCCGTTCGCCCAACTCGCGGCGTTCCGACCCCTGGCACTGGTCGGATGCGCCGCGCTGTCGGCCCTACTGCTGCTCGCCCTGGTGTTCGAGCGACGGGTGTGGCCGTTCGCGGCCGGGGTGCTCGTGGTGGCCGTGATCGGCAGTGCGCTGGTACTGCCCCGGACGATCGCCGATCCGCTGCCGACCGGCGGCACCCCGCTCACCGTACTGGTGTTCAACACCTTCGAGGGCAAGGGCGACGTCGAGGGTCTCGCCGAGATGATCCGCGCGCAACGTCCCGATGTCGTGTCGGTGGTGGAGGCGGGCACGGACTACCGCTCCCGGCTCGCGCCGCTGGTGGAACCGCTGGGCTATCGGCTGCAGACCTCGGTCGGCCCCGGCGAGGAGGACGTCCAGGGCGTGACCGCCGTGGTGGCGGCCGGCCTCGGTGACGTCACGACGCGGATCGGGGAGGAGACCTCGGCGTTCCCCTACCTCGAGCTCACCGGCGGCGGTCTCGGTGCGCTGCGCTTCGTGGCGTTCCACTCGGTGGCCCCGGTGCCCGGGTCCGTGCCCGAGTGGCGCGACGACCTGGCCCTGCTGTCCCGGTGGTGTGCCGGGCCGACCCCCGCGATCGTGGCGGGCGACTTCAACGCCACGCTCGACCATTCCGTGCTGCGCTCGGGCATGGCCGGTTGCGAGGACGCCGCGGAACAGCGCGGCCAGGGACTCGTCCCCACCTGGGGCCCGACTCCGGGCACCCGCACCATCGGGCCCCAGATCGACCATGTACTCGTCACCGAGGGCATCGCGGCGGAGACGTTCGCGGTCGGCGACATCGCCGGCAGCGACCACCGCGCGGTACTCACCCGCCTGCGCATCCCCTGACCCTGCGCTCGGGGAGGGTCACAGGGTCGCGGCGACCGCCTCGGCGATCTCGTAGGTGTTCAGGGCGGCACCCTTGCGGAGGTTGTCCCCGCAGAGGAACAGTTCGAGGGTGTTCGGGAAGTCGAGGGCCTGGCGGATGCGACCCACCCAGGTGGGGTCACCGCCCACGGAGTCGGCGGGCGTGGGCCACTCCCCCGCGGCCGGGTCGTCGCGCAGCACGATCGAGGGTTGCGCGGCGAGCACCTTGCGGGCGGCGTCCACCGACACCTCGCGGGCGAACGTCGCGTGCACGGCCAAGGAGTGCGTGGTGACGACCGGAACCCGCACGCACGTGGCCGACACCTTCAGGCCGGGGATGCCGAGGATCTTGCGCGACTCGTCGCGGACCTTGAGCTCTTCCGACGACCACCCGTCGTCCTTCACCGAGCCCGCCCACGGCACGACGTTCAGCGCCAGCGGCGCCGGGAACGGCGACGCGCCGGGGTCGAGACCGGCGGCCGCGAGCGCCTCGGCGACGTCCCCGCCGCGCACGCCGACCTGCCGGCCCGAGACGGCCGCGAGCTCGGCGTAGAGCCGGTCGATCCCACCCTGGCCGGCGCCCGAGGCGGCCTGGTAGGAGGCGACGACGAGCGCCTCCAACCCGAACTCGCGGTGCAGCGCGCCCATCGCCGTCATCATCGACAGCGTCGTGCAGTTGGGGTTGGCGATAATCCCCTTGGGCCGGACGGCGGCCTGGTCGGCGTTCACCTCGGGGACGACGAGCGGCACGTCGGGGTCCATCCGGAACGCACCGGAGTTGTCGACGGCCACTGCCCCGCGGGCCGCGGCGATCGGCGCCCAGCGGGCGCTCACCTCGTCCGGCACGTCGAACAGCGCGACGTCCACACCGTCGAACACCTCGGGTGCGAGCGCGAGGACGGTGACGTCCTCGCCACGCACACGCAGCACCTTGCCCGCCGAACGGGCGGAGGCGACAAGCCGGATCTCCGACCACGGCACGTCGGCGCGCGCGTCGATGATCTCGATGATCGTGGAGCCCACCGCGCCCGTGGCCCCGACGATCGCGACGACCGGCCCGACCCGATCCGACCCGGTCATCGTCCGCTCCCCGCGTACACCACGGCCTGTTCGTCGCCACCGAGGTCGAACGCCTTGTGCAGCGCCCTCACGGCGGCGTCGACCTGGTCGACCCGGCAGATCACCGAGATGCGGATCTCCGAGGTGTTCATGGTCTCGATGTTGATCCCGGCCGTCGAGAGCGCCTCGCAGAACGTGGCCGTGACACCGGGATGGTTGCGCATCCCCGCGCCGACGAGCGAGACCTTGCCGACCTCGCCGTCGTGCAGCAGCTCGGCGAACCCGATGTCCGCCCGGGCCGCGTTCAAGGAGGCGACCGCCCGCGCGCCGTCGACCTTCGGCAGCGTGAACGTGATGTCGGTGCGCCGGTCGGACACGTGGCTGATGTTCTGCAGGACCATGTCGATGTTGATCTCGGCGTCGGCCACGGTGCGGAAGATGCGGGCGGCCATGCCAGGGGTGTCGGGCACTCCGGTCACGGTGATCTTGGCCTCGGACCGGTCGTGCGCGACCCCGGTGATGATTGCGTTCTCCAAGGGGATCTCCTCGATCGAGCCGGTGACGAGCGAGCCCGGCTTGTCGTTGTACGAGCTGCGTACGCGCAGCGGGACGCCATAGCGGCGGGCGTACTCGACCGCCCTCAGGTGCAGGACCTTCGCCCCGCACGCGGCCATCTCCAGCATCTCCTCGTAGGTGATGTGGTCGAGCCGCTGCGCATCGGGGACGATCCTCGGGTCGGCGGTGAAGATGCCGTCGACGTCGGTGTAGATCTCGCAGACGTCGGCCCCGAGCGCCGCGGCGATCGCGACTGCGGTGGTGTCGGAGCCGCCGCGGCCCAGCGTCGTGACGTCCTTGGAGTCCTGGCTGACGCCCTGGAATCCGGCGACCAGCACGATCGAGCCCTCGTCCAGCGCGTCGCGCAACCGTTGCGGCGTGACCTGGACGATCCGCGCGTCACCGTGCTTCGAGGTGGTGATCATCCCGGCCTGGGAACCGGTGAACGAGCGCGCCTGCGCGCCCAGGGCGTGGATCGCCATGGCGACGAGCGCGTTGGACATCCGCTCCCCGGCCGTGAGCAGCATGTCCAGCTCGCGCGGCGGCGGGGCCGGGGAGACCTGCCGGGCGAGATCGAGCAGCTCGTCGGTCGTGTCCCCCATCGCGGACACCACGACGACGACGTCGTTGCCCTCCTTGTGCGTGCGGACGATCCTCGTCGCGACCTTCCTGATGCGGTCCGCGTCCTGCACCGACGATCCGCCGTACTTCTGCACGACGAGGGCCACGCCGACCTCCTGTCCTGACGCAGTCGCGTCGCAGCCGATGCCGTTCGAGGTGCAACCCTACCGGCGACCCCGGCGGCACCTCCGAATTGCGCCGCACCACACGATCAGTCTGGCGCTCCGGTGCGATAGCGGTCCGCGAGCCGGTGTGCGGTCAGGATCGTCCTTCTGCAACCCGCGCAGGGCAGGCGTCGGCCCGGTGGTGCTCGGGCCCACTCAGATGGTTGATTCCGTGAAGATCGTATGAGGGCGTGTCGCGGCCTCGCTGTCCCGACGCCGGTCATCGGACAAGGATGCGCTGCCGCGGTGCGCCTGTCGTCGCAGGGACTGGATGGCCGGGGTGTCCGGTCCCGTCCCGTCGGGCCTGCGCCCGTGACCGGGGTGACCTCCGG
>Ga0209591_10001992_pt1 | contig 24816 bp, 17 predicted proteins | sample MAT01_FD_187207 | JGI IMG/M metagenome (GOLD analysis project Ga0209591, IMG submission 187207) | Freshwater microbial communities from Lake Fryxell liftoff mats and glacier meltwater in Antarctica - MAT-01 (SPAdes) (version 2) | ecosystem: Environmental > Aquatic > Freshwater > Ice > Liftoff... | reverse complement strand
CAGCACTTCATCACAATACCCTTTTACCTCTTCCCGGAACCAATCAGCATCGTGTTTGCAGTAGGTTCCTGCCCACACAACGTGGATTCCCATCTCGCGAGCCAAAATCTTCGTCATCGCCGCAGCGTGGGTATTATCGCCAAATACGACCGCTTTTTTGCCTGTTAAGTTTTGGCAGTCGATCGATCTTGAGAACCAAGCAGCCTGCGACACAAACCGCGTTTGTTCGTCGATAAAAGCTTCATAATCAACATCAGCACCTTGAGCATTCAAAACTTGCTGAATTTTGCGGATACAGCGCGCAGTTTCCACCACACCCATCGGTGTAATATCGACCATCGGCGTGCCGAATTCTTTTTGCAAATACTCCCCGGTCATCATCCCCAATTCGCGATAAGGAACTAGGTTAAACCAAGCCCGTGGTAATCTTTTGAGATTATGAACCGAAGCACCTTCGGGAATAACTTCATTGACTTCAATCCCCAAATCTGCCATCAAACGCTTCAACTCGGTACAGTCGTGCTGGTTATGGAAACCCAGCGTAGACATCCCGATAATATTGACAGATGGTTTTTCGCTTTTGGCTTCTACTAAATCGCCTTTTTTGCGGGCTTTGTTGATGTAAAATTGGACGATTTGATCTAAAGTGCGATCGGCTGCTTGGAGTTCATTGACTCGATAATGGTTGACATCCGCCAGCAATACATCGCCTTTCGCATCCAATTGAGCTCGCTCCACGAAGTTTTCCAAGTCTTCTTGCAGAATGCTGGAGGTGCAAGTCGGGGTGAGCACGATCAAATCTGGGTGTTCTTCTCTGTCTTTGCGGGTGATATTGTCCACCACTCGTTCCTGGGAACCGCGCGCGAGTACGTGTCTGTCAACGACGCTGGTAGTTACCGGAGTGAAGTCCCGTTCTCTCTCTAGCATCGATCGCATGACGTTGAAGTAATCATCTCCGATCGGTGCGTGCATGATCGCATGGACGTTTTTGAAGGAAGTCGCAACGCGCAGAGTGCCAATGTGGGCTGGGCCTGCGTACATCCAATAAGCCAATTTCATAGGTATTTTTCCTTATGTTGGTTGAGATTTGCCCGATCGGGCTATTACTGCTAAATTTTAGGGTTGTTTCTGATTCTCTCACCGAATGAATCCTTTAGAAATAGTGAGTTTCTGAAGATTTGTTGATTTGGGCGATCGCTCAAACCCTCTTCCTGCTGGGATTTGACCCGCAAATAAAATAACTTTGCTCTTTCTTTAGTGCAATAATTCTTAATCTTTTGTCAACTTTCGTTAAGAGTTAGGCAAATTCAATTCCTACAGCCTGCCTCTCAAACACCTACCTTACTCCTGACAACTAGAAATTAATCAACCCAGTTGACTTTTTATACAACGTATGAAATACTATTAATTAATGAACTATGTGCAGGCAGCCAAATTTCCCAAAAGTTAGAGACTTTGATATCCCTTTAATCATTTGAAAAATACTATGAAGCTATCCAAGATTGACTTGAGCAACATATTAGCTGTCGGGTACTCCAACGGTCAGTTAGGACTCTTAATAGATCGAGGCGAAGCAGTCGAATTTATTGAAATTACCGCTCCCGAAGCAGCACTGCACGGCTTGCAAATGGTTGATTTCATCGCTAATAGCGATACAGCCGAAATCAGTGCCGGTCTTGAATCAAAAGAAATTGGTTCAAACTGCGAACCAATAGCCATGTTGCCAGTAAATTCAACAATGGCAAAATCAATTGGATATAATCAGGCAGAGCAAGTTTTGCAAATAGAATTTAGCAGCGGGTCGGTTTATCAATACAGCGACGTAGACCACGAAACTTGGGCATCCCTCCAAGATACTGACTCTACAGGTAAATTTTTCAACTCCGAAATTAAAGGTCAATACTCCAGTCAGCGCGTCGATGGCTGAGATTGATTTGTTCTAGGCATTTTTCGCACACTGAGGGCCCAGTCGCAAGTATTGTGATTAATAAGACAAATTCGTGAAAAATCAGGCTTTTGTGGAGAAGTCCCAAATTATCATGTCATCAGTATGTAGAAATTCTTCAATTCTTCAATCTAAAATGGTATGAACTCCATCGGGTTCACTCCAGCCGATGGCAAAAGCCCAAGCCCGCTAAGGTAGTAGCAGCCGTTTACTGTCAAGGCACCTTTGCCACGCATCCCAAAAAACAGCTCTTGAGTGATAATGGAGAGTAATATTGACTAGCACACCTAATTTCAGAGAACCCAACTATGATGGCAATTCCCGGCGTTGCAGTTCTCGCTCTCATTTATGAAAGCAGCACCTCCCTGGTTTACCGTGGCCGGGATGAGCAGAACAATCAGCCTGTTATTATAAAACTTATCAAAGAAGACTATCCGACTCCAGAAGAACTTAATAGATATCGGCGTGAATATCAAATTACTGCCAGCTTAAAGCTAGAGGGAGTTGTCACCGTCCACAAATTGCTGTCTGTCAGAAACAGTTTGGCAATGATATTAGAAGATTTTGGTGGCGAATCTTTGAGAATGTTCATAGCTTCCCAAAAATTCACAATTTTAGGATTTCTAACTACTGCCATCAAAGTTGCTGAAACTTTGGGAGAAATTCATTCTAAGAATGTAATTCACAAAGATATTAACCCCGGCAATATCGTTTTTAACCCCGCCACAGGACAAGTAAAAATGATTGATTTTAGCATTTCCACTGCCTCCGAATTGGAAAAGATTCCCAATAAAGATCCTAATTTTTTAGAAGGTACTTTAGCCTATATGTCGCCCGAACAAACGGGCCGGATGAATCGGGTAATAGATTACCGCACCGACTTTTATTCCCTCGGCGTCACCTTCTATGAAGTTCTTGCAGGAAAACTCCCTTTTAACACAGCAGATCCAATGGAGTTAGTTCATTGTCATATCGCCAAACAGCCAGTTCCTCTCCATGAAACTGCACCAGAAGTTCCTCAAGCTGTTTCAGATATTGTGATGAAATTATTAGCAAAAACCGCTGAAGAACGCTATCAAAGTGCCTGGGGACTGAAAGCAGATTTGGAATCCTGTTTGTTTCAGTTGCAGACATCTGGGTTTATTTCCGAGTTCGCTCTCGGTAGTCAAGATATTTCCGACAAATTTAAAATACCTCAAAAACTTTACGGCAGACAGCGAGAAGTAGAAACTCTTTTAGGGGCATTTGAACGGGTAGCAGGAACAAATTATCGCTCTTCTCGCAGAAGTGAACAATCTCAAATTTCGGTCATCAATAAAGATGCAAAATCCACGACAGAAACATCCCAATTATTACTGACAAGAAGAGAGCATAAATCCAGAAGCGAGATGATGTTAATTGCTGGCTATTCCGGTATTGGCAAATCCGCAATGGTGAAAATTTTAGAAAAACCGATTACGCGTAGACAGGGATATTTTATCTGGGGTAAGTTTGACCAGTACAAGCGGACGATTCCTTACTCTGCTGTGGTAATTGCTTTTTCGGAATTAGTGCGGCAACTCTTAACTGAAAGTGAAGCGCAGTTAGCAGTATGGCGCGAAAAACTCCGCAGCGCTTTTGGTCAAAACGGGCAAATTATTATTGATGTAATTCCTGAAGTAGAACTAATTGTTGGATCTCAGTCTCCTGTAGTTGAATTAGGGCCAACCGAGTCTTTAAATCGCTTTAATCTGGTTTTTCAAAATTTTATTCGCGTATTTTGTCAGCCAGAACATCCCCTCGTAATTTTTCTCGATGATTTGCAGTGGGCTGATTCTGCAACTCTCAAGTTGATCGAATTGATGATGACAGATGAAGCTACACAATATCTGTTTTTAATTGGCGCTTATCGCGATAACGAAGTCAGTCCAACTCATCCTTTGATGATGACTGTGGAGACGCTGCGAAATCAAGAAGCAATTGTCAATCAGATTGCTTTGTCGCCGCTGGGAGTGGATAATATTACTCATTTGATTGCCGAGACTTTGCATAGCGATCGAGAATCTGTCAAACCTTTGGCTGAACTCGTTGTCAGCAAAACGGATGGTAATCCTTTTTTTGTTAATCAATTTCTGCACACATTATATCAGGAAGACCTGCTAATTTTTCACCCGCCAATTTCTGGAAGTAAAGGCGGTTGGCATTGGGATATGACTCAAATTGAGCAGTGCGCTATTACTGACAATGTAGTAGATTTGATGGTACAAAAATTAAGGAAACTGCCAACCTCAACGCAGCGGGTTTTGCGTTTGGTGGCTTGTTTGGGCAATGAATTTGACTTAAATACTCTTTCTTTAATTAATGAACAAGAAGCGTCGGAAACTTTTGCACAGTTGTTACCAGCGATTAAGTCGGGATTGATTTTGCCAAGTTCGGAGTTGGAAAGCAAGTCGTTAGACTATGTGATGTTTCCGCTGTTAATTCTCAATTATAAATTTTTGCACGATCGGGTACAGCAAGCAGCTTATGCTTTGATTGACGATTCGCAGAAAAAAGCGGTTCACCTGAAAATAGGTAGGCAAATATTAGAAAATACTCCAACCGAATATCGGGCTGATCGAATCTTTGAATTAGTCGATCACTTGAATGTGGCTCGAACATTAATCAAGGAAGATCGAGAATTAATTGAACTGGCAACGCTGAATTTAGACGCAGCGAGGCGAGCAAAAGATGCCACAGCTTATGTTGCTGCTTTGCAATATCTGACGGCAGGCATGGACGGTTTGACGGAGGATATTTGGGATTCCCACTATGACTTAGCCTTTGCTTTGCATATGGAACGGGCAAATGTTGAGTATTTAAACGGCTATTTTGAAAAATCCGAAGAATTTATCAATATAACTTTACAAAAAGCCCGATCGCCTTTAGAGAAAGTAGAGATTTACAACCTGCTAATCGTGCAGTACACCCTGCGCGCCAAGTACGAGGATGCAGTCAAAGCTGGCATTAAAGCCTTGAACTTACTGGGCATTGATTTGCCCCTAGATGGGCTGCAAACTGTGATTTCTGAAGAATTTGAGGCGGCAAAGAGCATTTTAGGCGATCGAGAAATCGCTTCATTAATTAACGCCCCCGAAATGACAGTCCCCGACAAAAAAGTGGCAGTTAAATTAATCACAAACTTGCTAACATCGGCGTACCTCAACAACCCAGATTTGTGGAAAGTCAGCGTTTTAAAAGGACTGAATCTTTCTCTAAAATACGGTTTAGTTCCTGAAGCCTCTCTGTGCTACGCAGGTTATGGTATGTTTTTGAATGCCGTTTCTGGAGATTACAAAACAGCCTATCAATTTGCGATGCTGTCGCTGAATTTGAGCGAAAAATCGGGAAATTTGGGTCTAAAATGTAGAGCGTGTTCGTCACTGGTAAGTATTTTTCATTACTGGTTCAATCATATCAAAGAAGCCTACGCAATTAGCAATGAAGGATATCAGGCTGCTTTAGAATCTGGCGATTTAGAGTATGCAGGTTATATTCTGTCCAACCGCATAGCAAATTATTTTTTTCAAGGTAGAGATATCGCTCAAGTGCTCGCAGATACAAACGGATATTTGCAGTTCAGCCAAAAAACCAAAAATCAACTGGTAACTGATACATTATTAGGAGTTGAGTTGATCCTCCGTAACCTCAGCAAACTAACTACTGACAAGCTAGTTTTTGAGAATGAAGAAATGACAGAGCTTGAGTATGTCTACAATTGTCAAGCACATCAAAACTTGTACTCGCTGTGCCTTTATCAGATTCGCAAATGCCAGGTATTGTACTTGTATGGTCACTACCAGGAAGCCTTGCAATTAGCTTTAGAAGTGGAAAAGCAGCTCTCATTTATTACAGGAGCCATACCAGCGACAGAATGGAACTTTTACTTTTCTTTAGTCCTAATCGCTGTCTATCCTAATGTTTCAAAAACAGAGCAAACGCTGTATTTAGAGAAGTTAGAAAAAAATCAAAAACAGATGAAAATTTGGGCAGATAACTGTCCAGAAAATTTTCTGCACAAGCACGTTTTAGTACAAGCAGAAATAGCCAGAATTTCAAAAAAAGATTCAGAAGCTGTAGAGTTGTACGACTTCGCCATAACTTTAGCTCAAGACAATGAGTTTGTCCAAAATGAAGCTTTGGCTAATGAACTAGCAGCTAAATTTTGGTTAAATAAAGGCAAATATCAATATGCCAAAATCCACTTGCGCGATGCTCATTCATGTTACCAACGCTGGGGTGCAGCCCGAAAAGTAGATGATTTAGAGCAGAAATATCCGCAGTTACGTGAAATGACACCTCTGAATGGAAGTTTTGCCCTAAACCAAACTACCACAACTATTCATACTTCTACTGGTAGCGATGCGAGGGTGTTGGATTTAGCAACGGTAATGAAAGCATCTCTGGCGATTTCGAGCGAAATTGTCCTGGATAAGTTGCTGGCTTCTTTGATGAGGATATCGCTGGAAAATGCGGGCGCTCAATTAGGTTTTCTGATCTTAGTCAGAGATGGAAAACTTTTGATTTTAGCTAAAGCTTCAGTATTTGCTGAAGATGTAACGATGTTGCCATTTATGCCTCTTGAAGAATGTAAGGATTTACCTGTGACGGTGATTAATTATGTGGAAAGGACTCGCTTGGATTTGGTGTTGAACAATGCGGCGGCTGAGGGATTATTTACCGCAGATCCTTATATTGCCAAACACCAACTCCAATCTATTTTGTGTACTCCGATTGTGAATCAAGGCAAACTAATCTGCATTCTTTATTTGGAAAATAATTTAACTATCGGGGCGTTTACTCCTCACAGATTGGAAGTTTTAAGGTTGCTTTCTTCCCAAGTTGCTATTTCTTTGGAAAATGCTTTGCTTTACAATTCGGTGGAACAGAAAGTACAAGAGCGGACGCAGGAGTTAAATGAAAAAAATGAAAGTTTAGAACAAACTTTGCGCGAACTGAAATCAACTCAAGCTCAATTGATTCAAACTGAAAAGATGTCGAGTTTGGGACAAATGGTGGCTGGTGTGGCTCACGAAATTAATAATCCTGTAAGTTTCATCTACGGTAATCTTACGCCAGCCAGCGAATATGTCCAAGACTTGCTGAAATTGATTGAGCTTTACCAGCACCACTATCCCGAACCGAATGATGAAATCATCGATGAGATAGAAACTATTGAACTGGAATTTTTGATCGGAGATTTGCAAAAGTTGCTGGATTCAATGAAGGTGGGAGCTGAAAGAATCCGCGATATTGTGTTGAGTTTGCGGAATTTTTCGCGCCTGGATGAAGCGCAAATGAAGTCGGTTGATATCCATCAAGGTATTGACAGTACAGTTATGCTGTTGCAGCCGCGTCTGAGAAAAGAGGGTGGCCGTTTGGGAATTGATTTGATTAAAAATTACGCTAAGTTGCCGCTAATTACTTGTTATGCGTCGCAGTTGAATCAGGTGTTTATGAATATCTTGACAAATGCGATCGATGCGCTGTTGTCGGTAAGAGACTGCCCGGAAGATTATCAACACAAGCCTGCTATTACTATTACTACGGAGGTGACTGAACGGAATTCTGTGATTATTAGAATGGCGGATACTGGGCCTGGGATGAGTTCTGAGGTGCTGCACAAGATATTTGATCCGTTTTTTACAACTAAGCCGGTGGGTTCTGGTACTGGTTTGGGGCTGTCTATTTCGCACTCGATTGTTGTTAGTTCTCACGGTGGGAAATTGAGTTGTGTTTCTGCACCGGGAGAGGGGAGTGAGTTTATTATTGAAATTCCGATCGCCCCACGGCAGGTTTTGTAATCGGCGCCACCATCAACCAAAATCCCCAAATCAATTCCAGTTAGCAATCCTTAACAATCCGGCCACGCATTGCGTTTACTAAACTTTGACTTCGCAATTTTAACTCGGCGAAAACTCTGCCGCAAAGTCGAGGGATCGAATTTCGACAAAAGGGCGATTGCCCTTTTGCAGCAGAACTGATGGCTTTCCATCACGACGAGGGGGCAACGATGCGGTAAAGCATAAAAAGTGTCATATTTTTAGTTGAAAAAATCAATATTGTGTGTATAAACATGATAGAAATAATGTAGATAGTATATCGCACTAAAATAAAAGTAATTTCCGATCGTGAACATACGTCACTTCCTCAAAACTCAGGCGATCTCATTGCAGCTCGTACTGATAGTGCCATTTGTTGTGCAAATCTTTGGAGCGGTCGGTCTGGTGGGATATTTGTCGTTCAAAAATGGACAGAAAGCGGTAAACGACCTGGCAGATCAGTTGATGAATCGAACCAGCAGTACGGTGAATCAACATCTGGATGCTTATTTATCTATTCCCCATCAGGTGATTTTGATTAACGCCGATGCGATTCGGATGGGATTGCTGGATGTGCGCGATCGCCAAACCGTCGGTAAGTATTTCTGGCACCAAATGCAGGCCTATGACCTGACTTACATCGGCATCGGACTGACAACTGGCTATGGGACTGGAGCCGGACGCTACGACGGCAAAACAGTCACGATCGATGATTCGAGTCCCAAACCTCTAAACAATCTCCAAACCTACGCCACCGATGACCGGGGTAATCGTACCGGTATCGTCAGTGTCAGTAATTGGGGTAGCTTTACTGAAACCTGGTACACCGAACCCGTGAGAGCAGGTAAACCTATTTGGTCGCGGATCTATACCTGGAATTATCCCGGTCATCCGTATATTGTTGCCTCGGCGGGTCGCCCGATTTATGACGCGAACAATAGGCTGCTGGGGATGGTCGCCGCGGATATCCATCTGTTAAAGCTCAGTGATTTTTTAAGGAGTTTGGGTATCAGCCACTCTGGACAAGTCTTTATTCTGGAGCGCAATGGAATGTTGATTGCCAATTCAGGGAAAGAACAGCCTTTTACTGTTGTCAAAAACGATATTCAGCGTCTGAAGGCGATCGACAGTCCCAATCCCATCGTGCAGGGAATTGCCAAACAAATCCAGCAACGCTTCAAAGAATTTCAATCCATTTCTGGAGACACGGATCTCCGACTTGATTTTCACCAAAAAACGAGAGGGAAGCCCCTGGCTTTAGACATGGGGAGGAACTCGGTAGCGGTTTCAACCGCCTTCAACATTTATTTACGCAATTGAGCGAAAGATTTGTTATAATTAGATTAGCAAGTAAAACAACCATCTACGTGTTGAAACACTCTAGTATCGGAGAAATCCCGGCACAGCGCAGCCCCCACACTCCTATATGAGTAGTAAGCCTGTATAACTGACAAATAATGGCAGAGTGTGAAGCGTACCTATCTGGCGTTGTGATGGACTATGAAAGCAAATATAATTCAAAAGTAAGCGCAATTGCAATACCTTTTATACTGGTAGTTGTTTTGAGCGTCTAGAGGTGCTTTGATAACGCCTTTGAGAGTTTTCGGATTCATTCAAGAATCCCCCTGATTCATCAGTGGGGAGTATCAAGGCGAACCATACTACGTGAACGTGAAGCCCTGGCGCGATCGATATGGATTGGACTGGCTGGTGGTCATGAGCGTGCCCGAAAGCGAATTCATGGCACAGATTAACGCCAACACTCGCACCACGATTTTGCTTTGCTTAGGAGCATTGGGACTAGCCTCTGTGATGGGCGTTCTCACCTCCCGTTGGATTGTACGTCCGATTCTGCGATTGAATCAAGCCAGTAAGGCAATGGCATCTGGCAACTTAGACCAAGCTGTAGAAAACATCGGTATTCAAGAATTGAACGTCCTTGCCAACTCTTTTAATCACATGGCAGGACAACTGCACGAATCGTTTACCGCCTTAGAAAAAAGTAATCAAGAACTCGAACACCGGGTGGAAGAACGCACCAGCGAACTCAAAACTGCGCTTAGTGAGTTGCAACGCTCTCAATCTCAGGTGATTCAGAGTGAAAAAATGTCAAGTCTGGGGCAACTGGTTGCTGGAGTCGCCCACGAAATTAACAACCCGGTCAACTTCATTCACGGCAACCTCGTTTATACACAGGAATACGCCGAGAATTTGTTAAAATTCGTGCAGCTTTATCAACAGCACTATCCCAACCCAGCCCCAGAAATTCAAATCGCAGCCGAAGAAATCGACTTGGAGTTTTTGCAGAAAGATTTGCTAAAAATGCTGTCTTCGATGAAAATGGGTACCGATCGCATCCGCGAAATTGTCCTGTCGCTGCGGAACTTTTCGCGGATGGACGAAGCAGAGCTTAAGCCAGTGGATATCCATGAGGGTATTAACAGCACCCTACTGATTTTGCAACACCGCCTCAAAAATACACCGGAACGACCGCCCATTGAGGTGATCGAAGACTACGGTTCTCTACCGCTGGTGGAATGCTACGCCGGACAACTCAATCAGGTGTTTATGAATATTCTTACCAATGCGATCGATGCGCTGCTCTTGGCAAGAAATTGCCCGGAAAGCTCTCAAAAACAGCCTGCTATTACAATTTCTACAGAGGTGACAGACCGCAATTCTGCGATAATTAGAATTGCTGACAGCGGCCCGGGGATGAGCACTGAGGTGCTGCACAAGATATTCGATCCGTTTTTTACAACTAAGCCGGTGGGTTCGGGAACTGGTTTGGGATTGTCTATTTCTCACTCGATTGTTGTCAGTTCTCACGGCGGAAAATTGACTTGCGTTTCTGCACCGGGAGAGGGGAGCGAGTTTGTTATTGAAATTCCGATCGCCCCACGGCAAGTGTAAAGAAAGAAAAATGGCGAAGTAAGACGGCGGTTGAAACCGCGCCTACACAAGCAAAACCCGCCTCCGCGGGTTGAAGATCGGAGGTACGGTTTCAACCGCCGTCTGCATCTAAGAAAACTGTATTTGGCGGTACAAATCGCCGATCGCAATTTCGACATCCACTGATTCAAGTAGCAAAGCATCGCCCAAACCATACTCCGACAGCACCCATAGCCCTTGTTGATTGCGCCGAAACATCTCTACTCCTGGCTGTTCAACTTGCACCAAGACATACTCTTGCAGTGTTGAGAATTGGCGATATTTAGCAAATTTTGCGCCGCGATCCAGAGCTTCAGTTGAAGGTGATAAAACTTCGATAATCAAGGAAGGAAATTGCACTAATTGCGGATCGTTATCGCGATCGTCGCAAGTTACGACAACATCAGGATAAAAATACTTTCTTTCTGGTTCTACTTGGGCTTTGACATCGGCGATGTAAGGTTCGCAAGGGCGATCGACAAGGGCATCATCTAGTATCCTGAAGAAATTTCCTGAAATCCGATTGTGATTGCGGGTGCCGCCACTCATGGCGACGACTTCGCCATCCCAATACTCGTAGCGTTCTTCTTGGGTGGGTTCCCAAGCCAGGTATTCTTCTGCGCTCATCAATTGGCGATCGGGTAAAGCAACCATAATGCGATCGGGAAATGAAGTATGTTTCTAGAATAGCTCAAAGATTGCGATCGCGATTCTGCGTTGCCACTTATCCCCGCCGATAGGTTCCGAGTACACTTCCCCTTCTACTAGCCTCAATATATCCTACGTTTTTTTTAGGTAGAGCTACTTAGAATCGGGTTTTCTATGCCAACTATTCAGCTTTTCTCCATCTATTACACCATTTTTTAGCCGATACACACCAGACAGCTCTAAGCGTCCATGCCATTCATTATGATTTCCACCAATCAATTGACGTTCTCCTAATACTGTCCAAATAATGTCTAAATTATTTTCAGTGAGAAAGTTAACCAGTTTATTTTTGGAGATTAAAAAGTTGGCTGGAGACAGTTCATCTAAAGGATTAAATGCAACAACTTCATTATTTGAATTCCTAAATTTAAAATATTCTCCTGACCATCTTAATTCCATCTTCTTCATTAGCCAAGCAGAAGGAATTAAAGCAGATATTGTTTCATCAGTTGAACAATCAAAACTACTACTAACAGAATATTCTGTTGTTGTTACAACGACTGGATAAGGTAAGTCTCCGTGTCTAATAATTTTTGTGTTATACTCCCAATAATTATCTGCATTCCATGTATGATAGGGTAAACCCCAAGAAAATTCCCCAATAAATATATCAACAATTTCTCCAGATTCTGGCATCCATCTCCCTTCAAAATTTTTATCTTTTAACCATTTGTAGGTTTCTTCCATATTTTCATAACGCACAATATAGCTTCGTATCTGATACGACATTTCTCGTTGAGAAGTTTCATATCTTTCTTGTTCTAAAGGTTCTTTTTCTGCCCAACCATAATGACCTTCAAGAGTTAACCAAACTGTTTGATCATTAGGATTAGTTAATTCAATGAGTTGACATGGATTTGGACAGTCATCTTGTTGTTTTATCCAGTCTATCTGTCCTTGTTGATCAACTTCGTCAAATGTATAGTCAATAGATTTTAACCAATGTTTTTGATTATTTTGTTGAGATTCAGGAATTTGTTTTAACAAAAAGGATGGATCGATATCTCTGATTCCAATCTGCCAAGTTCCTTCATAAACAGATGATTCAGATGCTTCATCCAACCCAGAAGAAACTGTAAACTCTAAATTATCTGCCATGCAACCAAGAAATTCATGAAGGGCAATCCATTGGTATTTCTTACCAATTCGTTCTGGTTTATCCGCAGCACGACCATGACTACTACAACGCCTATCAAACCAACCAAACTTATCAATTGTCCATCCTAATTCAAGGACTCGCTTAACAATCCAGCGTTTTGCAATAGAAGTATCGAACCGACATTTATCTTCTCTTGGATTTTCTAAATATGGTACAACATACTTTTCAAAAATTTCTGCTTTTTCCTGGTCAACAATTCTCAAAAAAGATGCTTTACCAGATGAAACATCTGCCTGCAATTCTTCGTCTGTAAATTCTTGTTCAAAATATTCTATACGACTTTTAGTATCTAATTCTTTATACAAATTTACATCTTCGTATATTGTTTGATATTCTTCCCATGCTTGTTTCTGCGTAGTTGTAAGAGAGTCTATAAATTGCTCATATCTCTCTTTTTTAGTGGGTTCTTTTGGCTCTCCTAATATACAGGAAGACCAGTAACGAGTACGATATTCTATAACATACTGAGAAAAATCACCTCCCGCAAAATAATCCATAACTGATGTGTAGAGAACATCAAGGCTCCATTTAGGATCGTCTTTAAAACTATTAAATTGAGTATTCTCTGAAACAATTATTAACTTACATATAATTAAAGAATTTGAATACCATGACTTAAATAACAAAAGTAATAGTAATAGAGGTAGATTGATATCAAAATCAAGCTTTATTAATTCAATATATAGTTTTAATTCTTCTTCTGTTGGTAGATCGAGATTCCAATCACTTTTATAAGGGGGATGAGTTTTATCAATATCTACTTTGTCTGATAAAGTACCCAGATGATTAGCTACTTCAATAACACCACGAGCATAATCACGCAAAAGTATATGTACTGGTGGTGTACCTTCTTTAAATACCCATTCATAGATTTTGTTGGCAAGTTCTCCTATTTTTTTAGCATCATTGCTAACCATTGCGACTCCATAAGCAACAGCATAGAGACGTTCTAATACATAAATATCATCAACTTTTAAAAAATGCTCGATAACTTGGACTAAAACTTGAGGTCTTGGATGTAGCATTGAAACAAGAGCTTTTGTTGCACGATCGCGAAGAAAACGATGAGATGTTGTTAAAAACCATGTCAAAGCAATTGCACAAAGTTCGATGGATTCATCTGAAATGTGATCTTTTTCGGTTTCCCATGCCCATTCAAGTAAACGATCGACTGCCCCTTTTTGTTCATAATGATGGAATAAATAAATAGACAAAACCGCATCTCGATCTGGCATTTTAAGGCTCATGAGATGACGATGAAGAGATTTTGCATTTAAAGGATGTTCAGGATCGGTAGCTACTGTCAGTAGTACATTATAAACTTTTTCTTCGTTTCCTTCTTCTTGGAATATTTCATCAAGATAATCTTTGGTTGTTTGAGTTATTTTAGTGGGATTACGCCAAATAAGACTTTGTAAAAATGGATGTTCAAACCACCATAATCTAATTGATGTTAATTCCATTACTTCTTTTCCAAGTCGTTCAGGAATTTGAATACATAAAGCTTCCAGTAAACCACTTATACTCTGTGTATTCCATCTAGCTGTTACTAACTTACCTAGCGGTTTATTTTCATCAAATGATTCAGTTGGCTTGTCTTTATCAAGGTAGTTTTTCAGCAAATAACGGACTATTAAATGATCGCTAAATTTTTCGTAGGGAAACTTAATAATATCAATCTTTTGATTTTGTTCTTCTTCATCTTCGTCTTCTGGGGGACGATAAATTAAATCTTCTGATAGTAAGCCCTCAGCAAGCAGATTAGAAAATAAGCTCTGTGAAAAATTATTATTAGGCAAGAAATCATTAACAATACTTTTGGCTTCTTCTCTATCTATCCAAGGCTGTTCTTTTTCTGCCATTCGACAGGCTAAAGCTTCTACTGATTTTTTTACTAAATTAGTCTTACAATCATAATCGAGTCGTACACATAAAACCTCATTAACTGAATCTATAAATAGATTAAAAACAGCAGTAATTCCATTAATGCCTTTAGGGATTCGTGTTAACTTACGATTTTTAATACCTTTACAAAGTGTTTTTAAGAAAAGTGGATTAGAAAACTCTGGAACTAACAAAGGAACGTTAGGATGTTCAATGCCATAATGATTGAAAAAGGTTTTTGTAGCAATATATTCATGGTTGGCAAATCCATGATGTTCGACTTTAATTAACTTTTCGGGAACAAGATTATCTGGGATTGTTACTTTCTCATATGAAGTACGACAGCTTACTGCAATAGTAATGCGTGGATAGTTATGAAAAACAGCTAACATACCTGCTAGTTCCTTTTTCCATAAACCTTTATCATCACTCTCATTAAGAGCATCAATCAAAATCATTGCATGACTACCACAAGCTTGTGCAGCAGCATCTAATGCGCCTAAAAACTCGTCACGCTGACAAGAAAGGTGCAATCTCTGCATTATTTGAATCCAAGGGTCGCCTTGACAAAAGTGCTGACCCAATAAAATTATGGTCGGAAGTGAGTTATCAAGACGACGTTTAGCTAGATCACAGAAAAGATGAGTTTTACCTGTTCCAGCTTCACCCGTAAGTAAAAGTGCGCCTTGATTACACGCAGCAGTAATATCACTGGTAGCAAAATCGTAAATTTCTATTCCTATTTCTTTTATTTTTGAAACCTGATAACGAACTGTTTGTAATAAGTCTTCAATTGAACGATTAATGTCTCTATCTTCTATTTTTTCTCCTTGCTGTTCGTTATGAGATGGATTCACTTGCCGAATTTGTGTGTAACTATCATATTGAAAAACTTTTTTTGACAAACAAGCAATTGAATCAAAATCAATTGGTGACAATGCCTGTCTATCAGATGCTTTTTTCAATGCAGTGATGAGTAAGTTGATATCTTTACTCAGATCGTTTAAAGAGTTAGCTACATTAGGAACTTTCTCCTGTAAGTCTTCTGATGGCTTCTTGGCATCTTTCCACTTTCGACAAAGCTGACTGTATAAGTTGTCAATGCGGTCAAAGAAAATATCGGTTCTACCAAATCCTTCAAATATTTGAGCTTCTGGTAAATCAACATGAATTTCTGGTGTGTAGCGTGCCCCAGCATTTTCTCTAACTTCTTGAAAACGCTGAATCATCCATTCATTAGTTAGTTCTTGTTTATTAAACCAAAAATAGGCACGACCAGCATACTGAGGTTGTGGGCGAGAAAGCCTTTCATGAATTTCTGATTCTCCCCAATAGACAAACTGAACTGTCATCTTACGTTCTTCAGCCCATCCTTCCCATTTTTGAACACCCTCATCCCAGCGATCCATTTGGGATTTTTTTCCGTGCTGGCGTCCTTCAGTACGGTTAATTGGCAAACAGACTATATATTCACTTAACTTTGGATGTTTCTCCAAGGCTGTTTCAACGGATTCATCAATTTGTTTCCATTGGCTATCTCCCAATTTATCAGGAAAATATTTTGTTTGCCAAGCCTTCTCATTTTCATTAGGTAATCGCCAGTAACATTCAACACCAGCATCTCCTCCAGCACCAGATTTGCGACGAAAAATAGAGCCTTCTGGTACTTGCTCAAATGATGCAAGTTGACAGCATAGTTCTTCAAATGCTTCATGTTGACTACCTTTGTGAAGGCGAATGTCTTTGAAATCGATGTTAGTCATTACTAATACTCTCCTAGACAAAACTAAAGTTCTACTTAGCTAACTTCTGATTCACGGACAGGCTTATATTTTATTCATCTGCCCGATCGAGTACATAAAACTGACTGCTGACTAATGACTAATGACTGCTGACTAAAGCCTGCTGCTGAGCCTCCAACAATTCTTGAATCCCGGTTTCTGCCAAATCCAAAATTTGATTCAACTGACTCCGACTAAAACTTCCCTCTTCCGCAGTTCCCTGAATTTCAATGATATTCAAATCTCCATTCATCACCACATTACAATCAATTTCCGCCGCCACATCTTCAACATAATTCAAATCTAAAAATAGCTCATCTTCCAAAAGTCCCACAGACACGGCTGCCACTTGGCGAATCAAAGGAGACTGCACCAAATCACCTTTTTGCACCAACTTATTCAAAGCATCAGCCACAGCCACAAACGCGCCATTAATAGAAGTCGTGCGAGTCCCCGCATCTGCCTGCAACACATCAGCATCGACAATAATCGTGCGATCGCCCAAAAGTTCCATATCCAAGCACGATCGCAAACTCCGGCCAATCAACCGCTGGATTTCTTGAGTACGTCCCGATAATTTCATAAATTCCCGCTCTTGTCGCTGCGGCGTAGATCCCGGTAACATCCGGTACTCCGCCGTCAGCCAGCCTTTTCCGGTATTCTCCAGAAACCTAGGTACTCCAGGCTTAATCGTAACGCTGCACAGTACCTGAGTATCGCCGCTTTTCGCTAGCACTGAACCACTCGCAAATTTGGTAAATTCTCGATCAAAACTAATCGGACGTAGTTGATTTGGTTGTCTGCCATCGGCACGTTTTATGGACATAAAATGGGGAATGGGGAATGGGGCATTGGGCATTTGGTATTGTTACTACTGACTACTGCCAACTGACCCTTCGACTACGCTCAGGGAACGCAACTGACTACTGCCAACTGACTATTAACTATTAACTATTAACTATTAACAACTTTAAGAATATCTTGCTGCACTTGTTCTGGTGATTGATCGCCGTTGACAATTAACAGCTTGTTGCGATATTCATAATAATCTAAAATAGGGAGAGTTTGCTCGTGGAATAAATCGAGCCGGCGCTGCAAAATTTCTGGACTATCATCCGATCGATCTCGTTCGATGGATCGACTCAACAACACCTCAGTCGGAACCTTCAACCAAATCGCCCAATCTAGCTCTTGTGCCAAATCACAGAGCAAAAAATCCAACTCCTCACCTTGAAAAGCCGTTCGCGGATAGCCCTCCAACACCCAGCCATTAAAGACATCCCACAGCAACAATCGACGGCGAATGAATTGAACTATCGTTGCGTCGGGAACTAATTCCCCTGTTTCCACATAAGACACCGCCAACTTGCCCAAATCTGTTTCATCTGCGATCGCCTCCCGCAGAATATCCCCCACAGCCAGCAAAGGAAGGCTCAAATTGCTGCACAGTAGTTCAGCCTGAGTTCCCTTGCCCGCTCCCGGCCCTCCCAGAATTACCAATCTCACTGTGCCTTGCTCCTAGCGCTGCGACATTCAAAGTTTACCTGTTATTGAGATAAATCGGGCAAAATGGCTGCGATCGCCACTATCGCTAGCTTCTGATAACTGGTACATTTAGTGTTTGATCCGATTTGCGATCGGCCAAGTACACTATATATTGTCAAGCAGGCTTCTTCCATCTCAAGGTCGGAGCAGCCCTCAAGACTTAGTTGTTGATTAGATTATTGCCCTATGGTTGCCCAGTTAAAAACTCCTAACCTCAATTTAACCCACAGCTTGCCCTACACTGTTGAAGGGCTGGTGCAAGTCTTTACAGGCCCGCACCGCTGCTTTTTTACAACTGTGATGGCTCAGGCGCTCCGAATTGCAGGACAGGGGACTGCGGTACTAGCGGTGCAGTTCCTCAAAGGGGGAATTAATCAAGGACACCAGCATCCGATGCGGCTGGGGCAGAATTTAGATTGGGTGCGGTGCGATTTGCCACGCTGCATTGATAATGCTGATTTAGATGAGCTAGAACTAGGTGCGATCGCCCAATTGTGGCAGTATGTTCAAGAAGTTGTCCGCGAAGGTCGTTATGCCCTAGTCATTCTCGACGAGTTGAGTCTCGCGGTTAATTTGGGTTTAATTCCCGAAGCAGAAGTGCTCGCATTAATTGATAGTAAACCGCATCATTTGGATCTGATTTTTACCGGCCCATCCATGCCACAAGGAATTTTGGATGTAGCCGATCAAATCACAGAAATTCGTCGCACTCAAGGACAATGATTCAAAGGGTGATATCACCTCGAAAAACTTGTCCTAAAAAGTCTGATATCTCCGACAATTAAAAAAAGTCGGGGATAGCCCTATTATTTTATCTACCCTCTCTACCCTCTGTGTTCTCTGTGCTCTCTGTGGTTAATTTTAAAAAAATATTGTTCACAAATGATATCAAATACCCTAGCATAAAAATTGTAAAATTCAGTCAACAATCAACACTCAACCATCAACACTCAACCATCATTCCGATGCAACCGGAATTGATATGAATCTCCCTAAAAAAATACCAAATTGGTCGATCGCCCCAATCTTAATTATCGGCATTTTAGCCATCTCAACATCCTCAATTCTGATTAGACTAACCAACAGTTCAGCAAACAGTGGTGGCCTCGGTTTCAGCTTGGTACTCGCGGCCTCCCGCCTCACTTTATCAGCCTTAATTCTGCTTCCGGCTTGGTCAAAAATTCAGTGGAATCGGCTGCAACCGGGAGCTCGGCGCTATGCAGCCGCTGCTGGTTTGTGCCTCGCCCTGCACTTTGCCCTGTGGATTACCTCACTTTCTTATACTTCGATCGCCGCCTCCACCGCCCTAGTCACCACAAATCCCGTCTGGGTAGCGTTGTTGTCTCGGTTCTGGTTTGGCGAAAAACTCAGCAAATTGTCCGTAGCGGGCATTGCAGTGGCTCTTGGAGGGACGATCGCGATCGCCCTCGGTAGTGCAGGTGGCAGCGGTGATGGTAGCAGCGTCATGTTGGGTAACTTCCTTGCCCTGGCTGGTTCCTGGGCTGTCAGCCTGTATTTGCTTTGTGGCCGGGAAGCTCAACGGCGGGGACTGGGAATTGGTGGCTATATTGCGATCGCGTATACTGTAGCTGCGATCGTCCTTTTGCCTCTGCCCCTAGTATTCCAAACCAGTTATACAGGCTATCCGCAGATTGTATATTTTTACATTTTATTAACCGCGGCCTTGCCTCAATTAGTAGGGCACACAATTTTGAATTGGGCGGTGGTGCGGGTATCCCCGACTTTGGTAAGTCTGGCGATTTTGTTTGAACCAGTGGGCGCTAGTTGTTTGGGTTATCTGGTGTTTGGGGAAGTGCCGGGGCTATCGGTATTGGTGGGTGCTGGGGTATTGTTGTTCGGAGTTGCGATCGCCACTTTTGGAGCAAAATAGTTAATATAAGAGTTACCCATAAATACCAAAGAAACCGGGTTTTTTACTAAAATACTGCACACCCTGCCTTTAACAGGTGAAAAACCCGGTTTCTACCGACCGGGCTATAATATGAACAACGAATTTACTTCGAGCAAATCTCAAACTGACTGGGAACGTCTAGATGCCATGACTGATGAAGATATTGATTTTTCTGACTGCCATGAAATTACACCTGAAATGTTCGCTAAAATCATAATTAGGCGAAACTTACCAAATCCTAAGACTAAGGATAAAGTCACCTTACTTATTGACAGTAATTTTCCGTATCCACCTGATTTAAAAATAGACAATTAAAATGAGGACTTGCAAACAATGACTTTTAATGATGTAGTTGAAGTAGTCAAAAGTCTTTCCACGGATGAAAAGCAGGAAATTCAATTGTTGTTAAACCAATATATCCGTGAAGAACGCCGCGATCAGATATATAACAACTTCAAGTTAGCGCAGGTAGAACACCAAAAAGATGAACTGAACTTTTCCTCTAATATTAACGAACTCAGACAACTGATAGAGCAATAATCGTGGAAGTTAGTTTTAGTTCGGCTTTCAAACGCCCCTTCAAAAAGCGCATCCAAGGCAACACAGATTTAGAGGAAAAGTTTTGGCAAAAATTGGAACTGTTTACTATTTATCCTTATAATCCGATATTGAAAACACATAAACTATCCGGCAAGCTTAAGGAATTTTGGAGTTTTAGTGTAGGATCGTCCCCTGGACTTTCATATGATAATATTCAGTCAATATCTTTTTAATTGTATTCCGATAGTATGCTAATTTATCCATTGTATAATTTCCTCCTTTTTCATTTCAACTGTCATTAATAGAAGCCGATTTTCCTTGGTAATTAATTTTATCGACTTGCGTTAAAACAAGTTTTTGTATACGATATAATCAATTGCCAAAAACCTGTAGGGGCGGGTTCACCAACAATATATAACGATCGCCAACAATCTAAATAAACCCGCCCTCACCCCACGAATAACCTACTAACAAACAAATAATCACCAGCGATCGCTAACCTACAGATCACTTTGGCAAAGGCTCCAATATTTTCTCACCACCTCTAGCCGTAACCACCGTAAATAAAGCCTCATAATGATTCAAAGCTTCTTCAAATCCATAATTCTCAACAGCATAACTTCTGCCTTGCAAACCCAGCGCTTCCAACTTAGCCGGATTCAAATACAAATCTTCAATCCCATCCGCTAGAGCTTGCGGATCTTCTGGTGTCACCACCACCCCGCCACCACTTTGCTGCACTGCTTTATGAGCAGTCCCAGTCTCAGGAACCGAAGCCAAAATAGCTCTGCCACTAGCCAACAGCACTTGAATTTTTGAAGGCATATTAAAATTAGTCACCCTGCGCTTTTGTACCACCAAACTAACATCAGCCGCAGCTAGCATTTCTGGTAATTTTTCTCGCGGTTCAAAAGGCAGTAACATCACATTAGTCGCTTTGTAAGTTTCACAATCTTTTTGCAAGCGTTCCAGTGCTGTTGATTCTCCCACAATTACAAAAGCGATTTCGGGTATGTGTTGCAAACGAGCCGCTGCTTGAACAACAGTTTGCAAACCTTGAGTCAGAGCAATATTGCCCGCGTAGAGAATGACAAATTTGCCCTGGAGATTGTGGGTTTTCCGAAAAGAGTTATTTTCTTTAGGTAAGGGACGGATAAAATTGACATCCACCCAATTGGGAATGCAAACAATCTTTTCCGGGGATACTCCCTGGGAGTGCAATTTGCTGATAAAACCGCTGTCGATGACGCTGACTTGGCTAGCAGTGCTGTAGGCAAACTTTTCTAAAGCGTCAGCAATCCGAATTAGGATTCCGTTCTTTTTCACCAAACCGACGCGCACGGCTGCTTCTGAGACGATATCCTGAACGTTGAGGACGATCGGGCAACCGCGAATCCACCCGTAGAGAGCCACTGGGACGCAAATCGGCAATGGGGGCATTGTTGAGAAAATCACGTCTGGCCGATCGCCCCTAAACGCTTGAACCGCACTAGAAATCACAAAACTACCATCTAACAGCAGTCGGTCTAGCAAGCTAGGGTGAGGGCCGTTTACCCGCAGATAGCTACGCTGAATTGTCACACCTTTTTGTTCTTCAGTGAGGTAAAATTTACCCCGATATTGTTCATAAATCCGGCGCTGGGGATAGTTGGGCATTCCTGTAACCACTCGAACTTGATGCCCACGTTTGACTAAGCCCTGGGCTAGTTCTGTCATCAGGGGGGCAATGCCGATCGGCTCAGGATAGTAGTTATAGGAATAAATCAGAATACGCATAATATTTAGTTTGAAGCAAATTGTCCTGCCGCCACTAGCTTGAGCTACTACCCGGTTAATTCCCCTGGATTGGGTTGGGTTCCGGGTAACACAGCAGGGGGCGCAGCCGGGAATTTCCTAGGCTCAACAGAAGCCGCCCTCTGTGGTTTTGAGCCTCCCATCAGGTAATGTTTTTTCGCATTACCAGGCAGTTGCGGCGATCGTCAGTACGGATATAACAAAGCTCCTCTGTAAGCTTATGCATAAATAGCAGTCCCCTTTCACTTTCTTTTTCCAAAGGATCGCGCTGATCTTGGATAATAGAGTGCAGCTTTGCTACCAGGTCAAAAGGTTGACCCCTGTCCCAAATCCTGATTTCTAAGTAATTGGGAAACACTTTTACTTCAAGGTCGATCGGTGTCGTGGGGTGCAAGTTTTTGTGAGCATGGCGAACAGCATTTGTAAAGCCTTCATTAACAATCAGGCTACACTGCCACGACAAGTCCTCTGGTAGCAGCGGCAGAACAATATTCTCCAACCATTCCTCAACTTGTTTCAAAGCCTCCATGTTCGTTTCAACTTGAAGGTGTAACTCGGCCTTTGGTTGCTGATCTTTCATTTTTCTTCCCCCTGGTCGCCCCCCACCATACTTCGGCTGCGTACTTCGGGTATATAGCCCCTGAGTCCTTCGATTTCGCTCAGGGGCCACGTACCCGAAGGGCTAAGTACAAACTGAGTAAAGCTGCTACTTGTACCCAGCTTGGCTTCAACGTGAACGCTTAGCCTAAAAGTGGCGGTAAAATAAGGGAGGCAAGGTCTTGGCAACATATTAGTTAAGTCAAGCTTGAGTTGAAGAAGCCCGTTTTGCCTCAAGGTGAGCATTCCTTTGGCATCATTTACTCGCACTGAAAATGAGAGACTTTTGATACTGTAACCTGTCTGGGTATGGCGTTTAAATAGTTTTAAATTTTGAGTTTTTAGTTTTCAACTGCTTTGGAAAACTTACCTAAACCTATCTCAAGTTATCTTTAGATAATTAGTGTTTACTGACAACGCTATTGGATAGTCGGCTATTCCAAGATAACTAGGCTATCCTCCTGGCTGCCGAGGGTTCCCAGTTTAAAATATTAATGCTGGCGTTTAAATCGCGGTCAATCGATACACAACAAGAGATACAATCCTAGGTCTTTAACTCAAAACTCAAAACTTACTACTAACTTAAGATTATGACCTGAGTACGGTAAAAAATTGGTATTTTTCCAACCCCCGCTGTACCAGAAAGGTCAGCGGTGGGTTACTCAGACATCCTATACGGCACCACTATTTTTATTGAACAGAACAGTTATGGTTTTCACAATTAGTTTCAGGTCATAAATCAGGCTCCAATTTTCTTGATACTTTAAATCCAGGCTGATGACATCTTCAAAGTTACGCACTTGAGATCGGCCGTTGACTTGCCATTCTCCTGTCATCCCTGGTTTGACATCGAAACGCTGCCACTGAGGTACTTCATAGCGGTCAACTTCGTCTGGGGTCGGCGGTCTGGTACCGACTAGACTCATTTCGCCTTTGAGTACGTTCCAAAATTGTGGCAATTCATCCAGGCTGGTTTTTCGCAATATCCGCCCGACTTTAGTAATGCGGGGGTCGTTGTCATTTTTGAAAAAAGCGCCGGAGGCTTGGTTTTTGATTTGGGATTTCATCGCTTCGGCGTTGGTACACATCGATCGAAACTTCCAAATCCGAAATCTTCTTCCCATCCAGCCACAGCGGGTTTGAGCGAAAAATATCGGGCCTGGATCGTTAATTGTGATGGCTGCGACTATGGGTATGAACAATATTCCTGTAATTATCAAACCTACTATTGCCCCAACAATGTCGATCAGCCGTTTCACCAACGATCGCACGGAGGGGTGCGTGACGGGTAACTGACTGTCTGCACGGTTGTTCTCAGCGGGGGCTGTGCTGACAGGGGACGACTCGATTGTCAGCACTTGATCTAGGCTGGTGAGCTCAAATACTGCCTTGACCTGCGGCTTGAGACTCCGCAGCACTAAGTCGCTGTCCCGCTGTTTAGCAAATTTTAGATTGCTGACTAAGGCACCGATGCCACTACTGTCGATAAATGTCGTCTGACTGAAGTCTAGGACAATTTTACTAGGAGCGGTGCTTCCAGAAAAAAGTTCCTGGCAGGTTGTCTTGAAGTTTACGGCTTCAAGTACGCTTAAGCGCACAGGGATATGAACTGAGGGAATCTCGTCCAAATATGTTACCCGAAAATCTGCCTCTGGGGTTTGGCTGACCATGAAGTCCTGGTTTCAAATTTCAAGCTGATGTCTTTAGCCTATTGTGTCCTAGCCGCTCCATTTTTACCAAATATTATTGTTAATAAAAGGCTAGATTTACACAAACTTTATATTTTAAGTAGCAAAGAGGAAGGCCAAGAAGTGATTCTTGGAAGCCCACACCATACCCGCCAAGCGGGTTGGTGTGTAGAGTATGTCAGGAATTATAAACGTTTTCTGACTGGGATGTTTCGCGGCCGATTGGTTTGACTTTGGCCTTAGCTTTGGCTGCGTTGCGTTTCAGGGCTTGGAGACGAGCTTCGTATTTAGCGCGTTGCTGCTTTTTGGAAGTTTGCTCGATTAGGGTTTTTAAGGCGCTACCCAGGCTTTTATAAGCGTTTGGGAGAGTGTAGCCAAAGCGGGTGGCGAGGGCGAGGGCTTTTTCGTCAGCATCGACTGCTTCTTTTAAGCTTTTCTCTCCGTTATTCTTCTGGTAAAGCCTCCAGCCGGAGACACCGCATAGGGATAAGG
>Ga0209591_10001988_pt1 | contig 24840 bp, 19 predicted proteins | sample MAT01_FD_187207 | JGI IMG/M metagenome (GOLD analysis project Ga0209591, IMG submission 187207) | Freshwater microbial communities from Lake Fryxell liftoff mats and glacier meltwater in Antarctica - MAT-01 (SPAdes) (version 2) | ecosystem: Environmental > Aquatic > Freshwater > Ice > Liftoff... | reverse complement strand
TCATTCGCGAAGGTGCTGGAAGCTAGCACCCGCAGCGGGGCTGTCAAAAAAGGGTCTCCGGAATGGTCGGAAGACGTTAGCCGACGCCGGTTTCCATCGGCCGGGCCGCGGGTGGGTCCCGGGGGATGGGGAGTGAGGCGTCGCATTTCGCCGCCTGCTCGGCCTCGGCGAGCAGACGCAGGGCGAGGCGGGCGAGTGCGGTCGTCACCGCGAGGGTCAGCACCAGGCCGCCGATCCAGACGCAATACTCCCACATTTGCGGGTGGCTTTTCCCCTGCCAGATGCGCAGCCCGTGCTGCGCGAGCGTGCCGAGGTAGGCATAGAGGAAAAGGCCCGGCGTCTGCCCGAGTGCGACCCACAGCATGCAGGTGCGAAAGCGGATGCGGGTCACGCCGTAGAGATAGTTTAGCAGGCTCGTGGGAAAGAGCGGATGCACCTGGCTGAGGAAGATGATCTTCCACCCGTCGCGCGCGATGGCCTCGTCCAGTGCTGCCCATTTCCGATGCCGCAGGAATTTCTTCGCGACCCACCCGCGCCCAAGTTTCCGGCTCAGGTAAAACGAAACCGCCGCGCCGCCGACATTGCCGAGCACATTCAGGAAAAAGCCCCACCATAATCCGAAAAATAATCCGCTTCCGATGGCCAGGACGCCGCCCGGCAGCAGCAGCACATTGCACGCAGCGTAGAGCAGGGGATAAAGCACCGCGCCCCAAAACTCCATCGCGCCGATCCTCTCCTGAAGCTGCGCAACGTATTGGACGACAGGATATTTTTGCCATACCCACGCGACGAAAACCGCGGCGAGCGCCAGGCCGGCGAGTTGGAAGTAAAGGGCGCGTTTGACTTTCGACATGCGGGAATTCAGGCCTCCGTCGTCCCAGCGGTTGATGGCGTCTCTTTGGGAAAACCGGCCAGCGCCTCCACGATGGCTGCGAGATGCGCCGGCCCGGTTCCGCAACAGCCGCCGATCAGGCGCACCCGCCCCTTCGCCAGTGCCCCCACTGCATTCCCAAAATCCTCCGGCATCGCCGGATAGACCAGCCGCCCGTCACGCCGCTCCGGCAGCCCCGCGCTCGGGAACACCGCCAGCGGGCCATCGTCCGCGATCCCATCCACCAATCGCACCGCCGTCGCCGGCCCGTTCACGCAATTGATCCCGACCACATCCGCATCCGCCGCGCGCAGTTTGGCAAAAGCCTCCGCGAGCGTGGTGCCGCCCGGCAGCCGGCCATCGTCCGGGCACGCCAGCGAAGCGATGACCGGGCAATGATGCAGCGAGTGCTTCACATAAACGGCGAGCAGCAGCTCCTCGAGATCGAGGAACGTCTCCAGAAAAATCACCCGCGCCCCGCCATCCAGCAGCGCGCCGATCTGCTCGGTGAACACTTCCTCCCGGTCGATCCCGCGCCCCTCCGCCTCCGCCGCGCTGATTCCCAGCGGCCCCACGCTGCCGGCCACATACACCCCCATCCCGCGCGTCACGTCCTTCGCGATTTGCGCCGCCGACCAGTTGATCTCACTCACCCGATGCGCCATCCCGTGTCGCGCCAGCCGCACCGAGTTTGCCCCAAACGTGTTCGTGCGAATCAGCCGCGCACCGGCCGCGATGGCCTGCGCATGGACTTCCCGCACCAGTTCCGGCCGGCTCACGCAAAGCTCCTCCAGGCACGCCTCTGCGGACACGCCCGCCGCCATCAGCGCCGTGCCCATCGCGCCATCGCCGGGCAAAACGCGGTGCTGCAATTCTTCGGGGAAATCCATGGGCGCGCGAAATATCCGCGCCGCGCCCGACTCTGCCGAGCAGAAAAGCGGTCGGCGGATTCAGCCAGCCGGCGTGCGCCCTTTCGTCTTCCGCTCCTGCCAGCTCGCCCAGCCCAGCGCGACCAGCCAGGTCGCCGCCAGCACCACCGCACACATTCCCGCGACCGCCCCCCAGCCCTGCTCGTGCGCCAAACCCGCCTGCGCGATCCACCCGATGATCAGCAAATGCGCCGCATACATGACCAGCGATTCGCGTCCGGCAAAAAGCAGCGCACCCGGCTGCCACCCGCGCACGACCCACTGGCAGAGCGCCGCGAGCACCGCCACCCAGGCCAGCCGCTCGCAGAAAAACGCCGGACTGGCCGGTGAAAACGCGCCGCCCTCCAAACTCCAACCCAGCGTCCGCACCACCACCCACAGGCCGAGCAGCGCCCCCGCGGCGAGTCCGCGCACCGCACCCAGCAGCGCCCCGGCGAAAACAAACCCCGCCCACGGCAGCAGCGGAAACAGCGAACCGGTCGTCTGATTCACCCACGCCACCACCGGCACCGGCCCGCCGCTCCACTCCGTCAGCCGCGGCGCGAGCCCGACCACGCCCATAGTCAGCCCACCGAGCACCCCGAAAAAAATTCCAGCACGCGCGCTCTCTCCGCTCCGCTGCGCTACCCATTGCGCGCCGAGCACCACGAGGAGCGCCGCCGCGAGACACGGCAGCACATCCACCTGCGTCCCCGCCCGCACTGCATCCGCCCAGCGCCGCTGCCCCAGTTCGCCCCACGGAAAATGCAGCGCATACCCCAGCGCCGCGATGCCCAGCAGCCGCTTCGCCTTGCGCCCAAACGCCACCGGCTTGCCCGCCGATCCGCTCCAGCTCAGGCCCTGCGCCCATCCCGCGATGAACAGAAATGCCGGCGCGATCAGCCCGTTGAACCAGTTTAGCCAGCCAAACCACGCCGCCTCGCGCAGCACCGGCGCGAGGAAAGTATTCACCACATGCGTCTCGATCATCAGCACCACCGCCGCCCCGCGAAACACATCCAGCCACGGGATGCGCCCCTGCTCTTTCCGGAAAACGGGGGCAGCGGCAGAGGACATATCCCGACTCGATACCAGCGCCGCGCAGGATGCGCGAGCGCCGCCCTTTGGAGTGCGGTGGCAGAGCGAAAGCGAGCCTCAGCGAGCTTTCGCGGCGACACCGCTTTTCGCACAGCAAGCCGCCCCCCGCCTCCTTCGCCCACCCATCCGAAAGCGGTGTCGCCGCTCGTCCCTCGCACTCCATCGCGCTACTTCCCCTTCGCCGCCGCCTCTTTCCCATGCGCCACCACGGGCCAGAATTTGTCGTAGTCAAACGGCCGGCTGAACTCCCCGTGATGGCATTTCCTGCAATCGCCTGCGCCCAGCGCGCGAAACTTCGCCGTGACTTCCCCGCCCGCGCGCCGCTGCTCCACATGCCCGCTCCCCGGCCCGTGACAGCTCTCGCAGCCCACATCCACCAGCTTCGTGGCGCCAAACTCCCGCCGGTAGCCCGACGCCGTCCCGAAGCCGACGGTGTGACACGCGATGCAGTTCGGGTCGGCATCCGCCTGCCGCGCGACCAGCGTGTGAAACGCGCGCCCGTGTCCGCTGCCCTGCCAGGCTGCCATCGCCTTCGGATGGCACGCCGCGCAGCTCTGCGTCCCCGCATAAGTCGCCGTCGCCTTCACCCCCGGCACCATGTCCTCCGCGAGCTTCGCCGGATCGTCGATCGCCAGCTTCGTCTTCCGCACCTCCGTGCGGTACGCCTCCGCGAGCGCCAGGATTTCCCCGTCCTGCCGGATGCGGTCGCTGACGAGCACGACCTCGCCTCGCACCGCCTCGACTTTCCCCGGCGCCAGCAGCCGCAGATTCAGCGTGCCGACCGCCCGCGACTCATTCGTCGTCGCCAAAATGAGGCTGCGATTTTCGGTCACCAGCTTTTGCGAAGGCTGCCGCACCTTGCCGCCGAGGATCACGTCCAGTTCGTAAAACTGCCGCGCCAGCGCCGCCATCGCCGCCTCATCGGCGAAAGCCAGCAGCACGATGAAATCCGCCTGCCCCCGCAGCTTCGGTAGCAGCTTGCCCAGCGCCACATTCATCTCCTCGACCGCCAGCCCATCACCGAGGGCGTCGCCCAAGCCATGCGGCTCCAGCACGCCGACCAGCGCGATCCGCCACGCCCCGCGCTGCACGATCTTGTGCGTGTCGAAAAGCGGCACGCCTGTCGCCGCATCGAGCAGGTTCGCGCTCACCATCGGCACCGGCCCGTGCGCCTTGATCTCGCGGAGCTGCGCCGCCGACAGCCCCGCCTCGCGCCAGCCCACATTCAACGCCGCGAAGCCCATTTTCGCGAACGCCTCCTGCACGTAGCGATACTCGATCCGCTGAAAATCCGCGCCGCCAGAAATCGCATCGCCCACATCCACCCGCAGCTCCTCCGCCGCAGTGCCTTTGCCAAAGAGCGTCGCCACCCGCGTCAGCCCGCCCATTTGCCCGGTAAAGCATCCGCAAGGCACCAACCGCCCGCGCACATCCGCCGTGAAGAGCGCCGTCAGCGCCTGCGGCTTTGGCGGCGCCGGCTTTTTGAGAATGGCAAAACCGACCCCAATTCCTACCGCGACAAGCGCCAGTAAAACGACGGGCCAGCGCTTCATCGCCGCTCGGTTTCAGTCCGCGAAAAACACGAAAGGCACGAAAAATCCGCGAACGTTGGTGTGCGAAAATCCCGGGACATCATTCGTGTTTTTCGTGCCTTTCGTGGACCTCAATACAGCAGCGCGTAGGTGAAGACGTTCACATTCACCAGCACCGCCTCCATGATCATGCTGCCCCCGCAACAGCAGCAGCCCTTGGCGTTCGAGACATCGTTCAGCCCGTCCTTGGAATAAATCATGACCAGTCGCCCATTGACCTCCATCCCCTCCACATACGCCGCCTTGCCCTGCTTGTCGGTGAGCCGCGCGATCTGATTCACCGTCGAGAAGACCGGGTGCGACATCGGCAATTTCACCATCTTATGCTCGGGAAAAATCAGCTTTAGTTCTTTGCGCAGCGCCGTGTCCCAATTCGGATCCGAGCAGCCCGGGCTCGAAAGGATAAATCCGCCGTTGAGCAGATATTTCCGCAAGTTGTCGCGCTCCTTCTTGGTCAGCGAAAAGTTTTCCTCCCCCGACCAGACACAAAACGGGAAGTTGAAGACGTGATCCGCATCGAGCCGCACGGGGACGAAGTTTTTGCCCACGTTCAGATTCGTCTTCGCCGCCACGTCCGACAGGAACTTATCCGCGAAACAGATCGAACTCTTCGTCCCCGCATAAACGAGGTTCCCGCATTGCAGCTTCGTCAGGTCCGCCTTCGGCGCATTCGCCGCCCGCGTCACTTCGTCCTGCATTTCCTTCTGCTTCTGCTCCGGCGTCACCCCACCCGCGCCAGCGGCGAGTGCGGGCAGTGGCAAAGACACGAGCACCCAGAGTGCGAGCGCAGCGAGCATCCGGGGAGCACACGCGTCCCGCGTGTTGGTTTCGGCGTCCCGCCGAAACGAACTTTGCGGGGTGCGTCCCCGCGGGCGGAGCTCTTGCCACAGCGGACGCGCCCACTCGCGCAAGAGTTCCACACCCGAGGACACTCCCCGGGAAAGTTCGCGAAGGCGGGACGCCTTCGCCCGCCCGCGGGACGCGCGCTCTCCCCGGAGATCGCGGCCACGCGCCTCGTGGATTCCGTCGTCGTTCATCGTGCTCATGGTTTTTTCGCGTTCGGTTTCGGCTGAGCCGGTTTCGTGATCGCCTTGAAATACTTTTCCACGATCTCGCTGTATTGCTCGATCGTCGTCTCGCCCTGCACCGCGCCGGATTCCCGGTTCACCGCGTTCACGCCATCCACCACGTCCGCCTTGTCCAGCGCCACGGGCGCCATCGCGCCATCCGGCGTCGCCTGATTCTTTCCCACACCATTCTGCTTCGCCTTTTCCGACCCGGACACGCGCGACTCATTCCCCATCACATTCGCATTTGGCCCCGTATAGACGGCCTGCCCGTCACGCCCGCCGTTGCCCATCTGCCCTTGCCCCGGCTTGAACCCGCGCCCGTTCCCAAACTTCTTCGACTCCATCATCTGCTTGAAGTTCTGCTTCCCTGGCATCCCCGCCTGGATGCTCATGTATTGGTCGAGTTCGCTGCCCATCTCGCCTTCGCCGCCTTTGCATTTGGCAAACAGCTTCTCCATTTCGCCGCGCAAGGTTTCCGCCAGGTCCGCGCCTTTGTCCCCGTTGCCCGCCAGCATCTCGCGCGTCGTCTGGTTCGCCAGCGTTTGCAGCCGCAGATCGCCCATCGCCTGCGCGATGTTCTGCGCGCTCTTGCCCGCCTTCGGAAACTTCTCCATCGCCGCCTTCCCATCCTCCCACAGCTTCTGCTCCACCGCGTCGAGTTCATCGCCGATCTGCTTCTGCGCCGCTGCGAGATCCTTCAGCGCGAGCTGATCCTCGCGCGTCAGCGGCCCGGCCCGGTCATACGCTTTCGACTGTTTCGCCATCTCCTGCTGCGCCGCGTAAAGGTCTTTGAAGCGGTTGATGTCCTTCACGATCTCATGCAGCAGGCTCAGGTCTTCGAGCGGCTTCAGCACCTCCTCCGCCGTCTCCTGCGCCGTCTCGCCGAGACGCGCGAGTTGCCCGTCGGAGGCCTTCTTGAAATCGTCGAGCAGCTTCTGGCTCGGCGCCTGTTGGCCGGCGGGCGATTGTTTCCCATCCGGCTGCCCACCCGCCAGCGCCTTCATCTGCTCCTCGTTCGTCGCCGTGGAGTCGCGAATCTCCTGCGCCTTCTCCGCCAGCGTGTTCTTCAGCTCCGCCTCCACGTCGTAGAGCGGCTGGTCGCGGACGAAATGCTCCATCGTGTCCGCGAGCGCGTTCAGCTTCGCGTTCAGCGCGTGCTGCGCGGCCATCAGCTCATCGAGCTTCGTTTGCAGCGCCGCCTTCTCCGCGTCGGTCTGCGCGGCGGCGAGTTGCTTTTTCAGTGCGTCGATGTCCTCGCCCAGCTTCTTCTGCTGCTCCGCGAGGTCTTGGAAATCGTTCACCAGCCTGGCGTATTTCGCCGCGATGTCGCCCATGTCCGACTGCTCGCGGAGAAACGCGTTGTATTCCTCCGTCGTGATTACCGTCAGCGTCACCGTCTTGCTCCGCGCGATGTGCGGCTCCGGCGCGTTGTCGATCGCCTCGGCGAAAATTGAGACCGTGTCGCCCGACGCCAGCCCCGCAAAGTCCAGCGCCTGCGCCTCGCGCGCGTGCAGTGGCGGCTTCTCGTAGCCGACCACGCGCGGCTCGCCGAAGACGCCATTCCGCGCCGTGTGAATGCGCACCGTCTTCACCCCGTAGTCGTCGCCCGCCTCGATCACCGGCACGGCCTTGAAATCCATCGCCACAAACGTGTCGCTGTTCGGGTTCGCGATCTGCACCTCCGGCGGCAGGTCGTGGGTCACCGTGAGCGCGCACTGCCACGTCTCCTGCGAGGCCAACCCGTCGCGGTCGGTCATGGAAAACGTGAGCTGCGCCGGCTGCTTCGCCTCAATCGTCGCGGCGACTTCCTTCTCGCCCGACGGTTTCATTTCCACCGGCACAATCGTCCCCGACTCCGCCACCACCGTCAGCCGTCCGCTCGCCAGCGGCCGGTTCGATTGCAGCCGAAACTCGATCCTACTCCCGACCAGCGCCTTCACGTTTTTGAAAGTGAGCGCGTGCTCGTCCGGTGGCAGCCCGGTGTAAGTCGGCGGCGTGATTTTCACGAAAGCCCGCTCCAGCTTCGGCGTCAGAATCACGCCCACGCGCCGCTGCTTGCTCTGCGCGTGCCGGTTCTTCGTGTGGGCGAAAAGCACGGTGTTCGCCTTGATCCCCTCGATCTGCTGCGTGAACCCGCGCTCGCCTTTGTCGAACATCGGCACCGTCGCCACCTGCTCCGGGCGCCCCTCCGGGAAGTAAGACAGCCACAGCTCTCCCGGCCGATGCCCACCGGCCCGCGCCGTGACCAGCAGGCTCCCGCCATACACGACCTGCGTGCCGTCATCGCCCGGATCGGCGATCTCCAGCCGCGTGAAGGAGTACGGCGGATGATCGCCAAACGGATCGAAAAACCGCGGTACTTCCGTCCGCGTGATGTCAAAACCCAGCGCCAGCACCGCCGCAAAACCAAGCAGCCCAAGCCCCGCCCGCTTCGCCTCCCGCCGCAGCGCATCGGTGCGCGCGAGTTGTTCGATAGGTTCGTCCCGCAACTCCCGCGCGTAGCTGCTCACCGCCAACGTCGCCAGTTCACGCGTCATTGGCATAACCGTCGAATCCGTCGTCTGCGCGCGGAGCTGGAGGATGTTCATCAGCTTCGAGCCCAGCCGCCCATGCCGGCTCTCGAGCACCCGCGCCGTGTGCTCAAAAGCGTTCCGCTTTCCAAACGCGATCCACCCACACCAAACCGCCAACCCCAGCGTCAGTAACGCGCCTGTCACCGTCAGCCCCGCGCGCACGCCGCCCGCGAGATGCAGCACCACATCCACCGCGAAACACCCGGCCACGAATCCCACCGCCCACGGCCACGCCCGCAGCAGCCGCACTCCACCGCGTTCCCTTTGCAAAATCCGATCCGCGGCCGCCAGCCGCGCCGCCAGCGGCCCGAGCGGATCACCCGCCGCGGGTGCCGTGGGCGGGGGTAGTGGCAGAGTCGTACTCATGAATGACGCGGGCGGTGTGCCGATACTTCGACAAGTGCTCGCGACGCTATCCGTTCCGCGAAAAACTTCGCGTCCTAAATTGATGCGCAACATTCCGCGTCGTGTCGGTGGTCGCCGCAAACCCGTTTTCAACGCGGGTCATCCTGAGGAACACCAACCCGCGGAGCGTGATTTGTGGTGCGGGGATGACATTGGGAATTGGGAAACTCGGCATCTTCGGCCGGAAAAATCCAAACCCTCTGCATCAACGCCTTATCCCGAACACGTTTGAAAACCGGACTTCCCCGGAGCCGAAGGCTCCACGGAAATGAGCCGGTGGCGTCAGCCACCGGACCTGCTGCGAAACCGTCAAGCCCCGGCCGGGGCGACAGAGATGCCAAGGCCCCTGCCGGGGCGGAGCACGTTTTTGCGTGCTTCCGGTGGCTGCCGCCACCGGCTCATTTCCCTCGGCCCTGCCGGGCCGCATCGTCCGGTCTTCAACTGACTTTGGGATTACGATAGATGTCATTGGCAGCGGAGTTCCCGGCGGGCCGAGGAGGCGGAGGGGAAAAGTGGCGGCTGGTCGTGGGCGAGCAATGTGGGCGGGAACGGAGTCGAAGGACCTCTGATTTTTTCTTCGGGGCGCAGGCGGCGGGTGGGATGCGCTCCGCGCCGCCTCCGCCCACGAAAAGATGGAGGTCCTTCGACTGCGCTCCGCAAAGCCTGCGCTCCGCTCAGGATGACAGGTTTTGGATTTTTCCAAACGGAGCCACTACCCAGCCGCGCAGGACGGCGGCTGCGAATCATGGCGCGAAAATGAGCGACATCCCGAGGGCGACGTATCGCCTGCAATTTCACGGCGGTTTCACCTTTCAGCAGGCGTGCGAACTCGTGCCGTATCTGGCGCGGCTGGGGATCAGCCACGTCTATGCCTCGCCCTTTTTCCGCGCGGCACCGGGTAGCCAGCACGGCTACGACGTGTGCGATCACAATGCGCTGAACCCGGAGATCGGTTCGCGCGAGGATTTCGAGTCCTTCTCCGCTGAGTTGAAAAATCACGGTCTCGGGCTGATCGCCGATTTTGTCCCGAATCACATGGGCATCGAGCGGGCGCTCAATCCCTGGTGGCGCGACGTGCTGGAGAATGGGCCTTCGTCGCCGTACGCGCGCTTCTTCGACATCGAGTGGCAGCCGCTCAAACGCGAACTCGAGAACAAGGTGCTGCTGCCGGTGCTCGGCGAGCAGTATGGCCGGGTGCTCGAAGGCGACGGCTTTCGCGTGGAGTTTGCGGAGGGCGGATTCCTCCTGCGCCACGGCGAACTGACTTTTCCCATCGATCTCCGCACCGCGCTCCCGCTGCTCCGGCAAAGCGCCGCGGCGATGGCTCCGGCCCCGCCGGAACTGGAGAGCATCATCACCTCGATCGAACATCTCCCGGCGCGCAGCGAGACGGCGCCCGAACGGATCGCCGAGCGCACGCGCGAGCGGCTGGTCATCCGCGAGCGGCTCGTCCGGCTGTGCGGCGAGCTGCCCGCCGCCGCCGCGGCGATCCACGCCACGCTCACCACTTTCCATGACCCCGCGGATGCCACGCGCTTCGACCGCCTGGATGAATTGATCAACGCGCAGGCCTACCGCCTCAGCTCGTGGCTCGTCGCCGGCGAGGAGATCAACTACCGGCGCTTCTTCGATGTGAACACGCTGGCGGCCATCCGCATGGAATTGCCGGAGGTTTTCGATGCGACCCATCGCCTGCTTTTCGAGCTGATGGATGCCGGGCACCTCGCGGGCCTGCGCATCGACCACATCGACGGCCTCGCCTATCCCGGCGAGTATCTCGCCCGCCTCCGCGAGCGCGGCGGCGCGGCGCTTTACCTCCTCGTGGAAAAGATCCTCGGGCCGGATGAAAAACTGCGCGCCGACTGGCCGGTGCAGGGCACGACCGGCTACGAGTTTGCCAATCAGCTCGTGCAAATGCTCGTCTGCGCGTCATCCGCGCCGCAGCTCGCGGCCAGCTACGACCGGTTCCTCGGCTTCCGGGCCGACTACCGCGACGTGGCCTATCGCAGCAAAAAGCTCGTCATGCAGACCTCGATGGCCAGCGAGATCAACGTCCTCGGCCACCTCTTCAACCGCCTCTCGGAGAGCCACCGCTGGTATCGCGATTTCACGGTCAATGCGCTCACCGCCGCCGTCCGCGAGGTCATCGCGTGCTTCCCGGTTTATCGCACCTACCTCGATCCCGCCCAGCCGGCGGACGAAGCCGATGCGCGCGTCATCACCCGCGCGCTCGGCTTCGCGCGGCGGCGCAGCCCGGCGATGGAGCGCACCGTCCTCGAATTCCTGCGCGACGTGCTGCTGCCGCCGAAAGACAACGCGCATCCGGTGGACGAGGAACTGCGCCGCGCCTTCGTCCTGAAGTTTCAGCAATGCACCGGCCCGGTCATGGCGAAGGGCGTGGAGGACACGGCGTTCTATGTCTTCAACCGGCTCGTGGCGCTGAATGAAGTCGGCGGCGAACCGGCCGCGGCCGGCAGCGCGGTGGAGCTGTTTCACCGGCAGAATGCGGCCCGGCTCGCGGAGTTTCCGCACTGCCTGCTGGCCACCTCCACGCACGACACCAAGCGCAGCGAAGATGTCCGCGCCCGCCTCGCCGCGCTTTCCGAGCTGCCGGAGGAGTGGGGCAAAGCGATGCGCCGCTGGCAGACGATGAACCGCAAGCACCGCCGCGAGATCGACGGCGAAACCGCGCCCGACGCCAACGAGGAATACCTGCTCTACCAGACGCTCCTCGGCGCGTGGCCGCTGGAAGGTTTGCACGACGGCAATCGCGCGGAGTTCACGCAGCGCATCCAGGCCTACATGGAAAAGGCCGTGCGCGAGGCCAAGACGAACAGCAGTTGGATGGAGCCGAACGCCGTGTGGGACGGGGCCGTGCGCGACTTCGTCGCCGCGCTGCTCGCGCCGGGCGGGCGCAACCGCTTTCCGCACAGCCTCGCGCCGCTCGCCGGACGCCTCGCGCCCCTCGGCGCGGTGAACTCGCTCACCCAAACGATCCTCAAGCTGACCTGCCCCGGTGTGCCCGACTTTTACCAAGGCAGCGAGCTCTGGGATTTCAGCCTCGTGGATCCCGACAACCGCCGCCCGGTGGACTACGATCTGCGCCGCCGCCAGCTCGAAACCATCGGGCGCGCCACCCCGCGCGACTTGCTGGAGCACTGGCGCGACGGGCGGATCAAAATGTCCGTCACGCACCGCCTGCTCACGCTCCGGCGAGAGCGCCCGGAGCTTTTCGCCCGCGGTTCCTCCACCGGCGTGAGCGTGGCCGGCGTGTCGGCGGACAAAGTGGTCGCCTTCGAGCGGCGCAGCGAGGACACCGCGATGCTCGTCGTCGTCCCCCGTCACACCGCGAGCCTCGGCTTTCCGCCGACCGGCGGCGTCTGGGCAGACACCCGCCTCGTCCCGCCAGCCGCCGCGCCGCGCTGGCGCGACATCTTCACCGCTCGCGAGCACCGCGGCGACGCACTGGCGCTGTCCGAAGTCTTTGCCGACCTTCCGTTCGCCGTGCTGGTCGCAGAAAGCTAAGAGGGCGTCTAAAAAGTCGCGGTTCGACCGGAAGACAGCCGTCCCGGCTAAAAAATCGCGCGCCGCCGTTGTTCGCAAAAGTATCCTGCGTTTCAAAACGACTGTTGAAAGAAAAATTCCGACATCCCCCGACGGGGGGTGTGATTGAATGTGGTGCATCACCCGCGGATGTGGAGGCGGCTCTGTCCGGCGCTCAAGCCGGACGTGCCCGCCTGCGCAGTGAGCCACTTCCAGGCGGCACGTTCCGCCTTAGCGCGGAACAGAGCCGTCTCTCCATCTGCACCACATTTAATCACATCCCCAGACGGGACGCGCGCCGATATCGCCTCGCAGGAGGACGGCAAAAAATCCCCTCATGCCCGACGGCCTCCATCTGGCCATGACGCCCGGGAGCTTCGCCGACTTGATCGGCTACCTCGAAAGCCTTAAAGAGGTCCCTTCTCCATCCGCCCGCAAACAACCCCAACTCCAACGATGAAAATCACCGCCCTCCTCCCGCTTCTCCTTGCCCCCCTCCTTTTGCTACCAACGGCGCGCGCCGCCGATGCGCCCAAGCCGCTCCGCGTGCTCATGATCGCCGGCGGCTGCTGCCACGATTACGACCAGCAAAAGAAGATCATCTCCGAAGGGGTGAGCGCCCGCGCCAACGTCGAATGGACGATCATTCAGGGAGGCAAGGAGCGGAACGAAAAGATGAGCATCTATGCGACTCCGGATTGGGCGAAAGGTTATGACGTGATCGTTCACAACGAATGTTTCGGCGCGGTCGAGGATGTCGCTTTCGTGGAAAATATCGCCATGCCGCATCTCAACGGAATGCCCGGCGTGATGCTGCACTGCTCGACGCACAGCTACCGCGCCGCGAAGACCGACGAGTGGCGCAAGGCCGTGGGGCAGACCTCGATGAGTCATGAGGGCAGTCGCGACCTGACGATCAAGGTCGTCGCGCCCACGCATCCGGTGATGAAGGGCTTCCCCGACGGCTGGCTCGATCCCAAGGACGAACTCTATAAGAACGAAAAAATCTGGCCCGGCCTTGTTCCGCTCGCGCAAGCCTACGGCGTAGAGACGAAAAAGGATCACGTCGTCATCTGGACCAACACCTACGGCAAAGGGAAAATCTTTGGCACCACGCTCGGCCATTCCAACAAGACCATGGAGGACCCGGTGTATCTCGATCTGGTCACGCGAGGCCTGCTCTGGGCGTGCGACAAATTGGACGAGAACGGCAAGCCGAAGCCCGGCTACGGACCGGCGGCCGCGAAGTAAGTGAAGCGCGGAAGTCCCCGCTGATGATTCCGCGCCGCACGTTCCGCAAAGGTCTCACGCGCAATTCCAGCGACGTGTTGCTGGCGCCGCTGCTCGCGCACAATCGAGGCACCCTCTTTGCATGAGGCGGTTCTTGAGTTGTCGCGGGCAACCGTGCTCATTCGTCGAATGACCATGAAACGCCGTGGCTTTGGATTCATCGTTGCGCTCTGCCTGCTCGCCATCCCGCTGCACGCCGACCTCCGTGTGTTGACGGACTTCGAGGGAGGCAACGCGGAAGTCGTGATGCTCGACCAGGCCACTGCGACGGTGCGCATCATGCCGGCGATTCGCGAAGGACGCGGCTGGCCGTGCTGGTGGTCGCTGCGCGTGGAAGGGCTGTCAGCGGGGCAGGACTTCACGCTCGAGGTGCAGGCGCAGACGAAGCCGTACACGGGCAAGACCGTCCTCGGTGAGTCGTGGTGCCAGCCGAAGCACGCCTCAATCAGCGAGGACGGCGTGAAATGGACGCCGACTGCGAAAGCGGAATTCACCGCGGACAAGATCGCCATTTACAAAATCAAAGCCGAAGCCGCGCAGCTTTCGATCGCATGGGGGCCGCCGTTTCTACCGACGGACGCGGAGGCGTTGCTCGCGGGCCTCGCGGCGAAATTGCCGGAGGCGCGGCGCTTCGAACTCGCGCGGACCCGCGGCAGCCGTCCGGTGAACGGCATCCGCATCGGCGCCGAGGACGCGCCGCACCAAGTGTGGGTGAATGCACGCCAGCACGCATGGGAGGCCGGCGGCAGTTGGGTCGGTCGCGGATTCGTCGAGTGGTTCGCGGGCGATGAACCGGCGGCGCGCGAGCTGCGCGAGCAGACGTGCCTGCATTTCATCCCGATCATGGACGTGGACAACGTCGCGGTCGGGGCCGGCGGCAAGGACGCTGTGCCGCGCGATCACAACCGCGACTGGGCCGACGAGGCGGTCTATCCCGAGGTCGCCGCGGCGCAGCGGCGGATTCGTGAGATTCACGCGCGCCGCGGACTGGATGTCTTCATCGACCTGCACAATCCCGGTCCGAATGACCCGGTGTTTTTCTTCGGGCCGTTGGACTTCGACCGGATGACGGGCATCCGGCAGCGCAATTACCAGCGATGGATCGAGAGCGGTTTCTCGTGGCGGGCATCGCCCGCTGCGCGTCATCATCAAACCTGTCGAAAGTGGTCGTTGCAGAGCGTTTGGGGGAATCAGTACGTAAACGCCGCCGACCGCACCGCCATAGGCGAAGTGCGCAACGAGAGTCGCCGTAGATAAAGGTTCCGTTCCCACCGAAATGCCCGACTTATCCAAAAACTCGCCCGTAATATCCCGGCAGCGGATACTTTTCCACAACTGGCAACCGGCGATGCCACAGCAGCATCGCCGCCGTCATCGGCCCCGTCGCTACGACCCCGCAGATCGCTCCCAGGACCGCGCGCAGTTCGTCGACGAAGAACGCTGGTGGTTGGCGACGATGCTGAAGATCTCCCGATGGGCCGTTAGTTCAGTGGTTTCGCCTTGACGAGGCTTGGCGAGAATCCATGAATAACGCCATGTTCACCGCAATCTCGGCACGACGGCCGCTGAAGCCTTATTGAGGAGCGAGTCATGACGACCCTATGGCAAGCAGTCAGCTGCGGGTTGGGCTTCGGCAGGCGCCAGCTCGGCGGTCTCGGTTGGCAGAGCATCAAAACAGCTAAGAAATCAGAATTCTTCCGTTGGTTTTCTCTCTCCGAGATTGGGACAGCGAAGGACGAGAACGGGAATTCGGTCGTAAGCTTCCGGCCAACGGGCGGGAAGTTCGACAGCTTGGTTACGCTCGGCGTCGTGCTCGATGAACGACACTGCATTTGCCAACTGCACCTCTCCCTGGACATGTCCTTTGTGGATGACAAAAAGGATGGCATGTTTGCCCGTGACATCGCCAAGAGCTTCCTGCATTCGGCGCTTCCAAGAGCCGACGCCAGATCGGGGACAATGCTCGCCGATGAAATCGCTTTCCGACACGAGTTCCCGGTAATTACCCCCGCCTCATCACCTCGTCCGCAATTGCCAGCCGAGCCGACACCGGGTTTTCTGGCCTTCACCGGTCAACGGCAACTTTTCGAAGCGGTTTACTCTCAGAGCAGTTTGAGAATCGAACAAACAAGAGCCGATAACACTGAGAACGTGGTGATCAGCATTCGCGCTCAGCCGTAAAAATGGAGCCTGCCTTTCATGCGTCGGAGGCAATCTCCACTCGGGAAATCTCAACTAGGGACAGCTCGCCAAGGCGAACGGAAATGAAATGCCATCTGTTGTAGCTACTTGGCTAGGCCAACGTAAGGAAACATCGCCGTTGGACGAACTCAATCTGCGGATGGCCGAGCTTGGACATCTCTCCCACAGTTTCCTTGGGCCTAGTCCTCCGCCGATCAAAAACTTCGATCACACAATCGAAGGGAACATCATCGTTTCGGCCGAATTATTCTCTTCTCCGCCTTCCACGTCGAAACTGACGCGGATCAGTGAGGGACTCTATTCGATGCGAGACGTTATCCTCTCCGGAGTCGAGTTTCGGCTCTACGATGGGCGCAACCTATATCCGGGAGATGACCGAGTGAGTTTCGTTTTCTGCCTGGACGACGATCCGCAAATCAACGGGATGATCGTTTATGTGGAGGAGCAGGAAGAGTGTCGAAATTATAAGAGCGAGCGCATCCGGCAGGCGGACTATTTGCTCACCGTGCCGCACATCCATCTTAGGTATTATCTGGAAGACTGGGTGGACGCCTTGATGGGTTGGATCAAACATCATTATTTCAGCAGCTTGAATTATTGGCGCCATGAAGACCGCTGGATCGATCCGGAGGTGTTAAGCAGCGTATTCGGTCGAGACGGGAAGGCCGATTTTTTCGAATCGTTGAAGACAGGGCTCCAGAAAGAAGTCGGAGAATGGACTGAGATTTCCGAAGCAGCCGTGCAGCTTTGGAAGCCGATCCACGAGCCACTATCAAGCGCGGCCCCGCCCATTCCATCCGAGAGCGCGAATGAATTCAATCCGATGGATGGCCGAAAACCTTGAGGGCCTTTCCGCGTGTCCTTACCGTTGCCAGTACCCTCCGCGTCCGGGCTGAGGGTGAGAAATGGGCGTTATTTTACTTCGTCAGACTGGCCGCTTGCGTCGACCGGTTCCTGAGATTGAAACAGCGCCTCCACCTTCTGCCAGGCTCGATATTTGATGAGCGCAACGCCAACGACTAGAACGTAGGCAACCAAGCCGGCAAAGCCGCCTAAGATGAGGGCATATTCCCCGAGTGCGCCGCTTTGTTTGCTCAATACCGCAAAGGCAACAAGAGCCGTCGCAACAAAGGCGATCGGAGCGTAAACGTTCCGGATTTTTTGAATGGTCCTGCCCTTTACGAGATGTTCTATGGGATCTTCACCGGTTTTCATAGTTTTGCCTGATCATAGTCCAATTCGAGCGCGTGGGGAATTCAGAAGTGTGCGTGCATGTGAGTTTTTTCGAGGGGGTGTAAAAGTCTTTCTGTAAATTGCTCCTCTATCGCAATGCCCAGCTCCCCTGCGGGAGCGGCGGAGCGAAGGCGAGCGTAGCGAGCCGAGCGCGCAGCCGCTCCCGCAGGGGAGCTGCCGCCGACTTCGGGTCTGGCAAAGGGCGGGTCACATGGGTTCGGGTCGGGGTGCTTCAAAACACATCCAACACCGCACCGCACATGACCCGCCACGATCATCCTGAACTCCTCAAATCCATCCTTCAACTTCTTACCGACGAGGGCTCCGACGCCTTCGCCGCGAGCCTCGGCATCCTCGTCAACGAGGCCATGCGCGCGGAACGCTCTGCCGTGCTCCAGGCCCAGCCCTTCGAGCGCACCGAGGCCCGCACCGGCTACGCCAATGGCTTCAAACCAAAGACCCTCACGACCCGCCTCGGCCCCATCACCTTCGCCGTCCCCCAGGTCCGCGGCGATCTCAACTTCTATCCCTCCGCTCTCGAAAAAGGCGTCCGCAGCGAGCAGGCTCTCAAGCTCGCCCTGGCCGAAATGTATGTGCAGGGCGTCTCCACCCGCAAAGTTGCCGCCGTCCTCGAAGAACTTTGCGGCACCTCCGTCTCCTCCACCCACGTCAGTCACTGCGCTGCGCGCCTCGATGCCGAACTGGAAAGCTGGCGCTCCCGGCCACTGGCCGCCTTCCCCTATGTCCTCCTCGACGCCCGCTACGAAAAGGTCCGCCACGGCGGCCGTGTCATCGACTGCGCCGTGCTCATCGCCCTGGGCATCGGCCCCGATGGCAGGCGCCAGATCCTCGGCGCAAGCGTCGCCCTCAGCGAAGCCGAAGTCCACTGGCGCGACTTTCTCCAGAGCCTCCAGAAGCGCGGCCTCTGCGGCCTCCAACTCCTCGTCAGCGATGACCATGCCGGCCTCGCCGCCGCCCGCCGCGCCGTCTTCCCCGCCGTCCCCTGGCAGCGCTGCCAGTTCCACCTCCAGCAAAACGCCCAGGCCTACGTCCCACGCCTCGAGCTGCGCGCCAAAGTCGCCGCCGACATCCGCAGCGTCTTCCTCGCCCCCGATCGCCCGCACGCCCAGGCCCGGCTCCAGGAAATCGTCGCCGCCTACGCCACCAGCGCCCCGAAGCTCTCCTCCTGGATGGAGGAAAACCTCCCCCAAGGCTTCACCGTCTTCGAGCTGCCCGCCGCCCACCAGCGCCGCCTGCGTACCTCCAACGCCCTCGAACGCGTCAACCAGGAACTCAAACGCCGCACCCGCGTCGCCTCCATCTTTCCAAACGAAGCCTCCCTCCTCCGCCTCACCTGCGCCGTCCTCGCAGAAATCTCCGACGACTGGCTCTCCTCCAAAATCTACCTCGACATGCACCCATCCATCCCGCCCTCCGCCTAACCCAAGCTTATTTTACAGAACAATATTTGCGCCGCCCTCGAGCCATTCGCCTACCTGCGCGAAGTGGTCACGCGGCTGCCGACGATGACCCACTGGCAGGTCAAAGACCTCACGCCCGAAGCCTGGGCCAAGACGCAGCAGCGCGTCGATGGACGCGCGGCGGCATAGGCGTCGTATCCCGTCGGGATACGACGGGAATAGCTCAAGATCAGCATCCACTCGCGCGTCTCGACAGGGGGCTGGCGCGGACGCTTACGAACGAGGGGTTGGCCGGTTAAGATTAACGGAATCCCGAAGCCGCCGTTACACCCGCGCGGCACCCGATTCCTGATAGAGCGACTGGTAGCTCTCCGCCATTTTTCCGAAAGAGAAGCATTCTTCAGCTAGCCGCCGGGCTGCGGCACCGAGCGAGCGCAGTTCCCCGGGATTGTGAAGAGCCCCGAGCCACGAGTTGTTGTCGCCGATGGAGATGCAATTTTCCGAATTCATAAACGGCATCTCCCCCAGAAGATTCCCCGTGATGGCGCACGGCAACCCGGCGGACATCGCCTCCAAAATCGCCAACGGCAGCCCCTCGAACTCCGCGACGTGCATGAACACATCCGCAGAAAGCAGCAGCGACTGCACGTCGCTGTGCCACGGCAGGCGGCGTATTTTTGCTCCAAGCCCTTTCGCGGTCACCTGCGTGTCCCACTCCTCGCTCAAAGTTCCATCGCCCACCCATAGGAACTTCGCACTGGGAAGCGTGTGAAGGACCTGTGCTGCTTTTTCCAAAAATAGGAGCGGACGTTTTTGCCCCACCATCCGGCCCACCGCGATGAACAGTTGGTCATCCAATTTGAAGCCGAGTTCCGCACGCTTGGCCGCGCGCACCGTGTCGCGCTGTGCGAGGTCGAAAAGCGGGACGCCATTTGGAATCATGCGGATTCGAGGGGAGTCGCCGAGGAAATCGACCAGGTCTCGCCGCCGGTTTTCCAAGACAGTGACGAGCAACCCGGGATAGTGGCGCAATGCCCGGCGCGAAATGAAGTCGCGCGCGGTGGCGAACTTTGCCTTCAGATACCGCGCGCTTTGTGTCAGGTGGATCGTGCAGAGATGCGGGACGCCGGAGTGCCGCGCCGCGCGCATCAGGTCGAGCCCGTCCTCGAGATTTTGCTTATTCAAGTGGATAACGTCCGGCTCCAGCCCGCGCCAGATCGCGGCGACATTTCGCGAGGCCCCTAAGTTCAGATAGCTGGCGATCGAGCGTCCGCGCTGATCGTAAGTGTTCTCGTATTCCGACCGCACCACCTCGCCGAAGCCGGAGAACGTGTTCGCGAGTTCGTCCATGCGCGGATTCAGCGATGCCCAAAGCACCACTGCATGACCCCGCTGCGCCAGCGCCCTGCCAAGATAGACGAGGTACAACTCACCGCCCCCGCGCGAGCCCGAACTGCTGCTGGCGAGAAGGATCTTCATTTCCCGAGGATCGTTTCAAATGCTTCCACCCACCGGGCCGCTCCCACCGTCGGTGTCCATTCGTGGGCCGCCGCCCGGGCAGCCGCACCCCAGGATCCGATGATTGCCGGCTCGCGGATGAAGCGTTCCATTTTCTCCGTTAGCGAAGTGGTATCACCCGTTTGAAACCTCAACCCGTTGGTCTCGTTTTCCACCAGGTCGTGCCCTGCGCCGACCATGTCCGAGCACACGACAGGCAACCCGGCGCCGATGGCCTGATTGACGACCACGCCCCACCCGTCGTAGCGGCTTGGCAGGACGAAAACGTCGGCTTGAGCGAAGAATCGCGGCAGTTCCTCTGGCGGTTGAAAGCCCGCGTAAACAATCCGCTCTCTTACGGCATGGGGGAGCGGCGCCAGGAGCGCAGGCAGTTCCGCCTCGCGCCCCACGAGCAGCAGGTGCGCGCTTTCGTCCAGGCGCTGAAATGCAGCCAGCAGGAGATCGATTCCTTTGCGCGCGATCATCTGCCCGCAAAAAAGAAACACCACCCGCCCGTCCGTCCGCGCACGTCGCGGTGCGGCGAGAAATGCAGCGAGATCGCAATAGTAGGGAATACGAAAGTGCTTCGGTTCTGGGAAACGCTGACGGTAATCGCGTTCGGCGAAAGTGCCGATCGCGGCGATGCCCGCGGCGTGGTGCAGCGGGGCCGACAACGCCTCGTGCAGCGCACCTCCCCGGTTGAGCCGTTCGCCCCAGAAAATCCACGGACGGCCGCGCAGGCTGGCGCGCATGAGCCACTGACCGGTCAGCGACATGAGCGTGTTCATCACCACCAAATCCGCCTCGCGCAGGTTCGGCAGGGGCCAGTTCAGATGGCAGCGCGCCGTGCCGATGGACAGCCAGGTCCCGCGCAGCACTCGCTCATAAGGCGCGAGCGCTCTATCCGGCCACGGCGAATCCGGCGCGGCGGCTTCGAGATAAAACACGCTCAATTCCACCTCCGATCGCTCCGCGAGAGCGCGAAAAAGATCGCGCTGATACGGTGAGGGAACGACCGAGACGAAAGCCACCTTCATCAGCGGTTAGGCGGTGAAGGAGGACGTTGAAGTGCTGGGCGCCGGTTCAAAAGCCGCCGCGTCTGGGCGATCAGCGTCTTTACCGCGTACGATCCGATGACGATGGCGGTGATCGTCGGCAGAAGCGCCGTGGTGAACGAAAACAGGCTGCGCATGGAGATGACCGCCGCGAAAAATCCTGATGCGTAAATCAGCACGCCGAGTTCCGAGTTCCGCGACGACGAAAGGTAGCTCCACCAGCCCGTGGCGATGCCGAAAAAGAGCCCGCCAATAATCACGCCGATCATCCCGCCGGCGATGTAGGACTCCCCGGCGAAACTCGCGGCGATGGTCATATTCTCCGCTCCGAGCGCCTGCTCGATGGACATGCTCAGCCCCTCCGGCTTGCCTTTCCAGATCGCCCGCGGAATAGGGCGGATGAACGCCTGGAACGGAACCTCCCATCCGAGAAAGGCGTGGTGCGAAGGAAAAACGTCCACCAAACGCGAGATCGCGCAGAGGTTGTAATCCACGAAGACCGTCTTCTCCATCGGCGCGGCGGACCCCTCTCCCGTGGCGATCCAGTTCTTCAATCCGCCAGTGCGAAACTTCAGCATCGCCGTGGACGCGGCCATGAAAAGGACGGCTCCGCCGATGCACAGCGGCACGATTTCCTTGCGCCGGTTCGCCGGGAGGGAGAAGGCGTAGCCGATGAGAAAGGTGACCAGGTGCGAGGCGAAAAGATTCCGCGTGCCGCTGGAGAAGCTGTAAAAAAATGTCAGTGCGAGACCGGCGGACACACCCACGAGTGCAGTGATCGCGTAGCGGTCGCGGCGCGCGAGGATCACGCCGCCGAGTGGCGGGATGAGAAATGTGAGCATGTTCAGCTCGAAGAGCAGCGCCCGCCAGTCGCCGAATTTCCCGCGGCCCCAAGGCTGGCTGAAGCGCGGGGCCATGAACCAATCGAGCATCACCAGGACGTTGAAATCCACCGAGGCCAGCATGTAGGCAAACCCAATGAACAGCGCCGTGAAGAAAATCATGATAATCCAGGCGGCGGGCACTTCCCGGGTGAGGGTTTCGGCAAAGGGTTGCTTCTTTGGCCGGGGAATATGGCGGCCCACGAGCAGCCCGGCCATGCCGACCAGCACGATGATGACCGCCATGTGCGTCGCGCGGGCGTTGGTCATCACGTCGAATTCCGTCTGCGGGAAAAGCAGCTCGAAGAGGGTCAGAAAGTAGAAGGCGAGAATCGCCATCACGTCGGCGCGAATCACGTTTTGCACACCGCGCCGGAGATCCAGCGCAAGGCTGATCATGAGACTGAGGCCGACGCCGATCGCTGCGAACCGTCCGATCTGGGTCGGCGTATCGCCCTGCAGAAAAATGCCCGTCGCCATGATGCCCACAAGCGCCAGTTGGGTGCCGAGCGGCGCGGCCTTGGGCACATTGATGAGCGCGAGCGGAGTCGCTGGCACCGGACGCGGCGCCGGCACCGGATTTGCCAGGCGGTTCGGAAGTTGGCGGCCGAGTTTCATGCTGTGAAAGTTTTACTGGCTGCGATCATGGTGCGGGCGGGCTCCTCCCACGCGTGCCGGTCCCCCACGCGACGCGGATTTGCCGACCACCAGGTAAGCTCCCCGGCCAGCCCGGCGGGTTCGCGTGCGGGAAAGATGGAGCCGTTTTCGCGATGCCGCACCAGGTCTTTGCCGCCGACGCAATCGCTGACGATCACCGGCAGTCCGCAATTCAGCGCCTGGGGCACCACGAGCCCGAAGCCCTCCTCGATCGATGGCAGCACCAGCACCGAGGCCGCGCGCATGGCCCCGGCGAGCGCGTGCTGCGAAACCGCGCCGTGAAAATGCAGCGGCGTGGCCCCGCGATAGCCGGCGAGATCGCGCTCCGCCTCGGCAGCCACCGCGCCATAGAAATCAACCCGCCATTCTGGACGCCCGCCGCTTTCCAGCGCGTCGAGCAGTGTCCGCAGTCCTTTGCGCAAGCCGACTTGCCCGGCGAAAAGCACTCGGAAATCCGATGGCGCGCCCGCGTTTTCCGCGTGGAAAATCTCCGGCTCCGCGCCATACGGCACGACCATGATGCGCTCGCGCGGAATGCCCCGCGCGACCAACTGCTCCCGCACGACTGACGACGCCGCGCAGTGCCATTCGGCCAGCGCGTATTCCTCATCCGCGCGCGCGAAGTATTCGTCATCGTACGGACACACGTCCGTGAGCCGCAACCCCCCGCGCGCGTATTCCGGTTCCATGATGCGGATCCAATCGCGCACTGGCCCGGTGGCGTGATTCAGCACGGTGCGCACGCCGAGCCGCTTCGCTGCGCGGAAAACGTCGCGGCATTGCCCCGGCATGCCGTGGACAAAATCGCATGGTTCCAAATGCTGCCCCGCCCAGCGATCGAAGCCGTGATCCTGCCAAAGAAACAAGGTGCGCCCGGACGGACGCAGGCTGGCCGGCGCGTATTTCAGCAGGCCATAGACCACGTTCGTGCGCAGGCTGTGGGTGCGGACGTTCATGCCCTCTGCATTTCGCAGCTTCCACGCCGGATACCCGGAATAATAGCAGCCCAGCGCCCCCAGCTTCGCGAGTTCACGGGCGAGCGGGAAAAGGTGGCACGGGTTCGTGGCGCAGAAGGAAATCTTCACGCGCCGTCCTTTCCAAACGCCGCGCGCCACTCCGCTTCGTCGCGCCTCGGATGGCGCATCAGGCGCATCCACGCGAGGTAGCGCGGCCACGGCAGCGGGCTGCGCCGGCGGAAACACTCCGGCAACCCGCCGAGGCACGCGGCCCACCAGACCGGTTCGCGCACCAGCCAGGCGAACCCGCGATGCCATGCGTAGGCGCTTTGCCTCATGGCACGAAACAGAACGACTCCGAAAACTTGCGGCGCAGGGCAGCGCAGCAGCGCGCTCCAGACTTCGTTGCGCGCGTGTCGATGGTGGTTGCGCACTTCATTCCGCTGCACGCCGGTGAAGTGATGCCGCACAGTCAGCGAGGTCTCGTGCCTCACCTGCCAGCCCGCGCAGACGCAGCGCAGCGCGAAGTCCGGCTCCTCGTAGGCGTGAAAAAAGAAGTCCGGGTAACCGCCGAGTTCGTCAAACGCCGAGCGTCGGATTGCCGCGGCAGAGTTCGCGTAGCTGCCGGTGAATTCCGACGGGCCGAAATCCGACGCGGTGAGCGACTCGGGAAACTCGTCGCTGCGCTGGAAAAACGACAGGACGGCGAGGCGCGGGTGTCGGGCAAAAAATTCGCCGACGCGCGCGATGAAATCGGTTTCGAGCGGATAGCTGTCGTCATCGAGGCTGACGAAAACATCGCACCCGCAGGTCGCAGCAGCTTCGTTGCGCGAGGCGATCGATCCGCTGGCGGTGGGATGCTCGATGAGTCGGGCATGAGGTGCGGCGTTTCGGGCCAGTGCCGCCGTCCCGTCCGTGCAACCGTCGGCAACAACCACGAGCGCGTCCGGTGCCGGATCAAGCGCCGCGAGTTGCCGCAGCGTGCGGGCGAGTTCTTCGCGCCGGTTGTGGGTGGTGATGCAGATCGCGACCGTGGGGCTCATGCGGGGCGCGCGGAATGGCTAGGTTTGATTTTCAAAAAGCGTGTCATCCCGAGCGGAGCGCCGGCGGGGGAAAGTGGGCGGCGCGGAGTCGAGGGATCTCCGCGCCCGCACGGAACTCCGCTCGGGATGACAACTTTGTTTTTCAAGCCGTCAGACACGATCGCCACTGCCTGCCGATCTCTCTGGATGAAACGCATGTTTCTCAAATCAAACTCCTCCCGGGTTGGCGGTCTTTTAACTGCCGGGCCAAAAAAGGGTACGCGCTCGAATACATGCGGTGCCGCACCAGCCCGACATAGTGGCGCACCGTCAGTTCGTCACACGGCAGATCGCGCTCCCAAAAGTGCATGCCTTGGCCCGAAAGGACGTAATCCTTTTCCGGCAGCGGCGTCGCCCCGCTCGCTCCGAAAAGCACGGCAAGAATGGTCTGCTCCGCGAAATGGTAATAGACACCCGCATGCCAGCCAGTGAGCAGCCGCTCGACGAGCGCGGGATCGATGCTGCCCCGCGGCATCCAGAGCACGCCGGAGTTGAGGTCGGTCACG
>Ga0209591_10001986_pt1 | contig 24853 bp, 21 predicted proteins | sample MAT01_FD_187207 | JGI IMG/M metagenome (GOLD analysis project Ga0209591, IMG submission 187207) | Freshwater microbial communities from Lake Fryxell liftoff mats and glacier meltwater in Antarctica - MAT-01 (SPAdes) (version 2) | ecosystem: Environmental > Aquatic > Freshwater > Ice > Liftoff... | reverse complement strand
ATCAGCCGTGGGGGAGCCTGGTTACCATGATTTTTTTATGTTGTTGTCCTAAGATGCAACCACAGTAACAAGGTTTGAGCCAAGCTTGGAAGCACGGTTTGCCCGTCGTTCTACCGAGCGAAGCGGTTCAGGTTCAGCGAACCCGCTCCAGCACTACATAGCTGAAGGCATGCGCGTGGCGGTCGTCGGCCTCGTGCCGTTCACGGGTCTTTTCTTCCCACTCGCTTGGGTCCAGAGCTGGGAAGTGCGTATCGCCCTCCGCATCGGCATGTACCAAGGTGAGGTAAAGGCGGTCCACCAAGCGCAACGTCAACGCTTCGCGATAGATCTGCCCGCCACCGATAATGAAGGCTTCGTTCTCGCCGGCTAGGTGAGCGCATGCCAAGGCTTCGGTAAGCGAGCCAACCACTGTTGCACCAGGTGCGTGGTAGTTGGCGTTGCGTGTGATCACGATGTTGATACGCCCTTTCAGCGGGCGATATTTCGCAGGGATGCTCTCGTAATTCTTGCGCCCCGTGATCACATGATGACCAGTGGTGATGCGCTGGAAGTACTTCAGGTCATCCGGCAAATACCAAGGCAGACCACCCTCTTTTCCAATGGTGCCGTTATCCGCTACGGCAGCGATCGCAGAAACGATCATACCGAAACCGCTGCTTTGATGTGCGGGTGCGGATCGTAGTCCTTGAGCGTGAAGTGCTCGAAGGTGAACGCGAACAGATCCGTTACCGAAGGGTCCAGTTCCATTTTCGGCAAAGGCCGCAGCTCGCGCGTAAGCTGCAAACGCGCCTGCTCCAAGTGGTCGTTGTACAAATGAACATCTCCGAAGGTGTGGATGAACTCGCCTGGCTTCAAGCCGCAGACCTGGGCTACCATCAAGGTGAGCAGCGCGTAGCTGGCGATGTTGAAGGGTACACCCAGGAAGGTATCCGCGCTGCGTTGGTAGAGCTGGCAGCTCAACTTACCATCAGCCACGTAGAACTGGAACAAGCAATGGCACGGAGGCAACGCCATGCGATCCACATCGGCGGGATTCCATGCCGTTACGATCAAGCGGCGGCTATCCGGGTTCTTCTTGATCATCTCCACCAATTTGGTGATCTGGTCTATACTACCGCCGTTCGGTGCAGGCCAGTTGCGCCATTGATAACCGTAAACGGGTCCAAGGTTCCCATCGGCATCGGCCCATTCATCCCAGATCTTCACCCCGTTCTCTTGCAGGTACTTGATATTGGTATCACCCTTCAAGAACCAGAGCAGCTCGTGGATGATGCTCTTCACGTGTACCTTCTTGGTGGTCACCAACGGGAAGCCTGCGGAAAGGTCGAATCGCATTTGATGGCCGAAACAGCTGATGGTGCCCGTGCCGGTGCGATCGGTCTTAGGCGAACCGTGATCCAGGACGTGTTGAAGAAGATCGTGGTATTGCTTCATGAGTGCCAACTGGTGCGTCGAAGTACACAACGTGTGGAGTGCGAAGTTAAGCGTGTGCGGATGCGGTCAGAACACTTCCTCCGCGTTAGGCGTCCCGCGTTTGAACCCCGGTATGGTATCCAGCAAACGGTTCTTCATGCGGTCATAGAAGGAGCGTTTGTCGATGGCGTGGGCCACCACCGATGCGATCATGGAAGCGTACATGAGCTGGAAGATCACGCTGTGCCTGTCGGTCATTTCCAATACCAGGATCGCACTGGTGAAGGGGGAACGCGTGACCCCGGTAAGAAAAGCGCACATGCCACCGAGGATCATCATGTTCAACTCACCGCGGTCCTCTCCGAACCAATGGCCAAAAAGTCCGCCGATCGCTGCGCCGGTGGTTAGGGATGGAGCGAACATGCCGCCTGCACCACCGCTGGCACTGCTGACCATGGAGCCGAAGTAGCGTCCCACCACGTTCTGCCACGTTGGGGTCACCTCCTTGGCGAAGAGGTAGTGATCCAGCAATCGATCGCCGCTGCCGAGGGAAAAGGTGCCGAAGCGCCAAACGAGCCAGGCGAATGCGAACGCACATGCCAGCACGAAGAAGCCCTGCGCGCCCCAGCTTTTGAGCGAGCGGCGGATCTTGTCCAACAAGAGCATGCCTTTGCACGAAAGCGCACCCAACGCACCTGCCACCAGACTGATCGCAAGTAGCTTGTACATGAACGACACGCCCACGGTGGCCACCTTGGGATACCCCAGCAAAAGATAGGGTCCCAGCAGCCACTGCGCGGTCATGCCGCTCAAGATCACAGAGCTCAATACCGCGGTCCGGAATTTTGCGATGTGTGTGCGCGTGAGTTCTTCGATCGCAAAAACGATCCCACCCAGCGGTGTATTGAACGCGGCGCTCAACCCGGCCGCGCCGCCGGTCACCATCATCACCTTGCGGCTCACTTTGGGCCAGAAGGGCGGCAGTAATTTGTGTACCGTGCGGTACACACTGCCAGCGATCTGGAGGGTCGGGCCTTCGCGACCTACCGCTCCGCCGCCGAACACCATGGCTATGCTGCTCGCGATCTTCACCAATATAATGCGCACGTTCAAGAAGCGCCAGCTGCCATCGTTCTTCTCCTCATCGTTGCCCACTTCAACAGCCGCTATCAATTGGGGTATGCCGCTGCCACCGGCCATGGGAGAGAAGTAACGTACTAACCACCAGCTAGTGAGGAAGGCAGCAGGTGCGGTAAGGAAGACGAGCTGTGGATCTTTGCCGATCAACGCACTATTCCAGTGCTCTGCCCACTGGAACAACTTGGCGTAGCCAACTGCCACCAAGGCCGTGAGGATCGCACTAACCTGGTACGGCAGGGCCAATAGCACGAAGTTCTTCGCCTGGCTGTTCCAAACGAACAGCCGCACTCGCTCGAGCCAAGCCCAAACCCGTTGCTGGATCCGGCCCGGAATGCTGCGGTAGTCTTGCCCTGCCATGATGCCGGCCAAAAGTAGCGGCGGTCATGGGCGACAAAGGGGAGGGCCGATCAAAGTGATCAACAACCCGCAATGCGAATTGGGCGCGGTCTACTTACCCGCGAGCGAAGGGTCTACCAGCGAAAACCCATAGGTCGTATTGCGATCGTAGGACCGGACCAGGTAGACCTTTCCTGATGTGCTGTGCAATACAGGCATGGGGCAAGGGACATACCTGTCCGGATGCATGAGCACCGTTCCCTCCGCTAGTACACTACCTCGTGGGTCCATGGTAATGGCTTTCATCACCCCAGCTTCAGCAGGCGCCTTGATCTTCTCTTTCTTCTCCTTTTTCTCTTTCTTATCGGCTTCAACATCCGCTGCTTCGGCTTCTGGCGCATTACCAGAGGTCATGATCGCGTCCAGCCCTTTCGGTGTATGGTTGTAGAAGAGCGTAAGTCCTTCGGCTGTGAGATGGATGTCCACGCCTTCGTAGGCTTGACCGGCGGTGGTCATGAAGGCGCGTTCTGCGATATGCTGCCATTGGATGGAGTCGTTCGCTGCCACATAGGTCGTTCGTACATCGCCGCATAACCGACGCATGGCGATGGCCTCACCCATGGGGATCTGATAGGCCGTCTCCAGAAAGGTCTCCACCAGCACCAGCCCGCCGCCCCAGGCGGGGAGCAGATCAACGACCTCATTTGGCACCTTGGCGGTTTTTGCGGTCGTGGTCTTCTTTGCACCTGGTTCAATGGAGCCGTAGGCGAGCAGTTTCGTTTTGCGAACGGAGGCCAGGCGCTGATCAACCATTGGTGTGGCTTTGATCTTCGGATCCAAGGGGTCGAAGGTCATCAACAGGCCGGGCTGGCCGGTAAGTGAGCCATAGCGTACCGCCATGGACAGCTTGCCATTCTCGCGTTCGCAGATCCGTGCGCTGGAAACGAAATCCTTGTCGATGAGGATATCCTTCACGGTCTTGCCTTGTTCTGTCAGCGTGGTCAGGTGCAATTCGTGGCACATCTTGTCGCTCACTTGTCCTTCGGAGTCGCATTTGAATACGTAGGTGAGCAGGTGGATGGTGCCATCGTTCGCTATGCTGATCTGGTGTATGCTGCTCTTTACATCCTCATAAGGCAGCATGGCAACGCCGCTCCAGAGTTCCTTGAAGTCGGTGTCCAAATAGGCGAACCAGAATTGCTTCCCCCCCTTGGCATCCACGGTGTAATTGTTCAGCAGAAAATGCGCGCCATCGGCGGAGGGGACGATGCGTTCCTGCTGGGCATAAGCCAAGCCTTTGGTGAACAGGATGGGATCGGGTTGCGGGCGGCTCGGCAACGTATTCACAGAGCTATTGGAGTAAAGGATCGGGCTGGAGGCCACTTTGCGCAGGCCGGATAGGGTAGGCGCACCGCGCGACCCTACTTTGCCAATGGCATATTCGGCGGACTTCTTGCCTGCGGAAACGAGCAGGCAGTGCATGCTGCCATCCACCATGATCGGGGCTACGCCGTTCCAGATAAGACCATCGAATGCGTAAGCCTTCAACACCAGTTCATCGGTGGGCATCAGTTGTGCATCAAGCCGTACCACTTTGGGGACGAGGCCATCTTCCACGTAGAGCAGTGCTTGCTTATCGTCCAGCAACAGGCCATCGACAACAGCATACAGATCGCCAACAGCATTCTTCAACGTACGTGAGAAGGGTTTGCCGGTTTGTACCTGGGCCGCCTGCCCCGAAGACAAGGTGGCGATAAGGAAGGCGAATACGGGAAGAAGGTGGCGTAGGCGCATGGTGGTTATGGTTCAGTTGAGTGGAAGTGGATCTTGGCCATTTTGCCTTTACAAGTTCATCTGGAAGCCCGCGCTTTTCCGGTGCTACATCAAGATACCTGCGATGGTCGCACTCAGGTAGCTCGCCAGCGTTCCGCAGAACAACGCCTTCATGCCCAGTTTCGCCAGATCGGCGCGACGGCTCGGGGCCAGTTCGCCGATGCCACCGATCTGCATGCCCACACTGCTGAAGTTCGCAAAGCCGCAGATGGCGAAGCTCACGATCAACAGGCCTTTTTCCGTGATCACGGGGATGGTCCTGTCCGTAAGGCTCTTGAACGCCACGAATTCGTTGATGGTGAGTTTCTGGCCGAGCAACGTGGCCACATTGCTTACATCGGTGCTCGGCACGCCCATCGCCCACGCCATGGGGTAGAAGAGTTTCCCGAAGAACCAGTTGAGGGCCGTGGTACCATCGGCTCCAAAGGTGGGGTCGTAGAAGTGGATGAAGTAGGCGATGATCCAATTCACCATGGCGATGAGCGCAATGAAACCGATCAACATGGCGATCACGTTCATGGCGATCTTGAACCCATCGCCAGCACCGTGGCCGATGGCATCCACCAAGTTGGTGTAGTTGCTCTTCACCTCCAACTTCACGTTGCCCATGGTCTGGCTGGGCTCGGTCTCGGGGAATACGATCTTGCTTATGACCAGTGCGCCGGGCGCGGCCATCAAACTGGCGGTGAGCAGGAAAGGCGCGAGGTCCATGCCGGCGTTCTTGCCCATGTTCACGTACACGATCAGGATGCCACCGGCGATGCAGGCAAGGCTTCCGCTCATACTGGCGAGCAGTTCGCTTTTCGTCATCGTGGGCAAGTAAGGGCGGATCATCACTTGTGCTTCCACTTGACCCACGAAGGCACTCGCCACGTTGCTCAACGCTTCGGCACCGCTTACCCGCATGATGAAGTTCATGCCCTTGGCGATCACGCTCACCACGCGTTGCATGACGCCGATGTGGTACAGGATCGCGACCAACACGCATACCAAAATGATCGTAGCCGTTACGTTGAAGGCGAACACGAAACCGCCGCCCCAGTAGTTCGCCACGGAACCATCGGGCTGCTGGGTGATGATGCCACCGTACACGAATGCCGCACCGGCACGCGCGAACTCTTCGATGTGTCCCATGCCCTTGCCCAGCCACTGGAAGAACCGTGTGATCGGCGGCACCTTAAGCACGAGCAGGGCGATGGTAAGCTGCAATAGCAAGCCACTGATCACAAGCCGGTAGTTGATCGCTTTGCGGTTGTTGCTCGCCAGAAAGGCGATGCCCAGGATCAATAGGATACCGAACAAACCGGTGAATCGTTCCATGGTTGGTGGTTGGTGTGGGGCTTGGTATTGCGGTTGATCTGCTTGGTCTTGGTAACGGACCTACTGCGTTGACGGTCCTGTCTTGAGCAGGTTACGCTGGATCCATCTTGGAAGCAGGTTCAAACCGATAATGATATACGGATAGTAGCTCATCAACCGCCAAAGCAAGGCCAGTGCGGGCGCCAATCCTGCGGTGATGTACATGCCCAAGAAATCGTTGAAGATGAACTCGGCCAATCCGCTGCCGCCGGGTGTGGGGCTTAGCAGCACGATAATGCCCATGACCACTTGCTTGCCGTAGATCACCAGATCGCTGTGGAAATCCATATCTGGATGGAAGGCGTGCAGGATACAGTTAACAATGGAATAGCGAGCCGTCCATGAGACGAAGGTGGCCAACAGCGCAGGCCACCAATAGTCCCAGCCGCGCTTCTTCAGCCCATTGGCAGCCGTGATCAGTTGGTCGCCGGTGGTCACCATGCTGCGTCTCCAACGGCGCAGGAAGGGTGCAGAGAAGATGCCCACAAGCGCCCGTTTAACGAACACCGGGTTAACGAAGAGGGCATATCCAACAAAGAGCTTGTAGGCGAGAATGCCGAAGTAGACCACCCAGAACCAAACGAAGAAACCCGCATTCCACGGTCCCGTTCCTGTTTCAGCCTCCACGCCGCTGAACAGGGCCTCACGACCTACGGCGAAATAGACCAACGGAGCCATCACAGCCAGGAAAATGCCATCCAGAAAAGAAGTGAAGGTGATGATCGTAACACTCTTGCCCGCCTCTACGCCTTCGCGTGTAAGGATCAGGATCGCGAAGAGGAAACCACCGCCAATGATGCCCGGTGCCAGCGCCGAAGCGAACTCCCACAACATGATCACTACGAAGGTGCGCCACCAATTCAGCTGCCGATCGGTCAAGTGCCGAATGCGGATCATGTAGGCATAGTCGCGAACGACCACACTAAGTGCGGCGAGCATCATCCAGAAGGAGGTTCGCCAGGTCCACTGCACCTGTTCGAGTGCTTTCCAATCGGCGCCGCGCCAGATCAAGAGCGCAGAAATACCAAGACCGATCACCACCGGCAGCAGGATCTTGCGTGTGCTGAAGGAGCGTAGGATCTGGGATTCGTCCAAGCGCATGGTGTTGCCTTCTAGCCGATCATGGCAATTGTCCAGCGAACAAGCGCTGGTTCATGGGTGGAACGAGTTGGCGAGTACATGGACAGGTTGCGCTCCAAGCGCCCGCCTAAACTAACCATGTTCGCTCAAGCTCCGCCCGCAACTGTGTTCAATTGCGAAAGCAACCTCATTGCCCTTGGAGGCAGCAATGCCACATAGGGCCACGAACCAAGGTCAAGGAGGCGAACAACGCGGTGGAAAACGTAGAGTAACGAAAACGCTCCGTGCCGATCAGTTGGTGCCTTCGCGACGTTTGATCTCATCTCGCAGCTTGGAAGCACGCTCATAGTCCTCGTTATCGAGGGCCTCTTCCAATTTGGTCCGCAATTCGTCCATGGTCATGGAAGCGGCGGTCTTCTTTTCGGCCTTCACCTTGCCTTTGGCGGCCTCTTCGGTCTCCGCTTCGGCCTCTTCCCCTTCTTCCACCTTCAGTCCAGCGGCACTAAGGATGAATTCGTAGGTGTAGATGGTGCAATCGGACCGCAGGGCCAAGGCAATGGCATCGCTGCTGCGGGCATCGATCTCCACTTCGCGCCCATCCTGCTCCAAGACCAATTTGGCGTGAAAGATCCCTTCCACCAGATCGTTGATCACCACTTCCTTCAGGTTCACACCCAAGGTGTCGCACATGTTGCGGAAGAGGTCGTGTGTAAGCGGCCGCGCAGGCTTGATGTTCTCCACTTGGATGGCAATGGCCTGGGCTTCCACCCCGCCAATGATGATCGGCAGGCGGCGATCGCCTTCAACCTCGGAAAGGATCAGCGCGTACGCCCCTGCGTGGGTATGACTGTAAGTGATCCGAAGAAAGCGCAGTTCGACCTTGTCCATCCTAGCTCAGCGGGGGCGGTGAAGATAGGGAGCAGTTATCAGTTGTTGGTTGTCAGGTTCCTTGGTGCTGGCAACTCGACCCTCCGTTTCAGGAACAGCCGGTAACAACACAACGGGGAACGAACAGCGACGATCAACGCTCCGCGTTCAGCTTCTTCGCCGCTTCTATCAGTTTCGGCAGGATCTCCAAGGCGTCTCCCACGATCCCATAGTCGGCTGCTTTGAAGAAGGGGGCTTCGGGATCCTTGTTGATCACGGCGATCACCTTGCTCTGGTTCACACCGGCCAAATGTTGGATCGCACCACTGATGCCAATAGCGATGTAACAGTTGGGGCGAATGGCAATGCCGGTTTGCCCCACGTGTTCGTGGTGTGGGCGCCAGTGCATATCGGAGACTGGGCGGCTGCATGCCGTAGCCCCACCCAAGAGCACAGCCAGCTCTTCTACAGGCCCCCAATTCTCGGGGCCTTTCATGCCGCGTCCTGCACTCACCACGATCTCCGCTTCGGGAAGTGGAATGCCGGTGCCAGCCTGGCGAACCTCTTTCACCGTGATGCGCGCTGGGCCAAGATCCCCACTGTATTCTTCAACAGTGGCAGTGCCTTCCCCTTTGGCAACCGGGATCGAATTCGCCATCAGGCTGATCACTTTAACAGGGCTGGTCACCTCCAGCCAAGCCTGTGCTTTTCCGCTGAAGACGTTGCGCCGGAACCGGTTGCCTTCAGGCAGGGCGATCGCTCCTGCTACGTGGCCAGCTTTCAGTTTAGCAGCCAAGCGAGGTGCCACGGCTTTCCCCGTGCCATCGTGAACACACACAATGGTGGTAGCGCTTTCTTTGGCAGCGATATCAGCCACCAACTTGGTCAATTGTTGACCATCCACAGTGGTAACAGCTCGCGCAACGATCACTTTGCTCGCACCTTGGGCGCCAAGGGTTTCCAGTCCGCTAGCGTTGCCAAAGGTGATGGCCGTAACGGGCCCTCCAGCCAGTTTGCTCGCATAGGTCACAGCCTCCTGGGCCGCTTTGGGGATCTTCTTGCCCCGGGTGTCGATGAAGACGATGGTGCTCATGGAAGAGAATTGTTGGGACGGGAAATTTTCCGCCCGTGCTGTGAATGGGGTCAGATCACCTTTGCTTCGGTGTGCAACAGTTCGATCAGTTTCCCGGCATCTTCTGCGGGGATCATCTTAACGGCGCCTTTCGCGGGTGGTAATTCGAAGGCAGTAGTGGATGCCACGTTGTCGGTCGCAGCGGCCGGTATCACGGTCAGTGGCTTGGTACGCGCGGCCATGATGCCGCGCATGTTCGGGATCCGCTGTTCGGCCATTCCCTTTGCTGCGCTCAGCACGCAGGGTAGGGTCAATTCCAGCACTTCCACCCCGCCGGGCACATCGCGCTCCACGGTGGCCACGCCGCCAGCGATGTCCAGCTTGCTAGCCAGCGCTACATAGGGCAGATCCAATAACTCAGCCAGCATGCCTCCAACTTGTCCGCCGTTGTGGTCAATGGTCTCCTTGCCGGCCAGGATCAGGTCGAAGCCTTTGTCCTTGGCATAAGCGGCCACCTGTTCGGCCACTTGCAACGCTTCTGTGGGCTGCACATCAACACGCACGGCCTCATCGGCTCCAATGGCCAAGCCTTTGCGGATCGTGGCGTCGGTATCGGCGCCACCTACAGTAATGGTGGTCACGGATCCGGCACCCGCCGCTTCCTTCAATTCCAACGCACGCACCAACGCGTACCATTCGTCGTAGGGGTTCACGATAAAGGTGACACCCGCAGCATCGAACTTCGTATTGCCATTGGTAAAGGCGATGCGGGCCGTGGTATCGGGCACCTGGCTCAAGAGCACGAGGATCTTCATGGATGGTTAGGGAACGTTGGAAGTATGCCGTTGTTCGGCTTACCCCAAGGATAGGGCGGCAAAGTTAGCGGCTGCCGTGCAATGCGCAGGCGCGATCGTGTGCCCGGCCGCTACCTTTGCCGCACTAGCCAGCAAATTCAACACATGCGTACCGTACAATATCGAGAAGCCCTCAACGAGGCCATGAGCGAAGAAATGCGCCGTGACCCTAACGTGTTCTTGATGGGGGAAGAGGTTGCCGAGTATGATGGTGCCTACAAGGTGAGCAAAGGCATGTTGGCCGAATTCGGAGAGAAGCGGGTTATCGACACGCCCATCGCGGAATTGGGCTTCACCGCCATCGGCGTAGGCGCAGCCATGAACGGCTTGCGCCCCATCATCGAGTTCATGACCTGGAACTTCGCGGTATTGGCCAGCGACCAGATCATCAACCACGCGGCCAAGATGCTACAGATGAGCGGTGGCCAGTTCCATGTTCCCATCGTGTTCCGTGGTGGCAATGGAAGTGCAGGGCAATTAGCGGCCACGCACAGCCAGAGCTTTGAGGCCATGTATGCCAACGTGCCGGGTCTGAAGGTGATAACCCCATATACACCTTACGACGCCAAGGGCCTGTTGAAAGCCGCCATCCGCGACAACGATCCGGTGCTCTTCATGGAAAGCGAACGCATGTATGGCGACAAGGGCGAGATCCCCGATGGCGAATACTTGTTGCCTATTGGCGTGGCCGATATCAAAAGGGCCGGTAAGGATGTCAGCATCGTCTCCTTCGGGAAAATGATGAAGATCGCTTTGGGTGCTGCGGAAGAGTTGGCCAAGGAGGGCATTGATGCCGAGGTGATCGACCTGCGCACGATACGCCCCATGGATCACGCGACCATCATCAAGAGCGTGAAGAAGACCAACCGCCTGGTGGTGGTGGATGAGAATTGGCCCGTCGCCAGCATCAGTAGCGAGATCGCTTATCGCGTGCAGAAAGATGCCTTCGATCACCTGGATGCCCCGGTGCTGCGTGTCAACCAAGCCGACACACCCTTGCCCTTCACACCCAACCTGATCGACCTTTCGTTACCCAGCATAGAGCGGGTAGTGAAGGCGGTGAAGGAGGTGATGTATGTGGTGAAGTAAGTCCAAGGGTCTTCCGTTCGCTACGAGTGGTTGCCATGATCCGCTTTGACAGGGCCTCATGATCATTTGGACCAAAACCATTGGACTATTAGGATTTGGCATACACCTGCTTACCTCGCTCAGTTCCAGTGCGCAAGGGGTGTCCGAACGGATGCGCTCCGCTACCCATGTATTTTGGCAGCCTGAAAATAAGCTTGAGGCCAACGACTATCGACGACAAGTGGATCCTAGTGAAAAGGAAAAACTCTATTGCGATTCGCTCGAGCTCTGCACAGAGGCATCTTTGGGCCTCTGGTATAAACTGGATGTACCCAAACGCAAGCGGGATAGGGGAAAGATCCTAGAAAAAGTCTACATCGTTCCTGTCTTCGAGTTTGTGACGTCATATCGTATCCGGGACACACCAACTGGCCTTCAGGAACAGCAGGTAGTATTCGACATCTATGAGCTTACGGCCCGAAAGGCACGGAACGAACTCGAACACCTTCACGACTCCATGCCGGGTTATGGGATCGACTACATCTTCTTGGAGACGGTGATGGCGGACGCCATAGCTTTAAGAAAGGAAATGGTGGACGCGTATGTTCGCGATGTGTATATCCGAAGTCAGGAAGGTTCTTTTGAGAAGTGGAGAAAGCTGATCGACGACTTATTGGAGGAGTCTATAGAGCTTGTCACCTCTATCGAAGATTGCCAGAGATTCATGTCCGATCGCCCGCTCATAGATGGGTATATCGAATCACCTACTTTGATGCGTGCGATGAAGCGCTGATCGCCTGATCGAAGGGAGCTTCTTCACTAGCCTCATGAATGGCTTCTCAACAAGGGCGCGATACAACATGACTGCCCATGAAGCAAGGCCTTCTTGGACTTGGACTTGGGCTTGCGCCCGCCCGGTCCGATCTCATCGATCGCGGCAATTGCGTAAAAATGCAGGCGACGAGTTCAGCCTTCCCCTTCGAGATCTTGCGCGCTTTCCATGAACGAGAAGCCCCGTAGTAACTCATCCAGAAAAGCCTGCTTGTTTTTGGGAACCGCCAGAATGGAATCCAAACGCCAATGGCAGGATCTGCCGGATGTGCCATTTTCATCCAGTGATCGTACAGGTCGATCCCCTCCGAAGTGCTTCACATGATGCACACGACCTACCAACTTCCAAGCATTCGTCTATTTTTGCGACCCTTGCAACGCAATGGGTGTTGCATTTTCTACTGAAGAACAGGATGTTAACGAAAGACGAACCGAACTACAATGGGAAGTGAACTGATGTATTACGTCCCCCTGATGGGCGTAGTGGGCCTGGTGGTGATGATCTTCAAGGCCATGTGGGTGAGCAAACAGGATGCTGGTGATGCGAACATGCAGGAGCTTGCTGGCTACATCGCCAAAGGGGCAAGCGCCTTTCTGAAAGCAGAGTGGAAGGTGCTGGGCGTGTTCGCCGCCCTCGCTTCGGTACTGTTGGCGTGGAGCGGTACCCTGCATCCGAACAGCGATTGGGTGATCGCGATCGCCTTTTTGATCGGTGCGTTCTTCAGCGCCTTCGCTGGTTGGATCGGCATGAACATCGCCACCAAGGCCAACGTGCGCACCACACAAGCCGCACGCACCAGTTTGTCACAAGCCCTTAAGGTGAGTTTCACCGGCGGAACCGTAATGGGTCTGGGCGTAGCTGGTCTTGCTGTGGTGGGACTAAGCACCCTGTTCATCGTGTTCCTGAAAATGTACGTGGGTGATGCGGGCGCCAATGGCCCGGAGATGATGAAGTGCCTGGAGGTGCTCGCTGGCTTCTCGCTGGGCGCAGAGTCGATCGCGCTCTTCGCCCGGGTAGGCGGTGGCATCTACACCAAAGCTGCGGACGTAGGCGCTGACCTGGTAGGCAAGGTGGAAGCCGGCATTCCCGAAGATGATGCGCGCAACCCTGCGACCATCGCCGACAACGTGGGCGACAACGTGGGCGATGTCGCCGGTATGGGTGCCGACCTCTTTGGTAGCTACGTGGCCACGATGTTGGCAACAATGGTGCTTGGCCGCGAAGTGGTGAGCGACGACAACTTCGGTGGCATGGCCCCGATCCTGCTGCCCATGGTGATCGCAGGTCTTGGCGTGTTGTTCAGCATCGTCGGCACCTTCTTCGTGCGGATCAAGAAAGACAGTGACAGCGTGATGAACGCTTTGAACCTGGGGAACTGGGGTGCCATGGTGTTGGTAGCCATCAGCAGCTATCCGCTCGTGCAATGGATGCTACCTGGAACCATGCAGTTCGTGCGCAACGGTGTTTCTGTGGACATCACAAGCATGAACGTGTTCTGGGCGATCATCCTGGGTCTAGTGGTGGGCACCTTGATGAGCATGGTCACGGAATACTACACCAGCATGGGTCGCCGTCCGGTGATGAGCATTGTGATGAAGAGCGGCACGGGTCACGGAACCAACGTGATCGGTGGTTTGGCCATGGGTATGGAAAGCACGGTGTTGCCGATCCTGATCCTCGCTGCCGGGATCTGGGGTTCATTTGAACTCGCCGGCATGTACGGTGTGGCGATCGCAGCAGCAGGTATGATGGCCACCACGGCCATGCAACTCGCCATTGATGCCTTCGGTCCCATCGCGGATAATGCCGGTGGTATCGCCGAAATGAGCGGTCTCCCCAAAGAAGTGCGTGAGCGTACCGACAATTTGGATGCCGTGGGGAACACCACTGCCGCAACGGGGAAAGGCTTTGCCATCGCTTCCGCAGCATTGACCGCACTTGCGCTCTTCGCAGCCTACGTAGGTATGTCGGGTATCAGTGGTATCGACATCTACAAGGCCGACGTGTTGGCCATGCTTTTCGTTGGTGGTATGATCCCTTTCTTCTTCAGTTCGTTGGCCATTAGCGCGGTTGGTAAAGCCGCCATGGACATGGTGATGGAAGTGCGTCGCCAGTTCCGCGAGATCCCCGGTATCATGGAAGGCACCGCCAAGCCAGAGTACGAGAAGTGCGTGGCGATCAGCACCAAGGCTTCGATCCGTGAGATGATCGCGCCGGGCGCACTCGCATTGATCTCGCCGATCCTCGTTGGTTTCCTGGCAGGACCAGAAGCCTTGGGTGGTCTGCTCGCTGGTATCACCGTAAGCGGTGTGCTCATGGGCATGTTCCAGAATAACGCAGGTGGCGCGTGGGACAATGCCAAGAAGAGCTTCGAGAAAGGGGTGGAGATCGATGGCAAGATGTACTACAAGCACAAAGCCGATATGCCAAGCCCTCCGCACCAAGCAGCCGTAACGGGTGATACGGTTGGTGATCCCTTCAAGGACACCTCTGGTCCTTCCATGAACATCCTGATCAAGTTGACCTCCATCGTGGCGCTGATCATTGCTCCGCACATCAACGCAAGCGAAGGCCATAGTGCAGCTGCGCCTGTTGTGGAAGAGATCGTGGTCGTGGAGGAGAAGGTCGCATTGCCCGAAGCGGCGACCGCTGGCTTTGGTCGTTTGCTCGCCACCGGTTTCGAGATCAAAGGGGAGACCACGGGCCTCGAAAGTGGCTTGATCGGTTTCGTGGAGAGTGCCAACCCAGTGGACAAGACCACTTGGTTCAACTTCGACCGTGTCACCTTCCGCACTGGGAGCGCAGGTCTGGATATGGTGAAGTCGAACGATCAGTTGATGAACCTTGCCGAGATCCTGATGGCCTTCCCCAAGGCGAAACTGAAGATCGGTGGTTACACGGATGATGTGGGCGACGGAACAGCGAACATGAAGCTATCCACGGAGCGGGCACAAGCTGTGCGTTCGGTGTTGATGGCCATGGGCATTGCTGGCGATCGCCTGGAGGCCGAAGGCTATGGCGCGCAGCACCCGGTTGGCGACAACACGACCGATGAAGGTCGCGCGCAGAACCGCAGGATCGCCTTGCGCGTGACGGAGAAGTGATCACGCATCGTAGAAAAGAAAAGCCCCGCCGATCAGCGGGGCTTTTTCAATGCTATGGGGCCGATCAGCGCTTTTTGCCGACCGCTTTCTTCGCTGGCACTTTCTTGCTTGCTGCAGGTTTCTTAGCGGCTTTCGCTACGGACTTAGGGGCAGCCTTGGGCGCTGGTTTTGCGCTTGTCTTGGTAGCGATCAGCTTCCCGGCGGGTTTGGCAGGCCGCGTTTCCATCGGGAACAAGCCGTGGATCTCCGCATCGATCCGTGTAATGATCCTGCCCAGATCCTCTGGTGTGTTGTGGAAACTATTGTCCTCCACATCAATGATCAGCAGTTTGCCTTTGTCGTAGGTCTGGATCCACGCCTCGTAACGCTCGTTGAGGCGCTTGAGGTAGTCGATGCTGATGGAGTTCTCGTACTCACGACCGCGTTCGGTGATCTGCTTCACCAACTTATCCACCGGTGCTTGCAAGTAGATCAGCAGGTCCGGTGGGGTAATGGCATTGTCCATGTTCTGGAACAAGCGGAAGTAGTTCTCGAAATCGCGCGTGGTCATCAATCCCATCGCGTGCAGGTTGGGTGCGAAAATGAAGGCATCCTCGTAAATGGTCCTGTCCTGGATCACATTGCGTCCGCTGCTCCGTATCTCCAGCAATTGTTCGAAGCGCGAGTTGAGGAAGAAGATCTGTAGATTGAAGCTCCACCGCTGCATATCCTTGTAGAAATCGAATAGGTAGGGATTGCTGTCCACCGCTTCTTGGAGTTGATCCCACTTGTAATGCTTGGCCAAGAGTTGGGTAAGTGTGGTCTTTCCGGAGCCGATGTTTCCTGCGATCGCGATGTGCATGATGGTTGCCTGATGGAACGCGAAGATACCCGCGCCCGCGAATGGCAGGGGCGTTGTGGAAAAGTAGTGTTCCGATCAGCGGCCGACCGCGACCTGCTCTATCACGATCTGGTCCTTGGTGCGCAGGAAAAGGCGACCCCGTTCCACCCGCACCTCCAGCACCTTGCCCTGTAGGTCCGCCGGTAAGGGGATCTCGTTGATCTGGAAGGAACGCATATCATACACGTAACAGCGCCCTTGCTGCAAAAAGTACAACACGCCCCCGCGCACTTCGAAACTGTCGGCTTGCTTGATCGGGATGGTCTTCTCGTAGGTGCCGAAAAGGTCGAAGACGAGGATCCCGTTGGTGGGATCGTTCACGTAAAGCCGACTGTCGAATTCCTGCAAGGCAACGGGTGCGACGGTGATCCCCAGCAATTGGTCCAACCGTCCGCTGTTGACCAGCTTGCGCAATTGTGCGTCCACGCGGATCAAGCCTTGTTCTTGCTGATCGAAGAACCAAAAACTGTTCTGTACGCTCATGCAGGCAAGCACCACTTGCGGGTAGCCGTTGCGCGGCAGGTTCAGCACGCTGCCTTGTAAACTGAGCGTATTGTCGAGCACAGCGATCTGTCCTTGTTCAGGAGAGAACAGCATGGGCTTGAGCGAATAAAAGGCATCCAGGCTGGTGATGCGCCCGAAGGTTTTTACGCTGTTGCGCAACCAGGACTCTCCTTTTGTGTTGTAGAGTTCGAGCACATCGCCGTGGAGCACATACACGTTGCCCATTTCATCGGTGGTGAATGCATCTACCGGCCCGTTGATCACCTGCCTGGCTTGCGCGTGCGAAGCTGGGGTATTGCCAAGGGCAACAAAGAGGGCAAGGAGGGCCGCGCGGATCATTCTTCTACAGGGGCGAGCAGGCTTTCCAGGATAATTCGATCGTTGCACAAGCGGGGTACTTTGTTCTGGCCACCGAGTTTCCCGCGTTGTTTCATCCAAGCATAGAACGTGCCACGGGGAACGTGGTGGATGATCGGACGGCGCAAGGCCATGTCGCCCCGTCGCTTTGCATCGTAGTCGGAGTTGTTCGCTCGCATGGTCCGATCAAGTGTTTCCAGGAAGTGGTCCGCGCTGTTGGGTTCCTGCGCGAATTCGATCACCCATTCATGGCCTCCGCGCGCTTCCTGGCCCATGTATACCGGCGCTGCGGTGTATTCGCTCACCACCGCACCGGTGGCTTTGCATGCTTCCTCGATCCCGCGATCAGCGTTCTCCACGATCAATTCTTCACCAAAGGCATTGATGAAGCTGCGCGTTCGACCACTCACTTGCACACGGTGCGGTTTAACGCTGGTGAAGCGCACGGTATCGCCCGGCATATAGCGCCACAAGCCTCCATTGGTGCTGATCACGATCGCGTAGGATACCCCTTCTTCCACTTCATGCACCAGCAGTGTGTGCGGAGCGGTCTTTCCCACTTCGTCCAGCGGCATGAATTCGTAGAAGATCCCGTAGTCGAGCATCAGCAACATATCGTCAGCACCGTGCCTGTCTTGTATGGCGAAAGAACCTTCAGAGGCATTGTAGCTCTCCAGATAGTTCATGGTGGGCGATGGGATCAGCGCTTCGAATTGCGCGCGATACGGTCTGAAACTGACGCCACCATGCATGAAGAGCTCCAGGTTCGGCCAGACTTCCAGGATGTTCTTCTTGCCGGTCAGTTCCAAGATCCTGCGCAGTAGCACCAAGGTCCACGAGGGCACGCCAGCAATGCAACGCACATCTTCGCGCATGGTCTCTTTGGCCATCTGCTCGATCTTCTCTTCCCAATTCTCCATCAACGCGGTCTCGATCACAGGCGTGCGCCGCACCTCCACCCAAATAGGCAGGTTGCGGATGATGATGGCCGAAAGATCCCCGCTATAGGCATCGGACCGGAACTGCTCTATGTTGCTGCTGCCGCCCACGACCAGGCTCATGCCATGGTAGAGTTTGCTTTCGGGGAAGTGCTGGTAGTGGAAGGCGATCAGGTCCTTGCCGCCTTTGTAGTGACAGTCCTCCAGAGCTTCCCGGCTCACGGGTATGAACTTGCTGCGATCACTGGTGGTGCCGCTGCTCTTGGCGAACCAGCGCATGTCCGTTGGCCACAATAGGTTCTGTTCGCCTTTGCGCAGGCGCTCCACAAAGGGTTTCACATCGTCGTATTCCTGTAGCGGCACACGCTCGCGGAAATGATCCGTATCTCGAATGGACTCGAAATCGCACTTGCGACCCCACTCCGTATAGCGCGCCGCTTGGATCAGCGCATGGAACACTTCCAACTGTGCCATGCGCGGATGTTCTCGGAACAGGTCGATCTGTTGCAGGCGCTTCTTGATCAGGAAGGCGAAGAGCGAGTTCACGGGCATGATGCTGGAGAGGAGGCTGACGATCGAAAGCTATCTTCAGCCCAAAAGATAAGCACAGGAACGAATGAGCGACGGCATACCGCTACATAAAATGCTCTCCGGAGCGGAACCCAACCCTGGGGTGGACGCTGGTGTTACGGTACACTACGCCCTACCTACTGCCTTAGGGCAACGGGAACTTGCGCCGTCCATTGGCGGTGTTTTGACCATTCGAGCCACGGGCATTCTCAGTTGTGTGAGCTGTGGAAAACGCGTGAAGAAGCTTTTTGCGCAAGGGTTCTGTTACCCCTGTTTGGTCTCTGCCCCGGAGGCAGCTGAGTGCATCATCCGGCCAGAATTGTGTCGTGCGCACTTGGGCGAGGGGCGCGATCCCGAGTGGGAGCGAGATCACCACGTTACCGAGCATGTGGTCTATCTCAGCTACACCAGCGGGATCAAAGTGGGCGTAACACGAGCTACGCAAGTGCCCGTGCGCTGGATCGATCAAGGCGCTGTTTCGGCTTTGGTCCTCGCGCGAGTGCCGTACAGGCAATTGGCAGGCTTGATCGAGGTGGACCTGAAACGCCTGTTCGCCGATCGCACCAACTGGCGGGGCATGCTGAAGAAGGTGCCCCTGGATCATGGGGCCTTGCACGAAGCCCGTTCCACAGCGCGATATGCCTTGCGCGAGGACTTGCAGCAATACCTGCTGCCCGAAGAGCGGCCGTTGGATCTGCACTATCCCGTGCTGGCCTACCCGCCAAAAGTGACCAGCGTCTCGTTGGCGAGAACGCCGGAAGTAAGCGGACTGTTGATGGGTGTAAAGGGTCAGTACCTGATCTGGGAAGATGGCCGGGTCTTGAACATCCGCAACCACAGTGGTCACCACATCGAATGGTCATGATCAAGAGCGTCTTTGTAGGGCTGTTGTGCGTGCCGTTGCAGATGGTGGCGCGGCCTGGTTGAAATGGGTGGACCATGGCCTCGGACCACTTGGAAGAACGCCCTTCGCGCGGCATGCCTGGATCTCGCCGATCCCTTTGGCGAGATCACGAAGTCCAGTTCACGCACCTGTGATCATGGCCGAAGGATCTCTTCTTTTGCGATCTCCAGAAGGTCATGAAGGACTGCTAATGGGCCAATGATCCCTGACCTTTTCCAGGCACGGAATGGAAGGTTGGACATGACCGACCCGACCACGGGCCTAACCCTTTTGAAACTTTCCACGGACACCGCCGTAACAACGGTCAGGTTTTGGTTAGTGAACAGGAACGTTAGGGCGATCGAAAGGCTCCGGGCAACCGGGGCCTTTCGTGGTTTTTGTACGTCCTACTAATGAATGACCAGTTCAAAGGGCATGCGGGCTTGGATACCAAGCTGTTGCTTCGCCAAATGCACCTTTCGGTATTGCTTCAAAAGTTCCAGGTCCTCGCCCAACCACTCACTGGCCACCCACATTCTGGCTTGTCCGCTTAGGTCGGCCATGATCTGTTCGAAAAGATCCTTCTGCACCGGTAGCTCCACGCGCTTGTAGTCGGTCAATCCAGCCATACCTGCCGCAGCCGCGATCGCGTCTTCCAAGCCACCTAACTCGTCCACCAGCCCTATGCGTTTTGCATCCACGCCGGTCCATACGCGGCCTTGGCCAATGCTATCCACCTGGGCCTGGGTCATCTTGCGCCCTTCGGCAACGCGCTGCGTAAAGCCGCTGTAGAACTCGTCAATATAGCCTTGGATGATGGTTTTCTCCTGCTCGGTCAGCGGCCGGCTTACCGTCATCATATCGGCATATTTGTGGGTCTTCTCCCCATCGAAAGTGATGCCCAATTTGTTCTTGAAGAAACCTTGCATGTTGGGGATGATGCCGAAAACACCAATGGAACCGGTTATGGTGCTGCGTTCGGCGAAGATCTTCGTCGCCGGTGCGGCGATATAATAGCCACCAGAGGCCGCTACATCGCCCATGCTCACTACCACAGGCTTTACCTGTTTGGCGAGGTCCACTTCGCGCCAGATCACATCGCTGGCCAAGCCACTACCACCAGGAGAGTTCACGCGTAGGACAATGGCTTTGATCGTGCTGTCTTCGCGCGCCTGGCGAATGGCTTCGGAAAGCGAGCTGCTGCCGATGGTGCCGTCCTCACTTTCGCCGGTCATGATATCGCCTTCGGCATAGATCACGGCCAGCTTGCCCTTTCCACTCTTGCCCATGGCGTAGGCCGGAGTGAACGAGCGCGTATACATGCCCAGATCCGTAAGCTCCAGCTTTTGATCCGCGGCGATCCCCATACGGGTGCGTAACTCGTCCAGCACTTCATCACGGTATTTCAATCCATCTACCAGGCCCAGTTCCAGCGCCTTCTTTCCGTTCCGCACGAGCAGGCTATCAGCGATCAGGTTCAGGCGCTCCTTGTCCAGTTTGCGGCTTTCGGAGACAGCGGTCAAGTGTTCATTCCAAAGGCCATTCAGGATCACGCGGTTCTGCTCGCGGCTCGCATCACTCATGTGGTCCTCGGTAAACGTTTCACCAAAGCTCTTGAACTTGTTGTTGCTGCCGCGTATGAATTGCACATCGATATCCAGCTTTTCGAACATCCCTTTCAGGAACATGTATTCGCTGCGCAAACCATGATATTCCAAGTCGCCTTTGGGTTGCAGATACACTGCATCGGCCGCAGTGGCCAGGTAATAGGTGCCTTGGGTGTAAGAATCGCTGTAGGCGACAACGGGTTTGCCGCTGTCCTTTTTGAACTCGATGATCTTGTCGCGGATCTCCTTCATGGTGGCAAAACCTGCGGGGATATCGGAGAGGTCCAGGAAGATGCCCTCGATATGGTCATCGCCCTTGGCATGGTCCAGCGTGGCCAGCAAGGTGTTCAAGCCGATCCGGTTCGCGGCGCGGAAGGGTCCAAAGTTCAAGGTGAACTCGTCCTTGCTACCACGGTCCACGATGGTTTGATCCAACTGGAGATGGAGGATGCTGCCATCCTTGACCGATGTGGGTCGGCTTTCCATGCTGAAGGCGGAGCCCAAAGCGGCCAGGGAGCCAATGAAGAGCATGATCAGGACAGCCCCGATCAGGAAGGTACCCACCATGGAGGCGAGCATGAATTTGAGGAATTGGCGCATGGGTCTGGAATTATCTCGGAAGCGAAACTAGCGGTAGCCGCTAGCTGAAAGGCTGAACCTTACATGAACGGCCACGCACCCGGATGGGAGGCCCGCGCGGATAGCTTTGTGCCGTGCAGGCGCAACATGTGGTGATCTTATTGGGAGGCGACCTCGGCGATCCGTTGGCGGCTTTGGAGCATGCGGAGAGGGCTATTGCGGGGGACATCGGTCAGGTATTGGCCCGCAGTCGCGATCATTGGACCGAGCCGTGGGGTTTCCGTTCCACCACGCTATTTCTCAACCGTGCTTTGCTGGTCTCAACAGAACTTCCACTTCCGGTTGTCCTTGAGCGCAGTTTGGCGATCGAGCAGCGCTTGGGTCGGGTGCGATCGGTGGCATCCACACCCACTTCGCGCGTCATCGACATCGATATCCTTGCAGCCGGTAACGCTGTTATCGACACCCATAGGCTCGTGGTGCCACATCCGCGTTTGCCCATGCGACGCTTTGCCCTAGCCCCTTTGTGTGATATTGCTCCGGGCTGGCTGCATCCCACCTTGCAGCGCACCGCGTTGGACCTGTTGAACAGCGTCCCGCGTTGATCATGCCACGCTATTCCTACATCGCCGTAGAGGGCTTGATCGGCGCGGGTAAGACCACGTTGGCAAAAAGGCTCGCACAGGAATGGGGCGGGCGACTGGTGTTGGAAGAGTTCGACGACAACCCGTTCTTGCCGAAATTCTACGCCGATCCCCAGCGCTACGGGTTTTCAGTGGAGCTATCGTTCCTGGCGCAGCGCTACCATCAGCTCAAGCGCATCACCGAGCAGGACCTCTTTAGCGCATGCACCGTGGCCGATTATTCGTTGGGCAAGTCGTTGGTGTTCGCGAATGTGACCTTGCAAACCGATGAGTTGGCCTTGTTCCGAGACCTGTATGGCATCATGTACAGCGACCTTCCGCGTCCGGAATTGATCGTTTACTTGCACTTGGACATGGCTCGTGTCAAGGATCGGATCCGCTCAAGAGGCAGGAGTTATGAACAAAGCATCCACATTGACTACCTCTTCAAGTTGCAAGAACGCTACTTGGACCACCTGCAAAAGCTGCCCGATGATCGGGTATTGGTCGTAGATCTGGAACAGCATGACCTGATGAACGACGCGCTGGTCTACAAAAGTCTGGTCGAGCGCCTTGGCCGCGATGTACCCAAAGGGCACCACGTGATCACCTTGTGATGCACGGGGCACTGTGGAGAAGTGCTGCATTCTTGGGAAGCCAGCACGAGCGCAGGTGGTTATGTTTGCAGCCGAAATCAAGAAAAAGCAGTGAATTCAATGGAAAAGCGGCACCTCAAGGGCTTTGGCCTGTTATCGATCACCTTGCTAGCGCTTAGCGGGTGCGGTGGCATTGGCAAAATGAACAAATACGTCGAGAACATCAAGTACACGGTGGACCCGAATCCGCTGATCGTGCAGGGTGACTCGGTCGCCGTGGCTATAAATGGCAACTTCCCCGGCAAGTATTTCTACAAGAAGGCCCAAGTGGAACTCACCCCTACGCTGACCTACACGGGGGGAGAAACACCTTACAAAACCGCCTATTTCCAAGGCGAGAAAGCCGTTGGCAACAACACCGTGATCCCTTACGAGACCGGCAAAGCCTTCACCTACCAGCACAAGGTGGCCTATACGCCATCCATGGCCGAAAGCCAGCTCATGGTGAAGATCCTTGGCAAACAAGGCAAGGAGGGAAAGAAGCAATTGGAATTCGACCCCTTCAAATTGGCTGATGGTGTGATGACCACGCCTTACTTGATGCTCAGCGACGACAAGGTGTTGATGGAAAAGGATGCCTTCGTGCGCATCACCGACCATCAGCAGGACGCCGTTTTGAATTACCTGGTGAACAACTCTGCCGTGCGCCCAACCGAATTGAAGGATGCCGACGTGAAAGCCATGGTGGATTTCGTAAAGCGCATGAAGACCAACCCGAACATCGTGCTCAAGAGCTTGGCGGTTGATGCATGGGCAAGCCCGGAGGGTGAATTGAGCAAGAACGAGAACTTGGCCGATGATCGCGCGAAGAGTGCAAAGGGTTGGGCGAAAGGAGAGCTCCTGCGCGCCAAAGTAGACTCAGCCAAAACCGATGGGTTCTACACCTTGACCCCTCGCGGTGAGGACTGGGACGGGTTCAAGAAAGCCATGCAAGCCAGCAGCACCGTGCCAGACAAGGATCTCGTGCTGCGTGTGCTGGAAATGTATCCCGACGTGACCAAGCGTGAAGAAGAGATCAAGAACATGGCAGCGACCTACGAGGAGATCGCCGATCAGATCCTGCCCCAACTGCGCCGTAGCGAAATGAAGCTGAATTACCAGATCGTGGGCAAGACCGATGCCCAGCTCACGGAAATGAGCCGGACGATGCCCGATTCGCTGAACGTGGAAGAACTGCTCTTCGCAGCCACCCTGACAACGGACATGAATGAGCAGATGCGCATCTACAAAGAGTGCGAGCGCGTGCATGCTTCGGATCACCGCGCTGCCAACAACGTGGGCTACATCTACATGCTCCAGAACAAAATGGCCGAGGCGGAAGGGCAATTCCAAAAGGCGAACTCTATCAAGGACAACCCGATCAGCACCAACAACTTGGGCGTTGTGGCCCGCTTGAAAGGCGATCGCAAAAAGGCCATGGAGCTCTATTCCAAGGCCACCGCCGCTGGTCCAGAAGTGAAGTACAACCAAGGCATCATCGACATCCAGAACGGCAACTACGCATCGGCAACAACGAACATGGGTGGTACCAAGAGCTTCAATGCGGCTTTGGCCAAAATGCTCGGTGGTGATGCAGCAGGTGCCCAAGGCATCCTGGATGCCAGCACCGACAAGGACAGTGCCATGGGTCATTACCTAGCCGCGATCATTGCAGCCCGTCAAAGCAACTGCGATGGCGTGCGCAGCCACCTAGGCATGGCGGTACAGAAAGACCCTGCCTTGCGAGAGAAGGCCGTAAAAGACCTCGAATTCCGCAATTGCAAAGACAACCTGGGCCTCTGATCCCATCAATTCGTACCAAGAAGCCCTCGCCACAAGCGGGGGCTTTTTCGTGTGAGGCCAGCATGGGCGAACAAAGTTCCCACAGGGGAACGAGGTTCTTTGATATCCAGAGGGCGCAAGTCCTTATAACGGCAAGTTGTTCAGCATGCGTTGTTTGGCATCGCCGTTCAGCAGGACGCAAGGTTGCTGGTAGTAGTCATTCGCTTAAGGAAGCATGACTGTAGAGAACCCGCTGCCGCGGATCTTCGATCCGTGCGCACACTACGCCCTTGTTGGGTCCAATGGAACCAAATGGATCCCAAATGGGATCTCTGCGACCCGATCCGATGAACCCGCCGCTCGCTCGCGCGATGTGGCTGCGGACAAGGGTGCAGCACCCCGTATATTGGCCCGATGAAATACGCCCTCTGCCTTTTCTTTCTCGTTGCCTTTGCTGCCTGCAAGAAGCACGATAAGACTGTTCAGTATGCTGCCACTTGAGACCTGTGCTTCGTCGAATTTCAGGCTTATAACCGA
>Ga0209591_10001985_pt1 | contig 24863 bp, 23 predicted proteins | sample MAT01_FD_187207 | JGI IMG/M metagenome (GOLD analysis project Ga0209591, IMG submission 187207) | Freshwater microbial communities from Lake Fryxell liftoff mats and glacier meltwater in Antarctica - MAT-01 (SPAdes) (version 2) | ecosystem: Environmental > Aquatic > Freshwater > Ice > Liftoff... | reverse complement strand
TGTCGCAGGCCACCGAGAAGTCGTCGAGCTGATCGGCGAGGAGGATGTCTGACGCGGAGCCGCAGCTTGCTTCGTCGGGGCTCCGGTCGCGGGTCCGGAGGCGGTCGACGCCGCCGGCGCCGTCGAGGGAGTCGATGCCCGGGCCGCCGTTCAGGAAGTCGTCGCCGGCGTCGCCGAGCAGGGCGTCGGGGCCGCCGAGGCCGTTGATCCGGTCGTTGCCGGCGCCGCCGTCAATCTGGTTGGCGGAGTTGTTTCCGGTGAGGATGTCGTCGGCGCCGATGTCCTGTCCATCTTCGCCTTGATCGGACACGGCAACGATCAGATTCTCGACGTCGGCTCCGGCGTTGTCGAGCGGGGTTTCTTCGAGCGGCACGGCCGGGCCGTCGTCGGCAACCCCGTCGAGGTCGATCCTCACGGCCCGGCCGAGGAGGTCACCGATCTCGGTGATCGTGTCGGTGCCCGCCTCTCCGGAATAGGCGTCGGCACCGTCGTCGAAGAACTCACCGAAGAACACGTCGTCGCCTTCGCCGCCGACCAGCTGGTCGCCTCCACCGCCGCCAATAATCGTGTCCGGACCGTCACCCCCGCTGATTGTGTCGGCACCCTGGTCGGCGAAGAGGAAGTCCTGGCCAGGCCCACCGTCGAGCGCGTCATCGCCTGTGCCCGAAGAAAGAGAGTTCGGCTCGGGGCCGCCGGTCAGAGTGTCGTCTCCTTCTCCGCTGTCGATTTCCTCGATCCCGATAAGATTGTCGTTCTCGCCCGGTTCACCATCGTCGGCTAAACCGTTGAGATTGATGTTCAGCGGCCCGGTCCGCTGGCGCAGGTCGATCGAATCATCGAGACCGGAACCGCCATCCAGAACGTCGCCAGGATCAGGGTCTATGCCACCGAAGAAGCGGTCGCTTCCCGGACCGGCGTCCACTGTGTCGGCGCCCGGACCATCGAAGACGATGTCAGCGCCGGCCCCGCCGACGATCGTGTCGTTGCCTTCATCAGCCCGGATGTCGTCATCGGCTTCATCGCCGGTGATCAAGTCGTTGCCTTCGCGGCCGAGCAGGAACCCTCCGACCGTACCCGCGGCGGTGATCGTGTCGTTGCCGGGGCCGCCGTCAATGAATACTTCTTCGACCGGCGACCCGATTGAGGCATCGTAGGAGCCGGTGTCGTTCAGGTCACCGAGGGAGATGTTGATATCGCGTATGCCCGTCGCCGGGCAGGTGGCAACGGCGGCAGAGAGGTTGGCACAAGGGGCCGCAGCGGCGATCGCGACCGCGCCCGACTCGGTGAAGACGTAGTTGCCACCGCTTCGGGTGGCCGTAAGTCGATTCGTCTCACCGACCGGGGCGGCGTTGTAGGTGACCTGGCCGGAGGAACTCGTGAGGGTTGCGGCGGCAGCGGTCGCCGGAAGGATCAGACAAGCAGCGCCGAGGCCAACCAGCCAGAGCGGACACCGGCGAATCGAACGCTTGACCCCTGCCCCGCGTAAACGCATGTCCCATTCTTAGCATGTCGGGCTCGCGCCGTCCACCGGTCGGCCGGCGGCGGGGGCCAGACTTAAGTGACCTGACCCCCTGAGGGGCCGCTCAAGTCAGGCAAGGTCCGTTCGACTCCGCTTTCAGACCAGGCAGCAGCAGCACTGGAAGCACTGAGTCGCCGGGAGCACTGGACCGGTGACGACGATCTGGTGTTCGTTTCACCGACCGGATCTCGCATCGAAGAGAGCGCTCTTCGCCGCCGCTTCCATAAGGCACTTGAAGCTGCTGCTCTACCGCACATGAGAATCCATGACCTTCGCCGCACCTTCGGCACCCTGGGGGTCCAGGTCATGCCGCTGACCGACGTCAAGGCCTACATGGGCCACAGGGACATCCAGACGACCATGATCTACGTTCATCACGTTCCCCGTCATGACGTCGCCGACAAGCTGACCGAGCTGCTCAAGGGATCGAACGAGGATCCGACTCGACGCACGCTCGACGCACGGATCAGTCCTCTCGGGAAAGGCTCGGCATCAAAGTCCAGCCACAGAGCTAAAAAAAGTGCCGGTAGCAGGACTCGAACCTGCGACACGCGGATTACGATCGCAGGAAGTGAGTTCGGGCTGGTGCGTGCTGGTCCGGGAAATTCCCGCAAAAGGGCCGAAAAGGGATGATTCCGGCCCGCCCGAGTTCGGGCTAGATCCGTGGCTCGTGTTGACACCTGTGGCTTGAATCGGGTGGTGTCAGTCGGACTGGGGCGGTGCCTGCACCAGGCAGCTGACCGCGTGGTGATCCGACATTTTCTCTGGGGGGAATATCAACGGCTCAGAGGTGGTCAGCGCCGCGCTGACCGCGATCTTGTCGATCATCTCCTCGTCGGTTGCCACCTTCAGACCGGCATCCGCCAAGGCGTCTTTCCAGGCTTTGCGGACTTTGTGGCTGCCGTAGGGCTTGGGTTGATCCCGCTGGTTGATGTCACCGGCGACGATCATCGGCAGGCTGCCCGTCCCGGGCTCTTCACTTTCCCGATGAAGTAGTTCTCTGAGCGAGATCAGGTAGCGCAGGTGGTCTTCCCAGACCTTGCGATTCTGGTTTCCGCCGCTCACGTGCGCGTTTGACCAAGGCACACAGACCGCGTGTACCCGTATCTGCCCGGCCGGGGTCTCTATGGTCGCGCAAACATGGCGACCACCGGGGTCGGAGATCTCACTGGAGACGTCCGTGATCGGCCATCGTGACCAGAGCACTACCTTGCGCCGGTCCAGCTCGGTCTCGTAGCCCCAATCAGGGCCACCCTTGGCGACATAGCCTCCGGAGGGAATCAGTCCATCAGTAGTTTCCGTGAGAACCAGGATGTCAGCGGCGATTTCGGCGATTCGGTCTTGCGACTGGTCGAAGTGCCGGGACCGGCTAGAGGCCCAATCGACATTCCAGGTCGCTACTCGGATCGGGGACATCAGGCGACCCTAGACTAGGGGAAGATCAAGATGTCGTGGAAAGTGGGGGAGATCCAATCAGTCGGCCGGCAAGATTTGGCGGGCATTCCAAACGAGATAGCTATCGGAACGCACGCAATAGATCTCAAACGCTCCGTCACCGGCGGGACCCAGGTATCCACGGCACTTGAATCGTCGAGCCCGGCAGTTGGTCACGAAGCTGCATCTATTCCTAACGACCTTCCGTTGCCATTGTTTGGCGACTCTACGTGCCAGACCGCATCCTCTGTTACCTCTGATGGCGCGAACCGTGATGGTGTCGCTCGCTCCGTGCGCTGCCCGCAGATTGCCGCATCCTCTGGCTTCAGCTTGCTGAGATCCAGCCAAGAGGAAGAGGGCCGCGATTCCGAGGGCTATGACGACAGGTAGTGGTCGCGTGAGACGCAGCGTTGAAGTTGGTTCGTTCATCGCGGCTCAGCCGCATCCCATGATTGGTACGCGCCTACCCCAGCTCGACCAGCCCTGGCCAGGGACGTTCATCCGACCCTTAAAGCGGGTGAAGACCTTACGGCCGCAAACTACCCGGGGCCGACTGAGACGTACCCGATTGGGCCTCCAACCCACCCCACGCATAAAGCCCTTTCCCTTGCCGAGCGCTGAGCGGTGTCCCCAGTGGGTCCAGCGGACGCTTCTTGTCGGAATCAGAGCCCAACTCGTGAGCGAATCAAGGTCAGCATTGGCGTCAATGAAGTCGCAGTTAGCTGGACGTGCTCTCACGAATAGGCGCTCGGACCGGTACTTCATGCAAAGCACCTTGGGTTTTTCTGTCCGCAAACTCGTCGATGGCCCGTCAGGATTCGTTGCTCCCGCCGACACAGAACCAGCAACGATTGCGGCGATCAGGACTGCCGCGAAAACTCCCACCTTCTTCACTCCGACCTCCAGTACGTAGCTTCGAACGTCGGACGAGTGTAAAGCAACATCGGCCGGGACAATGCTCTTTGGCCCGTGATCGATCCGCGTGACGCAATTGCTTGGGATCACCAAATCCGGTAGTTGCGCTTCATCAATCGGAAGCCATGTTTCCCGTTCGAGCACTCGATGCCACCACGAATTGCTCGGCACCTGACGCCCCGCTTGTTCCATCGGTCGCCAGGACGGAGCCGTACCGGCCGGCCGGTTGTCGGAGCCAGCGTGCCACCCGAGTCACCGAGATGGACCCTGCCATCGCGGCGCATCCGTTGGGTTGCGTATATCAACTCCCCGAAATAGACCGCTTTTCGCCAGTGGTTCCCCGAAACTGCGGGGCTGCCGGGTAATCGGTCCGTTGACCGCCTCGGGTCACGAACCGTCGCGAGGGCTACTCTCCGGTGCGGACCGGGGGGTTGTTGTAGAGCGTCAGGGCCATTCGCCTGATCATGACCGGCTCTTCGGGGAAGTTGCGCTGGGCGAGGGCGTGGCACAGCCTGTATCGCCCGCGTTCGTTGTCGGTGACCACTGCTATCGGAAACTGCTCGTCGCCGATCTCCGGAAGGTCCGCGGGGTCAATGCTGTCCGGCAGCGGCTCGTTACGGAAATCGTGGGCAGGAAGAGGCACGGTCGAATCCTACCCCTCACGTAGGCCCGGGACGTAGGGTAAGTAGACGGCCAGTCCGTGTTCGGAGGTCGCCCAGCAAGGGTCAGGAAGCCATGTCTAGTGCCAAGACCTCGCATTCCCGTCAGTCAAAACCAGCACACAGCTGCACCCCGGGGTCGCAAATGGTGCGCTGGGAGCCGTTTCACTGCGGTTATCAGTAGGGGGCCGCCGTAAGGCGCGGCCGTTCGTGGGTATTTGCTGCCCATCGATAGCGCTGCGTAAAATGGTCTGTCATATCATGAGCGGTTGAGGGGTTCGGCCCTGTGACACCGCAGCAACCACCAGAGGGATTACACCCCGAGGAACGGTGCTACCGCCGAATTCGATGGAGGCTGAAATGCGCAGTGAAGTGACGCTCAGGTGGCGACTTGCGGTTCGTCAAGGGAAGGTAGGCCCGCTATGCGAACTCTGTCGACGGGTGACGACTGCTGGTGGCCGATGCTGCGTAACTGAGGCGAGCCGCTTTAGTTTTGCGCGAGACCGGGCATCTCGTATATGTAGTGAAGCATCCATTCAGTGAAGCGAAGGGTCTCTCGGGCGCGCTCATGGTCGATGTCAGGTATATCGTGATGTGCTTCGTTTCCGATGTCCTTAATCCGCTCGATCCACTCCCGGCCATGCGGCGGTATGTAGTGATTCGTTTCGAACCAGTCCACGTACTCGACAAAGCGCAAGTTCCCATCGGCACCTCTATCTACTGCGACGTTCATCAGGACTTTGCGACAGGCCATCACGGAGGCTGTTGGAGCCCCGGCGGCAAGCGACTTGCGTGCCTCACCAAAAAGTTGCTCGACGTTTGGTGGAAGGTGTTCGAGATCGGCGCCGTCAACATGGGCTGGCACCTGAGACCCATCGTTGGCGAAGTGGGTCTGCCCCGGCTTTGGTTGACACCTGACCTGTGAGGATTCGCCCTCACTGGAAGGATGTCTGTCATGCCCAAGCCGTATCCGAAGGAGTTCCGAGACGATGTCGTTGCCGTGGCCCGTACGGGCCACGCTCCGATCAACCAGATCGCAAAGGACTTCGGGATCTCCGAAGCCTGCCTGCACAACTGGTTGAAAAAAGCCGAGGTCGAAGATGGTATGCGCCCCGGCTTGACCGATGCCGAGCGGGCCGAGCTTCGTGAGGTGAAGAAGCGCAACCGCCTGCTGGAGCAGGAAAACGAGGTTCTACGCCGCGCAGCGGCGTACCTGTCCCAGGCGAATCTGCCGGGAAACTGATCTACCCGCTCGTCCGTGAGATGGCTGCGGCCGGCGCCCCTTTATGGGTGCCGGTCGCGGTGGCGTGCCGGGTCCTGGGTTTCTCAACCCAGGGGTATTACAAATGGCTCAAAGAGCCGGTCAGCAGGCGGGACCGGGGTGACGCGAGCGTGATCAACAGGCTGGTGGATATCCATGAGGATGACCCCACACTCGGCTACCGGTTCCTCACCGATGAACTCGAAGAAGTCGGAATCACCTGTTCGGAGAACCGGGTTCACCGGCTCTGCCAGATCGGTGGCATTCAGGCCTGTCATGCCAAGAAGAAGGCCAAGTCCGGCAAGCCGGGCCCGCCGGTCCACGACGATCTGCTTGCCACCATCGACGAAGTCGGCCGGATCCGGCATCACTTCACCGCGACGGCTCCAAACCAGGTCTGGCTGACCGACATCACCGAACACCGAACCCGGGAAGGAAAGCTCTACCTCTGCGCGGTCAAGGACGTGTTCTCAAACCGGATCATCGGCCACTCGATCGACATCCGCATGAAGTCGTCTCTGGCGGCCTCAGCGATCCGAAACGCGATCGCTCTGCGCTCGCCGGACGGGACGATCTGCCATTCCGACCGCGGCAGCCAGTTTCGCTCCCGCAAGGTCTCCCGGCTGCTCAGAGCCCACGGCCTCCAGGGTTCGATGGGCCGGGTCGGCTCCGCCGGAGACAACGCCGCGATGGAGTCCTTCTACAGCCTGCTTCAAAAGAACGTTCTGAGCACCCGCCGCTGGGACACCAGGGAAGAGCTCCGCCACGCGATCGTCTACTGGATCGAGGCCAAATACAACCGCCGGCGCCGCCAACGGGGACTTGGCAAGCTCACCCCGGTCGAGTTTGAGATGATCAATCAGCCCGCAATTGCGGGCTGAAGAACACTAAACCCCGAGTGTCAACCTAACTCGGGGCAGACCCATCTCAGCATTACGGAGCACTGAGTCCGGCCGGGTGAGAGCGTAGTCGTCGCCGTATTCCATAACGCAGTCGGTCTCATCGATTAGGTCGAATTCATCGAAGAGAAGCGAACAAGCCGTTTTGCCATCTCTTTCGGCCGCCGCGAAGTAGTAATTCTCCACCGTTTTCTCAATCTTGACCTCATCGGATTCAGGAAAACCAAGTCCTAGGGTGTTTAGTAGAACCGCGACTAGACCAACGAACACCAGGACCAAGATCGCCAGGGCTATCCAGAACCCCGGACTGGTTGATCCGAGTTGCGAACCCGTTTTAGTCTGCTCTGGAACTGGCTTTTGTTGCTCGCCGAACCAGTAGTGTCGAAAAAAGCCCACCCTCTTTCCTTCCTACGAGAACGACCCACCGGATGACGCGGCCGTCCTAGAGATATCTCGCGAAGGCACGGCCGCGAATCTCACCAGACGTTCTTGGACGTCAACACTCCTTCATCGAAACATAGCTGGTAGCTGTCCAAGAATTCGCCGCCTTCTTGGTTGTAATAGATGCAGCTTGAGTTGGCGGGTTCCTCATCGAGGAATGACTCTGACTGGAAGGTCTGTCGGTCCTCAGGCTGTTTGCCTGTGCTCACGATGACCTCTCGTTGCGTCATACCTATTTCGAGTGCGTCGTATTGGGCTTTGGAGATGGCGCTCCGCTCCTGCTCCTCGTTCAGCTCGTTTACTGCGTTGTCCACGCCCGCGACGATGAGAGCACAGGTGCCGATTAGCAAGACCAGACCGACGATAGAAATGCCCGCGAAGATTTTGAGCCCGGTGCGTTTGTTGTATCCCTTTCCACAACTTGGACATTTCTTGCTCGTTGTCTGTGCTGCTGCACCGCAATGCGGACAGACCTTGTTAGGGGCAGTGATGCCCGACGCCGCTGGCGCTGAAGTTGCGGTGGCCTTCTGACTGGCTCCAACCCGCTCAGTCCAGCTGCTGCCATCCCACCATCGCCAGTCACTGTCGCCTGACGGGTCGGGTTTCCAACCTTCGGTTACATCTCCCGGCGGCGGCGCCCCCTCATGGTCCGTCACAGTGAAACTCCTTTCGCGCTGATCGACTGGAACGCCCAGACTATCCGAAATTCAGCGACTCACGCCGGGGTATTGCCTCTTCCGTTGCCACTCTGGCTTTTAGGCCGCCGGCTGCCGACCCCCAGAACTGCGGAAACCGGCCCGCAGAACGGTTCCCGCTGGGCTGTTGCCACTTACGTTGCCACCCCCCTGATTTCGGGGCGGCACAGTCGCCGTATTTGGCTCTGTAGATAGTGCCGGGAGCAGGACTCGAACCTGCGACACGCGGATTATGATTCCGCTGCTCTAACCAGCTGAGCTACCCCGGCGGGGACGGGCAGTCTATTCAATGGTCGCGGGGCCGGGGCTTACCGCGCGGCGCTCATCCCGGGCCGGCGCACGCGGTTTTCGAACTGGTTTGTGAAAGAGGACGGGGGCCGTACACTCGGACGGGTGAGCATCGAGTATCCAGCACACAGGGAAGCGGATGTGGCGCTCCGCGACGGCTCGACCGTCCACATACGACCAGTTCGCGAGGGCGACCAGCCGGGCCTGGCCGGGTTCTTCGCTTCGCTCAGCTCCGAGTCGCGGGCATTCCGCTTCTTCACTGCTGCAGCCAGCACCGAACGCGCGGCGGAGGCGGCCGCCGACGTCGATTATGTCTCCCGTTACGGCCTGGTCGCGACCCGCGGGGACGAGGGCCGGCTGATCGGCCACGGCACCTACATAAAGTCCGGCCCGGACCGGGCCGAGGTCGCCTTCGCGATTGCCGACGAGATGCGGAGCCTCGGCGTCGGCACCATCCTGCTGGCCCATCTGGCCGAGGTCGCGACCGAGCACGGCGTCGAACTGTTCGAGGCCGAGGTCCTGGTCGAAAACGGCCGCATGGCCGAGGTCTTTCGCGAAAGCGGGTTCACGGCCGAGATGACAGCCGTGCCCGGCGCGATCCACATCGAACTGCCGACTTCGTTCTCGGCCGGGGCGGTCGAGCAGTTCGACCAGCGGGACCGGCTGGCCGCGTCGGCGGCGGTGCGCCGTTTCCTCGAGCCCGAATCGGTGGCGGTCATCGGTGCCTCGCGCCGCCGTGGCACGGTCAGCGGTGAGATCTTCCACAACGTTCTCGAGGCCGGCTTCGGCGGGGTGGTCTACCCGGTCAACCCGTCGGCGGACGTGGTCCAGTCGGTCAGGGCGTACCCGTCGGTGCTCGACGTCCCCGGCGAGGTGGACCTGGCGGTGATCTCGGTCCCGGCCCCCGCCGTTACACCGGCGGCGCGGCAGTGTGCCGAGAAGGGGGTCGGCTCGATCGTGGTGATCTCGGCAGGCTTCGGCGAAGTGGGCGAGGAGGGGTTGGAGCGCCAGAAGGAGCTGGTCGAGGTCTGCCGCGAGGCGGGGATCCGCCTGATCGGTCCGAACTGCCTCGGCATCCTCAACACGGAAGAGGAGATCAGCCTGAACGCGACCTTCGCCCCGGCGATGCCGCCGCCCGGAGGGGTCGGCTTCGTCACGCAGAGCGGTGCCCTCGGGCTTTCCCTGATCGACCTCGCCAAGAGCCGAAGCCTCGGCGTGTCCAGCTTCGCCTCGATCGGCAACCGGGCCGACATCACCGCCAACGACATGCTCGAGTACTGGGAAGAGGACGAGCGCACCCGCGTTGCGTTGCTTTACATCGAGTCATTCAGCAACCCCCGCCGGTTCTCTCGCGTGGCGCGCCGAATGGGTCGGAAGAAGCCGATCGTCGTGGTGAAGAGCGGCCGTTCGTCGGCCGGCGTCCGGGCCACCAGCTCGCACACCGGTGCCCTGATATCGGCTTCCGATGTGACCGTGGACGCGCTGTTCGACCAGGTCGGGGTGATCCGCACCGACACGCTCTCGGAACTGCTCGACGTCGCGTCGCTGCTGGCAAACCAGCCGCTGCCGGGAGGGCGCTCGGTCGGGATCATCACCAATGCCGGCGGGCCGGGCATCATGTGCGCCGACACCTGCGAGGCGGTGGGCCTGGAGGTGCCGCAGGTTCCGGAGGAGGTACGGGCGGAGCTGGCCGGGGTGCTCTCTCCGGAGGCTTCGTTGGCCAACCCCGTGGACATGATCGCGACCGCGACCGCCGACCAGTACCGGGAAACGATTCGCATCCTGGCGCGCTGGGAGGGCATCGATGCGCTGGTCGTGATCTTCATCCGGCCGCTGCTGACCAAGGCAGAAGACGTGGCCGAGGCGGTCCGGGAGGCCTGCTCCGGGCTCGACCGGCTGATCCCGGTCCAGGCCGTGTTCATGTCGGCCGAGGATCACGCGGCCGTCGCCGAAAGCGGGGAGGTGCCGGTGCTCCAGTACCCCGAAGATGCGGCGAGGGCGCTGGGTCGGGTCATGCGCCACGTCGACTGGAAGTCCCGCCCGGCCGGAGAACCGGCGACCTTCGAAGACGCCGACCCCGATCGCGCCTCGGCACTGATCGCACGCGCCCTCGAGAGGGGTGGTGGCTGGCTCGGGCTGGCCGAAATGACCGAGCTGCTGGCCTGTCACGGGGTCCTGATGCCGGAGTGGCGGGTGGTGTCGGACCCGGTCGAGGCCGGGCACGTTGCCGAGGAGTTCGGTGGCCGTGTGGCGATCAAGGCCGAAGGGCCTCAGATACAGCACAAGACCGACATCGGTGCGGTGAGTGTCGGCCTGGAGGGGGCGGCCGAGGCGTCCTGGGCCGCGGTCGAGATGGACGAAGCCCTCGCCCGTGCCGGGGTCGAGCGGGAGGGGCTGATCGTGCAGCGCATGGTCGAGAACGGGACCGAGATGCTGGTCGGCGTGGTCAGCGACCCGGTGTTCGGGCCGGTGCTCGCCTGCGGGGCCGGCGGCACCCAGGCCGAGCTGCTCAGGGACGTGACGGTGCGGATCTGCCCGCTCAGCCCATCGGAGGCGGCGGAGATGGTGCGCTCGCTGGCGGTCTACCCGCTGCTGACCGGCTTTCGCGGTGCGCCGGAAGCCGACCTGCCGGCCCTCGAGGAGCTGATCCTGCGGGTCTCGTCGATGGTCGAGGCCCACAAGGAGATCACCGAACTCGACCTCAACCCGGTGATCGCCGGACCGGACGGCGCCGTCGCGGTGGACGCACGGATCCGGGTCGAAGCGGCGCCGCCCGACCGTCCCTGGCCGAGCACCTGGAAGATCGACGACTGAGCCACCGCTCGGGGCTAAGTGGCCTCGCCGTCGGGGTCCAGGACCGGTTTCGCTGCCACTTCCCGCTGAACCTCTACCAGGGCCACTTCGAGCGTGGGGTAGAAGTGCTCGTGGTCCAGCGTCTCGAGCAGCCCGTACTGCCGCACCAGTTCCTGCAGACGGTCGCGAAGCTCGGCGAATGCAAGGTTGACGCCATCGGCGTTCAGTTCGAGGTCCAGCTGTCGAAGCATCGCTGCTGCGGTCACGTCAACGTCGGTGATCGCCTCGCACTGGAGAACCACGAACCGCGGCCGGCGTTCCCGCACCAGTTCACGGACCTGCTTGCGGAACAGCCCGGCATTGGCGAAGAACAGGGGCGCCTCCCAGCGGAAGACGACTATGTCCGGAAGCTGGTGGGCGGACGGGTAGTGATCCATGCTGTGCCAACCTTCGACTTCGTCCGGCATGCCCAGCACCTCGCCGTACGGCCACCAGTTCCGACGGAAGAAGAGCAGGATGGCGAGCGCGACTGCCACGACTATGCCCTGGAGAACACCGAGCAGGATGACCCCGAGGCTGGCCACGAGAGAGATGATGACCGCGCTGCGCCGCACCTTCCATACGCGCCGCAGGATCCCGATGTCCATGAGGGTGAGAGCCGCCCCGATGACGACCGCAGCCAGCGCCGCCTGCGGGAGGTCGGCCAACAGGGAGTTCAGGAAAAGCAGGAGCAGCAGGACCAGGCCTGCGCCAACGACCCCGGTCAGCTGGCTCCTGGCGCCCGACTGCTCGGCGACCGCGGTTCTCGAGCTGCTGGTGGAGATCGCGAACCCCTGAAAGAAGCCGGCGGCGACGTTTGCAGCGCCGACCCCGACCATCTCCTGATCTGCGTCGACTTCGTCGCCGCGCCTCGCGGCAAAGCTGGCCGAGGTCGCGATCGTGTCGGTGAGGGACACGAGTGTGATCCCGAAAGCCGCGATCAGCAGGGGTATGACGTCGCTCGCCTGGGTCCACGGGATGCTCGGGGTCGGGACTCCCTGTGGCAGTGTGCCGACCGTTGCGACACCTTCGGCTGAAAGGTCCAGGAAGCCCGACAGCAGAGTCACGCCGACCACGGCTACGAGGATGGCCGGGAGACGGGTCGTGAAGACTGGCATCACCACGAGCACGGCCAGTACCCCGACGCCCACCAGTAGCGTCGTCGTATTGATCTGGGGCAGCCCCTCGATGAACTTCTGTATCTGGTCGAGGAAGCCGCTCGCATCGGTGGAGAAGCCGAACAGTTTCGGCAACTGTCCGACGATGATGACCAGGCCGAGCCCGTTCATGTAGCCGACCTGTACTTCCTTGGAGAGCAGGTCAGCCACGAACCCGAGCTTGCCCAGTCCGAGCCCTATTTCAACCAGCCCGACGATGATTGCCAGCATTCCGGCCAGCGCGATCGCCGTTCCGGGGTCACCGCCGGCGACCAGAAGCGGAGTGATGGCGGCGAAGATGAGCGGTGAGATCGACGAGTCCGGACCGAGCACGAGCACCCGCGAGGGGCCGAAGATCGCGTAACCGATCAGGCAGGTGATGGTCGTATAGAGACCGGTGACCGCCGGGAGCCCGGCAAGTTCGGCGTATGCCATTCCCTGGGGAACGAGAATCGCGGCGAGGATGATCCCGGCGACAACGTCCGAACGCAGCCACTTGCGATCGTAGGTTCTTGCTGCCTTCAGTCCGGGGACCCATCGCTCGACGGACGCCCGGCCTGCCTCAGCGCTCATGCCGGCCACCATTGCTCATCGCGCGCCCGGCAGGCAGCCCGCCGGCGATGATCATGTCGCTGGTGTCGGTCACGGTCGTGAAGCCTAACGCCGGCGTCGCCAGTGGCATCCGCCGGCGGCGATCGCAGCAAATCAGCCGATCTCGACGTGGCGGAACGGTGGCTGCAGGCGCTCGCGCAGGTCTTCGATCGCGGCATCCGGCCGGTTTGAAGACCTGGTCACCAGAAATACCTCGGTTGCGTCGTAGCTGCGCAGCTGGTCTTCGACCGCTTGGACCAGGTCTTCGTCGCCGATCTCGGCGGAGGCATCGACCCCGGCCAGGGTCAGGGAGGCGATCGAGATCACGAGGTCCCGCTGGGCGCGCTCCTGGGCGGCGCGCAGGTCGGTCGCCCAGCGGTCGAGGAAGGTGTTGACAGCGGGAGTCAGCATCCGGATCTCGGCCTCGGGATCGACGCCGCCGAGCTGGACCTCGTCGGCCACGCGCTGGATGGTCGGCCCGTCTTCAATCGGGAAGGTCGTGACCACCAGCAGGCGGCGCTCGGGCCCGGGGTGGGGGACCCGGCCGATCGAGTCGCTGGGGATCACCCTGGCGGCGATGATCACCAGCCCGACCAGTGAGAAGCCGGCCAGCATGACTCCGAACCCGGGCCCGCCGACGACGAAGCCGATCACCGCAGGAAGGATCAGGGCGAGCAGGATCAGCGGCGGGTGCCAGGACTTCATCGGCCAAACGGTACCGCCGCAGCAGTAGCGGCATGGGCGGCTGCCCGCGTCCAGTCGGAACGGTCGGGTGCCCTGCGATAGTTCGAGGCATGAGCGAAGACCTGAACAAAGCCATTGTTGCCGTAGTCCGCGAGTGCCTCGGGGTGAGGCCCAACGAGGGAGTACTGGTCGTCTGCAACCCGGCCACTCTGAGCATGGGCGAGGCGATGCGGGCGGAAGCCGAGGCTGTCGGGGCGGAGGCCGTGCTGGCGGTGATGAGCGAGCGCGATTCACACGCGGGTGAGCCCCCGGCGACCGTGGCCGAGGCGATGCTCGCCGCCGACGTGCTGCTGGCACCGACCGTCCAGTCGCTCTCACACACCGCCGCCCGCAAGCGGGCCAGCGAGTCCGGCACCAGGACGGCGACCCTGCCCGGCGCCACCGAAGAGATGCTGGCCAGGGTGATGAGCGATGACATGGCCGAGCTTCGCCGCCGGGGCGGAAGGGTGGCCGAGATCCTCGATCGTGGTTCCGAGGCCCGGATCACCTGCGACCACGGCAGTGATCTGCGGCTCGGGCTTCAGGGCCGCACCGCGATCCCTGATGCCGGTGAGCTGAGCCACGAAGGCGCTTTCGGCAACCTGCCCTGCGGCGAGGGCTTCATTTCCCCGGCCACGGCCGAAGGCACGCTGATCGTCGACGGTTCGATCGCCGGGGTCGGGCTGGTATCCGAGCCGGTGCGACTGACCATCCGTGACGGCCACCTGGTCGAGGCGAGCGGACCCGACGGAGAGAAGCTGATGGAACTGCTGACCGCCCACGGGCCGGACGGAACGAACGTCGCCGAGCTCGGCATCGGCACCAACGAGAAGGCGATCCTCACCGGCAACATCCTCGAAGATGAGAAGATCATCGGCACCGCCCATGTTGCCTTTGGTGCCTCGGCGGCAATCGGCGGCAACATCCAGGTGCCGGTGCACCTCGACGTCGTGTCGCTGCGGCCCGAGGTCACGGTCGACGGCACACCGGTCGTGCTCGAAGGCAAGCTGCTCGTTTGACCTTGCTGGCCGTACCCAACGTCTCCGAAGGCCGGGACTTCGCCGTTCTCGACCGGCTGCAGGATTCGCTGGGCAACGAAGTCACCCTGCTCGACCGCCACACAGACATCGATCACAACCGGGCCGTCTTCACGATCGCCGGCCCGCCGGCCGACCTCGGCAAAGCACTGGTCGGGCTGGCGGCGGCCGCCCGGGAGATCGACATGGGGGAGTGGAGCGGACTTCATCCGGCGATCGGCGGGCTGGACGTCTGCCCGGTCATCTGGCTGGACCCGGACGAGCGCGACCGTGCCGACGCCCTGGCGGTGAGCGTGGCCGGCCAGATCGGCGAGCTGGGGATCCCCGTCTTCCTTTACGGCGACCTGGCAAGCAGCGAGGATCGCCGGGAGCGGGCCTTTTTCCGGGAGGGTGGAGTGGACGCGCTCTGGCAGCGGATGGCCTCGGGCGGTCTGGCCCCGGATCACGGCCCGGAGCGGCCCCACCCGAAGGCGGGCGGCTGCCTGGTCACCTCGCGCCCGCCGCTTGCTGCCTTCAACGTCGAGCTCGACACCGGGGACGTCGAGGTCGCACGGGCGGTGGCGGCCGAGGTGAGGGAACTGGGCGGCGGGCCTGGCGGCCTGCGGGCGATCGGCCTCGCGCTCTCGACCGGCAGGGCGCAGGTGTCGATGAACGTGCACGACCCCGCGTCACTGCCGCTGGCGGAGGTCGTGCAGAGGGTGTCGGCCGGAGCCTCGCGCCACGGAGCCAGGGCGATCGAGGCCGAGCTGATCGGGCTGATCCCCGAGGCGGCAATGGCCGGCTACCCGGAATCGGTTCCGATCCGCGACTTCGACCCGGCCTTCCACATCATCGAGCGCCGCCTTTCCTGAGCCGGCCCGGTAAGTTTCACTCCGTGGCACAGACCAAGAAAAAGCGTCAGCGAAAGAAGCGCGGCACTCAGGCCGGAAACCTCGATACGAAGCGCAGGGCACGCCCGAAGAGCCGGGCCGAGGCCCGCAGCCAGGCGAAGTCCGGCAACCGCACGCGCACGCCCAGGGCGGACAGCCCTCCAACCTGGAAGAGCGCATTCGTACGCGGCCTCGTCGCCTCGCTCGTATTCCTCGCCCTGCTGATGCTGCTCTTCGGCCGCTCGGTGAACGATGCCCTGCCGATCGCCGCGTTCATGCTCGTCTTCTACATACCGGCCGGCTACTACATGGACAGCGTGCTCTGGCGGCGCAGGGAACGCGCCCGGATCAGGGCCAGCGGGAAACAGGACTGATCGTGGCCGGCATCGAGGTTCTCGGCAGCACCGTGGGTCCGGTTGCCGAGAACTCGTTCACGGTTTTCCGCACCGACTCCAACCGGGCGATCATGATCGACCCGGGCGACGAGCCGGACCGCCTGATGCAGCCCCTGGCCGAGCGCGGGTTGAAGCTTGAAGCGATTCTGCTGACCCACTGCCACTTCGACCATATCGGTGCGGTCACGCCAGTGGCGAGGGCGACCGGAGCGCCGGTCTACTGCCCGGAGATAGAAGTCGGCGTGCTGGCCGACATCATGAGCTATGTGCCGTGGCCAGGATTCGGGCCGTTCGAGAGCTACGAAGCAGAGCACACCGTCAAGGGAGGGGAGACACTCTCGATCGCCGGACTCGAGATCGAGGTGCTGTTCACTCCCGGCCACAGCCCCGGCCACGTGACCTACTCGATCCGGGAGGAAGCGGTGCTCTTTTCGGGCGACGTGCTCTTCCAGAACTCGGTCGGCCGGGTGGACCTCCCGGGCGGTGACTGGGACACCCTGCTGGAGTCGATCCGGATGCTGGTCGACTCCCATCCTGCCGAGACCACCGTCTATCCCGGCCACATGGGCGTAACCACTCTGGCCGCCGAGCTTCAGACGAACCCTTTCCTGGCCGAACTGGCCCGCTGATCGTGGCCGAGAAGTTCAAAGCCCCGCGCGGCACCTTCGACGTCCTGCCGGACCGGATGACGCAGCGAGAGCGGCTGCTGCGCACAGCGCACGAGATCTTTGGCCGCGCCGGCTACGACTGGATGATGACCCCGTCCTTCGAGGACACGGCGCTGTTCGAGCGCGGGGTCGGCAAATCGACCGACATCGTTCGCAAGGAGATGTTCACCTTCGAGGACAAGGGCGGCCGCAGCCTGACCCTGAGGCCGGAGGGCACCGCACCTATCTGCCGGGCCTACGTCGAGCACGGCATGCACAAGCTGGCCCAGCCGGTGAAGCTCGCCTACTCAGGGCCGTTCTTCCGCCACGAGAGGCCGCAGGCCGGCCGTTACCGCCAGTTCCACCAGATCGGGGCCGAGGCGATCGGATCTGACTCCCCGCTGGCCGACGCCGAGGTGATCACCCTGTTCAGCGACCTGGTCGAGGAACTGGGGGTGCCGGGAGTCGAACTGAGGCTCGGCAGCCTCGGATCGATCGAGGCCAGGCGCGAGTACCTCGAGGAGCTCAAGGCCCACCTGCGTTCACGTTCCGGGGAGCTGTCCGAGGACGTAAACGAGCGGATTGAGATCAACCCGCTGCGCGCCTTCGACTCCGACCACCCCGGCACCAGCGCGGTGATGGCCGACGCTCCCCAGTTACTCGACCACCTCGACTCCGCGGATGCCGAGCACTTCGACCAGGTCAAGGAACTGCTCGGCGCGTCTTCGGTCGTATTCACGATCGACCCGACCCTTGTTCGCGGCCTCGACTACTACACCCGCACGATCTTCTCCTTCGTATGCGACCGCCTCGGCGCTCAGTCGGAGATCGGCGGCGGTGGCCGCTACGACGGCCTGATCAGTCAGCTCGGCGGACCGGACACCCCGGCGATCGGCTGGGCCGCCGGGGTCGAGCGCATCCTGCTCGCACTCGACGAAGAGGTTGCGGCACCCGGGAGAGACCTCTTCATCGCGGTTGCGGGCGAGCAGCAGCGGACCCGGGCAGTAGCCCTCGCCGGCGAGCTGAGGCGGGCCGGGATCTCGGTAGAGATAGACCTTGCCGGTCGCAGCATCAAGGGCCAGCTGAAGCATGCTGATCGGATCAACGCGTCCAGCGCTCTGGTGCTGGAAGAGGACGGAACCGCACGCCTGCGCGACATGAAGACCGGTGAGCAGCAAGACGTCGAGCCTTCCGATGTGCTCGAGCTGATCCGGGCCTGACCGACGGCCCTGCCTTTGATGGTGCGTCCGGGCCTGATGGCCAATTCAGGTAGCTGTCAGTCGGACTTGACCCGACCGACCATGAGGCATACAATCATCCGCACCGGGGCTGCGGTGGGGCCGCCTGCATTTCAGGAGAAAGGCATGGGGTGACGATGAGAGTATTCGTAGTCGGCATGGCAATTGCGGTGACAGGCCTCGTCCTCGCACCGGCCGCCGGTGCCGTGGACATTCCCGTGACCACGGCGAACGACACCTATGGCGCAACGATCGGTAGCTGTTCGCTGCGCGAAGCGGTCACCTCGGCCCAGACCGATTCCGCGTTCGACGGATGTACGGCCGGGTCCGGCGCCGATACGATCAAGCTCCCGGCAGGCAGTTACGAGATCACCCGGGTCGGCGCGGGAGAAAACCTGAACAACACTGGTGACTTCGACGTGACCGGAGCCGGTTCCCTGACCATCGAGCCGGCCAATGCGACCGCCAAGGCGGTCGCCGATGGAAACGGACTGGACCGCGTCTTCCACCAGATCGGTGCGAGCTCGCTCTCGATCCGCAATCTGACCGTCACGGGCGGTTCCCTGACCGGAGTGGAGGACGGCGGCGGCGTACTCAACCAGTCCGGCACACTGACGCTGGAGGGCGTGACGGTCCGGGACAATTCGTCAAAGATCAGCGCCGGTGGAATCGGCGTCTACGACTCCCTCAGCATGATCAACAGCACCGTCAACGGCAATGCTGCCGGAGGCAACGGCGGCGGCCTCTACATGGCCGGCGGATCATCCGCCACAGTGCGGAGCTCGACCATCTCGGCGAACCAGGCTGATTCTGACGCCAGCGGTAACGGCGACGGGGGCGGCTTCAACGAGTCGGCCGCGACAAACGTGAGCTTCTACAACGTGATCAATGCCCTGAACGAGGACCTGTCCCCGAACCCGGGTGACAGGTCGCCCGACTGCTACAGCGGCACCTTCTTCTTCCCCCGGCAGGTAGTGAGCACTCAGGCCCTGGGATCGGGCGACTGTCTGGTCGGGTTCGATCCGGGCACCAACAAGCTGGTCGCCGACCCGCTTCTCGGCCCTCTTTCCGACAACGGCGGCCAGACCCTGACCCGCGCTCCGCTGGCGGGGAGCCCGGCGATCGCGGCCGGGGGCACCCTGGGCCTCGACGCCTGCCCGCCCATCGACCAGACCGGCCGGGCCCGACCGGCCGCAAGCTGCGATGCCGGCGCGGTCCAGCGTGTCGCCCCGGTACTCAGGCCCAAACTGCTGATCGACAGGATCACACCGGCCAGAGCGAAGGTCAGGCGCGGCAAGACAGTCAGGATCACCCTGACGATCCTGAACGCGGGCAACAAGACCGCGAACGGTGTCAAGGCCTGTCTGAAGCTGAAGGCCGGCAATACCAGGAAGGCCCTGAAGATCAAGGGCAGAGCCTGCAAGTCGCTTACAAACATCACTGCCGGTGCAAGAAAGAAGGCCGTGTTCAAGCTGATGGCGAAGCCCGGGGCGAAGAAGAAGCGCTTCAGCGTCGAGTCCTCGGTGTCCGGCACCGGCCTCGTCAGGAGTACCAGGCTGTTCAGCATCAAGGTCAAATAGGACCGCAGCAGACCTGATCGATGTTTCCTGAAAGACTGGCGCATCCATGACCATGGATGTGCCAGCCCTGAGTGCCAACAGCTACCGAGACACCTGGTGTGGCCAGGTGCTCGGCGACCGTGTCGACCAGACAGTGCGGGTCGCCGGCTGGGTCCACCGTCGCCGCGACCACGGCGGGCTGATCTTCATCGATCTTCGCGACCGCACCGGGATCGTTCAGCTCGTATTCAACCCCGACGAGGCCGGCGGATCGTTCGAGCTCGGCCACCGGCTGCGCTCCGAGTTCGTCGTCTCGGTCGCCGGCAAAGTGGTGACCCGCGAGCCGGCGACGGTCAACCCCGACCTTGCCACGGGTCAGTTCGAGATCCAGGCGAACGAGGCCGAGGTGCTGGCCGAGTCCGATACGCCGCCGTTTGCGATCGAAGGCTTCAACGCCGAGGTGGGTGAGGAGGCCCGCCTCCGGCACCGCTACCTCGACCTGCGCCGCGAGCCGATGCAGCGGGCGATCGAGCTTCGCCACAGGCTGACCACCTCGATGCGGCGTTTCTTCGACGGCGAGGGCTTCCTCGAGATCGAAACCCCGATTCTGACCCGCTCGACCCCGGAAGGTGCCCGTGACTTCCTGGTGCCAAGCCGCCAGCACCGGGGCTCGTTCTACGCACTGCCGCAGTCACCCCAGCTGTTCAAGCAGCTGCTCATGGTCTCGGGTTTCGAGCGCTACTTCCAGATTGCCCGCTGCTTTCGCGACGAGGACCTGCGCGCCGACCGCCAGCCGGACTTCACCCAGCTCGACATCGAGATGTCCTTCGTCGACGTCGAGGACGTGATCGCGCTCAACGAACGGCTGATGGCGCACCTGCTCGGCGAGATGGGGATCGAGGTTCAGTTCCCGTTCCCCCGCATGGGTTATGACGAGGCGATCGGCCGGTTCGGCTCCGACAAGCCCGACACCCGCTACGGCTACGAGATCACCGACCTGACCGAGGTCCTGCGCGGCACCGGATTCAAGGCTTTCGGCGGAGTGATCGAGTCCGGCGGCGCGGTCCGCGGAATCAACTTCGGCCAGCGTGAGCTGTCCCGGGCCCAGCTCGACGGCCTGATCGACGACGCCAAGGAACTCGGCGCCAAGGGGCTTGTCTGGGCATTCCGCGAGGGCGATGGCTGGCGGGCTCCGATCGCCAAGTTCCTCAGCCCCGGGGAGCTTTCCGGCCTCAACTCGGCGATGGAAGCCGAAGAAGGCGACCTGATGCTGGTCGCCGCCGACCAGCCGGCCAGGGTCGCGACGATCCTCGGTGGCCTGAGGACCAGGCTGGCCGAGCGCTGGGGCCTGATCCCCGAAGGCGAGAACCAGCTCACCTGGATCGTCGACTGGCCGATGTTCGAGTTCAACGAAGGCGAAGACCGCTGGGATGCGCTCCATCATCCATTCACGGCGCCGTCCGGCGAGTTCGACCCGGCCGACCCGGGCTCGGCCCGCGCCCAGGCCTACGATCTCGTCTGGAACGGGGTGGAGCTGGGCGGAGGTTCGATCCGTATCAACCACCCCGAGCTTCAGTCGCAGGTCTTCACCGCCCTCGGTATCTCCGAAGAGGAGGCAGCCGACCGCTTCGGCTTCCTGCTCGAGGCGCTGCGTTACGGCGCGCCTCCACACGGCGGCATCGCCTTCGGAGTGGACCGTTTTGCCGCCCTGCTGGCCGGAGTCGACTCGATCCGCGACGTGATCGCCTTCCCCAAGACCGCGTCCGGAAGCGACCCTCTGACCGGAGCCCCGGCCCCGGTTGACGACGTCCAGATGAGGGATGTGGGCATCGCCCTGAGAAAGCCGGCCAAGCCCGGTTCGGCGTGATCAGGGGGCGGGCGACTCTTTGAGCTACTTCCGCCGCATGAAGGACAGGATCTCGAAGATCGGCGACGGTGCCGGCCGGATCCACATCGCGGACCCGCGTTTTGACGGCTGGGAGGTCGTGCATGAGTTCGAGGACCTCGCGACCGGCCTCGCCTGGCGCGACGCGCTGCGCGAGCGCGGCCTCGAAGCCGAGCTGACATCGGACTGGGAGCTCGACCGGTTCAGTCGCGGCGACATCAACCTCCAGGTGCCTCCCGGACAGTGGTCGGAGGCCGAGGAGATCATGTCAGGCCTCGACCTCGACTGAAGCCCGGATCCAGGAGAGGTGACCGGTATCCGGGCACAGTGTCTGCCTCTTTCGCCGTCACTTCTGCTTAGCGTTCCCGGTCACAGGCGATTGTCCGGCAGAGAGCCCCCCGGGCTGATAGGTTGTTTCCGAGGCTCGAACCCGTTCGTTAGCCGCTTCATAATTTGACCCAACATCATCGGCACGGGAGCCGATTTCTCCGAGTCCCCCGCGGGATGGGAGATAGGCACCCACCTTTATATAAAGGGATCAATGTCGGAGGCGGAGACGGCGGGTTGGGGCCTCTTTTTCTGATCTCCACGCGCCCTTCGGTCTCATCGAACGCGATCTGGAGATGCTGGACCAGAGCGGGTGAGCGCTTGGCCTCGGTGAAGTTCAGCAGGTTCAAGACGATCTCGCCGGTGAAGACGGTGTGGCTCAGCTTCGCGGCAAAGGCCGTCGTGACCGTACCCCCGGCTCACGCGGTCCGGCGCTGTATATTTTCTGCCGTGTCCGACGTGTTCATCGTCTCCGCTGTCCGCACGCCCTCCGGGCGCAGCCGTGGTGGTCTGAGCGAGTTGCATCCCGCAGACCTCGGCGCCGTGGTGCTGCGCGAGGCCGTGGAACGCGCCGGTGTGCCGCCGGAGGCCGTCGACGATGTAATTCTGGGCTGTGTGCTGCAGATCGGCAGCCAGTCGGCCAATGTTGCGCGCAATGCCTGGCTGTCGGCCGGCCTTCCGGAGAGCGTGCCCGCGGTGACGGTCGACCGCCAGTGCGGCTCCTCGCAGCAGGCGATCTCGTTCGCCGCGCAGGGCGTGGCCGCCGGGGCCTACGACATTGTTGTTGCCGGCGGGGTGGAGGTGCTCAGCCTCATCACCCTCAACAGTGCATGGGAACTCGGTCCGCAGCTCGGGTTCCGGCTGCCGTGGGACGGGGAGGGCTGGAGAGAGCGCTACGGCGGTGAGGAGATGCATCAGTTCCACGCCGGCGAGGAGATCGCCCGCCGGTGGCAAGTCACGCGAGCGGACATGGAGGCGTTGGCGCTCGACAGTCACGCCCGGGCCGCCGCCGCATGGGACGACGGCCGCTTCGCCGAAGAGGTCGTGAGTGTCGGCGATGCCGGGCAGGACGAGTGTGTCCGCCGGGATCTGACGGCTGAGAAGCTCGCCGCCCAGAGCCCCTTGAGAGAGGGCTACCGGCTCACCGGCGGCGTCAGCTCCAAACTCGCCGACGGCGCCGCGGCACTGGTGCTCGCCTCGGGTGACGCGGTGAAGCGCCACGGGCTTACGCCGCTGGCGCGTATCCACACGGCGGTCGCGGCGGGCAGTGACCCGGTGCTCATGCTGACTGGCCCGATCCCGGCCACCGCCAAGGTGCTCGACCGGGCCGGGCTCGGTGTCGGCGACATCGATCTCTTCGAGTGCAACGAGGCGTTTGCCTCCGTCGTGCTCGCCTGGGCACGCGAGACGGGCGTGCCGCTGGAGCGCACCAACGTGAACGGCGGTGCTATCGCACTGGGCCACGCGCTCGGCGCGACGGGCGCGCGGATCATGACGACGCTCGTGCACGAGTTGCGCCGCCAGGGTGGTCGCTACGGCCTGCAGACGATCTGCGAGGGCGGCGGGCTCGCCAACGCCACGATCGTTGAGGCGGTGTAGTGCCAGACATCGCCGGCGAGGCCGGCCAAACCGACGACGAGATCCTCGCGCCCGCAGCGGTCGCCGATCCCTACACCTACTTCGGCGCCCTGCGCGAGCAGGCGCCGGTGTATTACAACGAGCGGTACAGCGCCTGGGTGATCACCCGGTACGAGGATGTGGCCGCCGGGTTTCGCGGGGTCACCCTCTCCTCCGATCGCATCACGCCGTACGTTGCTGCGCTGCCGGCCGAGGAGCGGGCCGCGCGCGAGCCGACCTTCCGGATGCTTGGACAGTGGATGGTCTTCCGCGATCCGCCCGACCACGGCCGCCTGCGGCGCCTTGTCCATCACGCGTTCACCCCGCCCGTGATGGCCCGGATCGAGTCGCGCGTCGAGGAAGTGGTCCACGAGTTGCTCGACTCGCTGGAGGGTCGCAATCGGCTGGACCTCATCCGCGAGGTCGCCTACCCACTTCCCGCCATCGTGATCGCCGAACTACTGGGCGTGCCACCTCAGGACCGCGACCGCTTCAAGCGGTGGTCGGACGACATCAGCGCGCTCGTTTTCAGCGCTTCCCGCGACAGCGGACGCCACGCCCGTGCGCAGGCCGGGCTCGTCGACCTGCACGACTACCTGGGTGAACTGGTCGATCAGTACCGGGCCGCGCCAGGCGAGAACCTGATCTCCGAGCTGGTCGCAGTCGAAGAAGAAGGCGAACGTCTGACGCATGAGGAGCTCATCGCCAACTGCGCGCTGCTCCTGTTCGGCGGCCACGAGACCACCACGAATCTGATCGCCAACGGCATGCTGGCGTTGCTGCGCTCCCCGGGCGAGACCGAGCGCCTGCGCGCCGACCCCGGGCTGTACCCGTCCGCGGTCGAGGAGGTGCTGCGCTACGACGGGCCGTCACGCATGCAATACCGGGTCGCCGCCGTCGAGCACGAGGTCGGCGGCCGCACGATCCACGCCGGTGAACGGGTGCTGCTCGTTCAGTCTGCGGCGAACCGTGACCCTGCCGTCTTCGACGATCCCGACCGGTTCGACGTCGGCCGGGACCCGAATCGGCACGTCGGGTTCGGTATGGGTCCGCACTACTGCCTGGGGGCGTCGCTGGCCCGTCTGGAGGGCCGGGTCGCGTTGCGGGCGCTCGTCGAGCGGCTCGACGATCCGGTCTTGGAGGACGAGAGCGGGCTGCGCTGGCACGCGGCGATGGTCATCCGTGGTCTGGAAGAGCTGCCCCTGAGGGTGAAGAGCATCAGGCCGCGTCAGGTAGCCGGGACCCAAGCCGGGTGATGGGCACGCGCAAGGCCTCGTCAACCGTCCCGGACCCGCGTCCCTCCGTCGTCGGCCACGGCCGCGCTGCCCGGGTGCTTGGCGCGCGCTGCAGCTCGTGTGCACGCCCGTCCGCGTTTGCGGTCCCGCGCTGCCCGGCCTGTCGGGCGGTCGTGAGCCCCGAGGCGTTCGGGCCGGGCGGGACGGTGTGGTCGGCGACCACGATCCGGATCCCCGTGCCGGGTCGCACCCCGCCGTACTCTCTCGCCTATATCGACCTCGACGACGGCCCGCGCGTGCTGGCTCACGTGCGCGGCGGCGGGCCCGTCGAGATCGCCGGACGGGTCCAGCTCGTCGGGCTGGGCGCCGACGGGGATATCGAGGTGGAGCCGAGCGAATGACGGCCTTCGTATACGGCGTCGGCTCGTCCCGCTACGCCAAGCAGCCACACCTGAGCGCAGGCGATCTCATCGCCGAAGCCGTGCTGGAGGCGTTCGGTGACGCGGCCGTCGACACGGTGGACGCCGTCTGGGTCGGGACTGTCTTCGGTGCGACGGGCGTCGCCCAGCGTGCGCTGCACCGCATTGGCGTGACCGACGTTCCGGTGATCACCGTCGAGAACGCATGCGCGAGCGGGACA
>Ga0209591_10001984_pt1 | contig 24870 bp, 26 predicted proteins | sample MAT01_FD_187207 | JGI IMG/M metagenome (GOLD analysis project Ga0209591, IMG submission 187207) | Freshwater microbial communities from Lake Fryxell liftoff mats and glacier meltwater in Antarctica - MAT-01 (SPAdes) (version 2) | ecosystem: Environmental > Aquatic > Freshwater > Ice > Liftoff... | reverse complement strand
CATCGCAACCGTCGCACGAGGTGGCCTCTACACGACCGCCGCCCACAGCGCGCAGCTAAAGCAAGGCACGATGAACGGCGTGCCGCATCCCTCGGTGCAGGACGGCCAAAGGTGTGACCGGCTGGTTGATCGGCGGCAACAGCAGCAGTAACAGCGCCAGCGCCCAGCCGGGCATTGGCATCGACGAACAGGCCTTCGATGCCAAATCGGTGCGCAACAAGCTTGAGACCGTGATCCGGCCAATGTTCTACCAGGACCAGGACCAGGACCAGGACCGCTGCATCGAAGTCATGCACCACGCGATCGCGCTGAACGAACCGTTCTTCAACCCCGAGCGAATGGTTTACCAGTATGTGCGCGAGGCCCACTTGCGCCGAGCCGTCCCGCGCTCAGGGCAGGGGCGCCAACTCTGGTCCGGGCCCTGACCCGATCTTGCGTGCCACCAGCACGATGTCGCGGTGAAAGCGGCGCGGGACAAACCGGTACGCCAGGCTCAGGATGCGCTTCTTGCGGCTGGGGTTGGCGCCGTCGTAGCGAAAGTCCAGCCGTTCGATGTCAAACCCGCTGGCTTCAACGAAGCGCCGCACTTCCCGCGCCGAATACTCGCGCACGTGGCCCATGTGCCCCAGCGCGCGCAATTTGCCGAACTCGGACAACGGATCGGCCACGCTTCTGCCCAACAGAAAACGCGCCAGACTGGGAAGCGAGTACACGTTCGGCGTCGTGAGCAACAGGAATCCACCCGGCGCCAGCACGCGACAGGTCTCCGACAAGACCAGTGCCGGATCGACGCGCAGGTGCTCGAAGGTCTCGCAAAGCAGTGCTCCGGCGAAATGGCCGTCGGCGAACGGCATCGTATTGCGCTCGACGTCGCAGGCCAACACGTCCAGCCCCAGGCATTGAATGAACGCAGCCACCCGTTCCGGCGCAAGGTCCAAGCCAAGCACCGGGTAGCCAGCAAGCTGCAGCATTGCTGTCATGTGGCATGGCGCCGCGCCGATGTCGAGCAGCGGCCCGTCGGGGGCGAGGTTGGCCACCAGGTCAAGGTCGGCGCAGTAACGTTGCCCATGGACGATCAGGTTCGACCGATGCCATTCGCGCGCAGCATCGGTCTGCGCGAAGACCGCGTCCTGCAGGGTCCGCAGCGCCTGGGTGGCGCGCGCACTGCTGGCGCCTCGCCTCATGCCAGCAACCGCCCCGCTCATGCCGTGCTCTCGCCAGTACACCGTTTGTGCATCTTGTAACCCCCGAAGGATTGGTGCCTGCGCACGTGGCCCGCGGCGCATCCCACCAACAGTATCGCACTGCAGATGCCCGATGCCCCGGCCTCCGGTACGTTCGGCACGCGAAGAAAACCAAGGGAAAGAGGTCGGGCAAACCGGCTGGTCCGGACAAGCTGGTCAAGAGTGCCGATGCCGAGATACTCCAGCCGCTGCAGCTGGTGCTCAACGACGTGGCGCGTTGGCCATAACACGCTGGCAAGCGGTTGGTCATCGTGTTCGAAGGCCGCGACACCTCAGGCAAGGTTGGTGTCACCTCGGCCATCGCGGAGACGCTCAATCTGCGCCAGTACAAGGTGATGGCGCTGCCGAGACCCAGCGACCGCGAGCGCAGCCAGTGGCATTCCAATCCCGCGTGACGCATCTTCCTGCGGCCAGTGAGATCCTGCTGATGGACCGTAGCTGGTACAACCGCGCCGGCGTGGAGCGGGTCTTGGGTTGTTGCACCGGGGACGCAGTGATCTTGAGCTTGCCGCGGCAGTTCAGGCGGCGCCGCAAATCCCGACGGGACGCCAGGGACCCGCCGGTCGCCAACTTCGCTTCAAGGCCGGGTCCAGAATTTCAACGCACTCCATTGGACGACCGCTGTTGCAGCAAAACTGACTTTGAACGGCGACTGGCATGTGTTGCACTTGGCCTCTTTCAGCCGGTAAATGGCGAAGTCGTAATCGACGATCAATAGTGCCTGGTCACTGAATCGCTGTTTTTTGAAAATCGAAGCTTTTCGCGCCAGCGCAGCAAGCGATGGAATCGCAATCAGGCAGATGATTGCGCAAGAAACCTGCGTTTGAAAAACGACCAACTAGATGCCCGCTTGCCGACCGGGAGAAGCGATTCAAGCCACCATCTTCTGGATGCGTGGGCGTTCTAGCTTGCTGGCCTGGTGCAGGTCGTATTGCAATTGCATTCCTGCCCATAACTCAGGGCTTGTGTCAAAGGCATCAGCTAGCCGATAGGCCATGTCGGCGGAAATGCCAGAAGAACCCGTGACCACACGCGACAAGGTGACGCGGTTGACACCAAGCTTGACGGCCGCTTCAGTGACAGTGGTGTTTCCCAAATACTCCCGAAGGACTTCGCCTGGGTGGGGCGGATTGTGCATACGCGTCATGTCAAGTCTCAGTGGTAGTCGAGGTAATCCACAAGCACGGCATCCGTGCCTTCAAAGGCGAAAACCATGCGCCAGTTCCCATTGACGGTCAGTGCCCAATGCCCTTTCAGGTCACCTTTCAATGGGTGCAGCTTCCAGGAAGCTGCAGAAAGATCTTCGGGCCTTACCGCCTGATCAAGAGCCGCCAATTGCAGGCGCAGCCTGGTCGCGTGAACCGCTTGAATACCAGCCTTGCTTCCAGTCTCGAAAAAACGCTGCAGGCCTTTATGCCGGAAGCTCTTGATCATAAGAGTCGGATTGTAAAGTGTAGTGCGATAGGCTACAAATCGTCCTGCGTGTGACCCTGAAGGGCAACAGTCACAGCTTGAAGTCGTACCCGATCGTCAGCGGCGCATGGTCGGAGAATTTTTCCGCCTTGTAGATTGAAGCAGTGCGCGCCGTGGACGCGAGGCCAGCCGTCGCCAGGTGGTAGTCGATGCGCCAGCCCACGTTGTTGGCATAAGCCTGCCCCCGGTTGCTCCACCATGTATAGGCTGTATCGGTCGCGTTGGGCTGCAACTGGCGGTACACGTCCACCACCTTGGCCTTGTCGAGTAGCTTCGTCATCCAGGCGCGCTCTTCGGGCAGAAAGCCGGAGTTCTTCTGGTTGCTCTTCCAGTTCTTCAGGTCGATTTCCTGGTGCGCGATATTGACGTCGGCGCACAAGATGAACTCGCGTTTCTTCCTTAGCTGGGTCAGATGCGGGTAGAACAGCTCCAGAAACCGGTACTTTGCCTGCTGGCGCTCTTCACCGGTCGTGCCGCTCGGGAAGTAACAGCCAATGACCGACATCTTGCGGCGTGGCGTGTCAAATCGCAACTCCAGGTAGCGGCCCTCGGCGTCGAACTCCGGTGCGCCGAACCCGGTGATCACGTCGCTGGGCGTGTGACGGGTATAAACGGCGACGCCGGAGTAGCCCTTTTTCCGGGCATGGTGAAAGTGTCCTTGCAGCCCGGCCAATGCTTCAAAACGCCCAGATACATCCGCGGCCTGGGCTCTCAATTCCTGTACACAAATACAATCCGGTTGCGCCTTGGCGAGCCACGGCTCAAGCCCTTTGCTGCTGGCGGATCGAATGCCGTTGAGGTTCAGGCTGGTCAATGTGAACAAGGAAGTCTCCATGTCGGATGCGGTGGGTAAGCAGGTAGCCCAGGCGCCAGCGCAGGCGTCGGACCAGAACCAGTTGGCGCTGGAGTTCGTGCAATTCTCAGTCGATTGTGGCGTATTGCGGTTTGGCGAGTTCACCACCAAGGCAGGGCGTCTGAGCCCGTATTTTTTCAACGCCGGCCTGTTTGACGATGGCGCCAAACTGGGGCGACTGGCGTATTTCTACGCGCAGCGTCTACTGGCCAGCGCAATCGAATTCGACATGGTGTTTGGACCTGCCTACAAAGGTATCCCGCTGGGTGCGGCGTTGTCCGTGGAGCTCGCACGGATGGGGCGCAACCTGCCGTTTGCCTACAACCGCAAGGAAGCCAAGGACCATGGCGAGGGCGGCAGCCTGGTGGGCGCGCCACTCCGGGGCCGGGTCTTGATTGTCGACGACGTGATGTCGGCCGGTACGGCGGTGCGCGAATCGATCCGCATCATCCGCGCCGCGGGTGCCACCCCGCATGCCGTGGTGATCGCGCTGGACCGGCAGGAAAAGGCCACCGAGAATGGCGTCGACAGCGACTCCAGTGCGGTTCAGTATGTCATGCGGGAGCTTGGTCTGCAGGTTTGCAGCATTGCGAAACTCTCTGATCTGTTGCAGTATCTGCACCAACAATGCAATGCTGGACTGCACTCGGAGTTCGAACGTGTGGTCGCCTACCGCAACCGGTATGGCGTACAGGACAGCCTGGCATGATCGGACCAAAAGGAGGCGCAGGCATGGTGCAGTTGATTCGATGGCTGATGCTTTTTGGAGCGTGGGCGCCAGTGTTGCTGGTGGCCCAGGCGCCGCCGCCGTCTGGCGTGTATACCTGCGTCGATGCCAAGGGCCGCAAGCTGACGTCGGACCGGCCGATTGCAGAGTGTGTGGACCGGGAGCAGAGAGTGCTTAATCCGAGCGGCACGGTGCGATCCAAAATCGCCCCGGAGCCGACGCAACGCGAGCGCTCCGAGCAAGAAGCGAGGGAACGCAAGGAAGTTGAGGCACGGACCCTGCAAGCGGAAGAAAAACGCCGCGAGCGCGCCTTGCTGGTGCGTTATCCCAGCCGGGAAGTGCACGACAAGGAGCGCAACGAGGCGGTCGCACAGGTGGGGGTTGTCACCCAGGCGGCGAACCGGCGCATCGATGAATTGGCGCAGCAGCGCCGCAACCTCGACGTAGAGATGGAGTTCTACAAGAAAGACCCGTCCAAGGCGCCCCCGCCCCTGCGTCGGCAGATCGATAACCTGATGCAGAGCGTCACCATCCAGCGCCGGTTCATCGCGGAGCAGGATACCGAGGTGCGCCGCATCAACGCCCGCTTTGACGAAGAACTGCTGCGACTGAAGGTGCTTTGGTCCGCCCAGGCGCCAGCTCGTTCGCCAGCGACTGCGGCCAACAAGACACCTTGACCAGTAGAGTCTTCGGCTGACTGGTAGCACAAGCCCCCACGAGCCTAAGCCAGTGCCGGGCGCCTCGCCGTGCAGATATGTGCGGCGTGCGACCAGCGCGCATCCGGTTTTGTCGTGGGAGATCCATCGTTCACACAGCAGTCGACCCGTGAAAAATGCCAGAATTGTGATTGTGAGCCCGGCGCTGCAGGATGCCAACAATGGCAATTGGACGACGGCGCAGCGTTGGCAGCGCATGCTTGCGTCGACGTTCGACGTCCAGATCTTGCGCCATTGGTCGCCTGCTGCGCTGTCCGATGCGCCCGACGTCATGCTGGCCTTGCACGCGCGTCGTTCTGCTGATTCGATTGCGGCCTGGGCGCAATACCGTGTTGTGGCCCGGAAGGCGCCCGGCCTCGCCGTGGTGTTGACCGGCACCGACCTGTATCGCGACATTCAGGTCGATGCGCCGGCGCAGCAGTCGCTGCAGCAGGCGCAACTTCTTGTAACGCTGCAGGAGCGTGGTCCGCAGGCGCTGCCGCCCGAGTTTCGGGAAAAGGCGCGGGTTATCTTTCCGTCCATGTCAATACGGCGCACGCTGCCCAAGACGGCACGTCATTTGCGTGTCGCTGTGGTTGGTCACCTGCGCGACGAGAAGTCGCCACAGACCATATTCGCCCTGGCCCGCCTGTTGCGGGCGCGACCCGATATCCGTATCAACCATATCGGCGCGCCGCTGGACAGCGTGCTGGGCGAGCAGGCCCGTGCGACCGCTCGCCAGTGCCCGGCTTATCGGTGGCTTGGTGCACAACCACGCGAAGCCACGCGCCGCCTGATCCAGCGCGCCCACCTGCTGCTGCACCCAAGCAGCATGGAAGGTGGCGCGCATGTGGTGATGGAGGCGGTTTGCAGCGGCACACCGGTACTGGCCTCGCGCATCGACGGCAATGTTGGCATGCTTGGCCAGGACTATGCCGGACTATTTGCGCAGCACGATGCCGATGCAGTGGCGCGGTGGCTTTTGGTTGCGCGCGCAGCGCAAGAAGTCGCCGGCCAGTGCGCATTGGGCCAACTCATGGCCCAATGCGCACTACGCGCAAAACTGTTTGCCCCGCAGATCGAACAGGCGCGGCTGCGCCAGCTCGTCGCTGACCTGTTGCCACAGGACCGGCAAATGCGAAAACCGAACGTAAATCGATTTGATACAAACCCCTGAACAACCCGTGCTGCGCGACATCGTGCTTGTGGGCGGTGGCCACAGCCATGTGGGCGTTTTGCGCAACTTCGCCATGCAGCCAGTGCCCGGGGTGCGCATCACGCTGCTGTGCACGGACGCGCATACGCCGTATTCGGGGATGCTGCCGGGTTATGTTGCTGGTCACTACACATTTGATGATGTCCATATCGACTTGAGCCGGCTTGCGGTGTTTGCCGGCGCCCGTTTTGTCTGCGCCGAAGTGGTCGGCCTGGACCGTGCAACGCGCAAGGTTGTGCTGCGCGACCGTCCGCCAGTTGGGTACGACCGTCTGTCGATCAACATTGGCTCTATGCCGCAGGTGGCACAAATTCCGGGAGCCGCCGGGCATGTGGTTCCGGTGAAGCCGATCTTCCAGTTCATCCAGCGCTGGATTGCGCTGCTGGAGCGCGTGCGGCGGCACCCCGGACGCACCACGATTGCGGTGGTCGGCGCAGGCGCGGGTGGCGTGGAGTTGTTGCTGGCCATGCAGCGCCGGCTGGCACAGGAGCTGCGTGGCTTGGAGCGTGACCCAGGCGAGCTGGCCTTCCATCTGTTCACGTCCGACAACACGATCCTGCCGACCCACAACCACTATGTGCGGCGATGCTTCATGTCCGTTTTGGCCAGACGGGGCGTCACGGTGCATGTGAGCGCAGCCGTGCGACAGGTGGAGGATGGCCGACTGCGCACGGATGACGGTCAATGGTTTGATGCCGACGAAATCGTCTGGGTTACGCAGGCTGGGGGCGCAGCCTGGCTGTGCGACACCGGGCTTGCACTGGACGAGCGCGGCTTCGTGCGGGTGAACGACCATTTGCAGTCGATCAATGATCCGTTGATTTATGCTGCGGGTGATGTGGCCAGCATCGACGGACGACCCCTCGAGAAGGCGGGAGTTTTTGCCGTGCGCATGGGCCGCCCACTGGCCGAGAACCTGCGCCGCAGCATCCAGGAAATACCACTGTCGCGTTACCGGCCGCAGCGGCGCTGGCTTGCGCTGATCAGTACCGGAGACCAGTTTGCGGTGGCCTCACGCGGGTTGTTGGGATTTTCCGGCGCGTGGGTGTGGCGCTGGAAGGACTGGATCGACCGGCGCTTCATGCGCCGTTTTTCGGACTTTCCCGCAATGCCGGCGTCTGGCGCGGCACCGCCGGCAGGGGCCAGCTTGCCGCTTTCGGCGGAGGAATCGCTGCAAGCCAGCTCGGCAATCGCCATGCGCTGTGGAGGATGTGGTGCCAAGGTCGGCGCGACCGTCTTGTCGCGTGTGCTGGGTTCCTTGCAACCAGTGCGGAGTGACGATGTACTGATCGGCCTGCATGCGCCCGATGACGCGGCCGTTGTGCGCGTGCCGCCGGGCAAGGCGATGGTGCACACGGTGGATTTCTTTCGCGCTTTCATCGACGACCCCTACCTGTTTGGCAAGGTCGCGGCAAACCACGCGCTCGGGGACATCTTTGCCATGGGGGCCGAGCCGCAAAGCGCCACCGCCGTGGCCACCCTGCCGCCGGGGCTGGATGGCAAGGTGGAAGAGTTGCTGCTGCACATGATGACCGGCGCGGTGGAGGTGCTCAACGCTGCCGGTTGCGCGCTGGTGGGCGGGCACACTGGCGAGGGTCGCGAATTAGCGCTCGGTTTTGCCATCAATGGTTTGATCGACGCCGACCTGGCAGGCGTGCTGCGCAAACGCGGCATGCAAGCGGGTAACGTGTTGCTGCTGACCAAACCCTTCGGCACCGGCACACTGTTTGCGGCGCATGCACGCATGGCCGCGCGCGGCCGCTGGATTCAGGCGGCGCTGGCTAGCATGGTGGTGTCCAACCAGCAGGCCGCTGCCATCTTGCGCGAATATGGCGCCACCGCCTGCACCGATCTGACAGGTTTTGGGCTGCTCGGCCACCTCGTGGAAATGACGCGGGCGTCCGGTGTGGACGCAGAAATCCATTTGCCCAAATTGCCGTTGCTTGACGGTGCGCTCGAATGCGCAGCGGCCGGAATCGTCAGCTCATTGCAGCCTGCCAACGCGGGATTGCACCGCGCGCTGGCGAACCAGGAGGCGTTTGCTACTGATCCACGCTACGCCGTGTTGTTCGACCCGCAGACTGCTGGTGGCTTGCTCGCCAGCGTGCCGGCGGATCAGGCACAGGCTTGCCTTGCAAGGCTGCGCGCCGCCGGGTATGCACACGCTGCGGAGATCGGGCGTGTCCTGCCCTTGGGTGACGCGCGCGCGCCGATTACGCTTGTGGGGTAGTCGGACGACCGGCTCCGGCAAAATGTCGTGCCGTCGCGTCAGCGAAGCCTGGAGCGCAACTCCTCATTGACCTGCTGCGGGTTGGCTTTGCCGCGACTGGCCTTCATGACCTGGCCTACGAGGGCGTTGAAGGCCTTCTCCTTGCCCTGACGGAATTCATCGACGCTTTTCGGGTTGGCGGCAAGAACCTCTTCGATGACTTTTCCCAGCGCACTGGAATCGTTCATCTGGCGCAGACCAAGCTCGTCAATCACCGCCTCAACTTCACTTCTTCCGCTATGACCGCCTGCTGCAACGGGCACCATCGGCCAAGTGATATTCGCAACAGCCGAATTGCCTTTTAGCCACAAAGTGTGGAATACAGACTTTGCCGCAGAGTTGGAGACGGTGCCGTCGGCAATGAGTCTGACAAGCCACGCTAGTTGGACGGAATTAATCGGGCATCGGGCAATATCAAGGCCCTCCTGATTGAGCCGCCGTGATAGTTCACCCATGATCCAGTTGCTCACCAGTTTGGGCAGGTCGCTAGCAAGGGCAGCACCCTCGAAGTAAGCCGCCAAGGCCTTGCTGTGTGTGAGCGCATTGGCATCGTATTCTGGCAACCCGTAGTCATCCACGAAACGTTGCGCCGTCACACGCGGTAGCTCGGACATTCCTGACGCAATTTCTGCCACCCATGCTGCCGCAATCACCAGCGGCGGTAAATCCGGATCGGGGAAATACCGGTAGTCCGCCGCGTCCTCCTTGGTCCGCATGGCGCGCGTTTCACCCGTATCCGGGTTGAACAACACAGTGGCCTGCCCGATGGTGTTGCCATCTTCAATCTGCCCGATCTGCCAGCGCACTTCGTAGTCGATGGCCTGTTGCATGAACTTGAAGCTGTTCAGGTTCTTGATTTCGCGGCGTGTGCCCAGCGGCGCGCCGGGCTTGCGCACCGAAACGTTGGCGTCGCAGCGAAAACTGCCCTCTTGCATGTTGCCGTCGCAGATGCCGATCCAGGTGACGATCTTGTGCAGCTCCCTGGCATAGGCGACTGCCTCGGCACTGGAGCGCATGTCGGGTTCGGTGACGATCTCCAGCAACGGCGTGCCAGCGCGGTTCAGGTCAATGCCGGTCTGGCCGGCGAATTCTTCGTGCAGGGATTTGCCCGCGTCTTCTTCCAAATGCGCCCGCACCAGCCGCACCGAACGCTTTTCGCCCTCGAGGAAAAATTCGACCTGTCCGCCCTGAACAACAGGAATTTCGAACTGGCTGATCTGGTATCCCTTGGGCAGATCCGGATAGAAATAATTCTTGCGCGCAAACACGCTGCGCGGTGCGATGTGCGCGCCAATCGCCAGGCCGAACTGGATGGCACGTTCGACCGCGCCACGGTTCATCACCGGCAGCGTGCCTGGCAACGCCAAATCGACCGCGCAGGCCTGGGTGTTGGGCTCGGCGCCAAAGGCGGTGGATGCGCGGCTGAAGATTTTTGAGTGGGTGGAGAGCTGGGTGTGGGTTTCAAAGCCGATGACGACCTCGTAACCGCGCACCAGCGCGGCGGCACGTGGCGTGGTGGGAACAGTTTCGCTGGCCATGTTCAAAACCCCTGCGGCTTAAGCCGGTGGTAGTCGGTGGCAAGCTGGAATTGGTGCGCCGTCTGCAGCAACTGCGCCTCCTGGAAATAGTTGCCAATCAGTTGCAGACCAACCGGCAGGCCGCCCTCGCCAAAACCCACCGGGACGCTCATGCCAGGCAAGCCCGCCAGCGAGGCTGGCAGCGTGAAGATGTCGGCCAGGTAGTTTGCCACCGGGTCGGCGCTCTTTTCACCAATTTTCCAGGCGACGGTGGGTGCGACCGGCCCGGCGATCACGTCGCACTGCCGGAACGCCTGCTGGAAATCGTCGGCCAGCATGCGGCGGATCTTCTGCGCCTGCAGGTAATAGGCGTCGTAGTACCCGTGCGACAACACATAGGTGCCAATCATGATGCGCCGCTTGACCTCGTCACCAAAACCTTCCGCGCGGGTCTTGCGGTACATGTCGGCGAGACCGCCGAACTGCGCCGCGCGATGGCCGAACTTGACGCCGTCGAAACGGCTCAGATTGCTCGACGCCTCGGCCGGCGCGATGATGTAATAGACCGGGATGGCGAGCTCGGTGCGCGGCAAGGATACCGGCACGCGGCGCGCGCCGAGTTGCTCGAACTGTGCCAGGGCGGCGTCCACCGCGCGTGCCACATCGGTCGACACGCCTGCCCCGAAAAACTCCCGCGGAACGCCGATGCGCAAGCCCGCCAGCGGCTGTTCGAGCAGGCGGCTGAAGTCTTCCGGTTCCATGTCAAGCGAGGTCGAGTCGCGGTCCGGATCGGGGCCACACATGGCGCTCAGCAGCAGCGCGCAATCGCCGGCTGTGCGTGCCATCGGCCCGGCCTGGTCGAGGCTGCTGGCAAAGGCCACCATGCCGTAGCGCGAGGCGCGGCCGTAGGTCGGCTTGATGCCGGTCACGCCACAAAACGACGCTGGCTGGCGGATCGACCCGCCGGTGTCGGTGCCGGTGGTCCCGGGGGCGAGCCGCGCCGCGACGGCTACCGCGCTGGCACCGGACGAGCCACCGGGGATATGCGCCATATTCCAGGGGTTGGGCACCGGTACCGGGCGTGTGTGCCCGAGCGGCGCCACCGCCGAGTTTTCGTTCGCAGAGCCCATGGCGAACTCGTCGCAATTGAGTTTGCCCAGGGTCACCGCCCCTTGCGCCGCCAGGCGCGCCACCACCGTGGCGTCAAACGGCGAGCGGTAACCGTGCAGCATTTGCGAGCCGGCGGTGGTGACGAAGTCTTTGGTTGCAAAGATGTCCTTGTGCGCAATCGGCACACCTTCCAGCGTGCCAGCCGAGCCGCGCGCGAGGCGCTGGTCCGCTGCGCTGGCTTGCGCCAGTGTCACCGTCTCGTTGCGGTCAAGGTAAACGCCGAGTGTTTCGTGCTGGTGCGCCCGCGCCAGAAAATGCCGGGCCGTCTCGATCGCCGATACCTTGCGTTCACGCAGACAGGCGGCGAGCGCAACTAGCTCCAGGTCGTGCAGCTCGGTGATGGAGAGCGCCCTATCGGTGGCCTTCGTCACGAAAATGCCTTCATACAGCGTTCTGCCGCGCGAACGGGTGGTGGAGGCCGCGCAGGGTGTTGCTCATTCAATTACGCGGGGAACCAAAAACAGGCCGTTCCCGGTTGCCGGCGCACTGCGCTGGTTGGCGGCGCGGTCGTCGGGTTCACTCACCACGTCCTCGCGCAGGCGCAAAGCTATGTCACGAATGCTTGCAACTGGGTGGGCCAGCGGCTCCACCCCCGTCGTGTTGACGGCCCGCATCTTTTCGACGATGTCGAAAAATCCGTTCAACTGGGTAAGCATGCGCTCGCTTTCAATGGCGCCCAGCTCCAATCGGGCCAGCGCGGCAATGCGTGAGATATCGGACGATGACAGTGGCATGGCGGAGAGGGCTGGAAATTCGGGCGCGGAAACCGTCTGCGGGCGCTGCGCCAAGGGGTTTGCCGATAGGGGATGCGGTATTATCCCGCCTTTGCGCGCCATTCCCATATTTGCGGTTTTCGGCGCAAAAACGACACTATTTTCCACTGGTCACATATGGCGACGGCAGGTCGAAGCGCATGCCGTGCCCGAGAGGATTTCGATGTTTGGAGCATTCCGTCAGTACTTCTCCACTGACCTGGCAATTGACCTGGGCACTGCCAACACGCTGATTTTCGTGCGCGACAAGGGCATTGTGCTGGACGAGCCCTCGGTCGTGGCGATTCGCCATGAAGGCGGCCCACAGGGCAAGAAAACCATTCAGGCAGTGGGCAAGGAGGCGAAGGCGATGCTGGGCAAGGTTCCCGGCAATATCGAGGCGATCCGGCCCATGAAAGACGGCGTGATCGCCGACTTTACGGTCACCGAGCAAATGCTCAAGCAATTCATCAAGATGGTGCATCCACGCAGCGTGTTCCGGCCCAGTCCGCGCATCATCATCTGCGTGCCGTGTGGCTCAACCCAGGTGGAGCGGCGCGCCATCCGGGAGTCTGCCCTGGGCGCAGGCGCCCGCGACGTGTACCTGATCGAGGAGCCGATGGCGGCGGCGATCGGGGCCGGGCTGCCGGTCAGCGAAGCCAGCGGCTCGATGGTGGTGGATATCGGGGGCGGCACCACGGAGGTCGGCGTGATCTCGCTCGGCGGGATGGTCTACAAGGGCAGCATCCGTGTCGGCGGAGACAAGTTCGACGAAGCCATCATCAATTACATCCGGCGCAATTACGGTATGTTGATTGGCGAGCCAACCGCCGAGGCGATCAAGAAAAAAATCGGGTCGGCATTTCCTGGCAGCGAGGTCAAGGAGATGGAGGTGCGCGGACGCAATCTGTCGGAAGGTGTGCCGCGCAGCTTCACGATCTCGTCCAACGAGATCCTGGAAGCGCTGACGGACCCCCTCAACAACATTGTGTCGGCGGTGAAAAATGCACTCGAGCAGACGCCGCCCGAACTTGGCGCGGACATCGCCGATCGCGGCATGATGCTCACCGGCGGTGGCGCCCTGCTGCGCGATCTGGACCGCCTGCTGGCAGAAGAAACCGGGCTGCCGGTGCTGGTGGCCGAGGACCCGTTGACCTGTGTGGTACGCGGCTGTGGCGTCGCCTTGGAGCGCATGGACCGGCTGGGATCGATTTTCACCAGCGAATAAGCCGCGCCGGGACACGCTGCCGTAACGGCGCCGCCCTGCGCAAGAGAGAGAATAGGGGTTATGCCGCTCGGTACCCTCGACAGGACCCCGCCGCCGTTTTTCCGGCAGGGCTCGTCCGCTTTGTCCAAACTCACGGTTTTCAGTGCGCTCGCGTTGTTTCTGATGGTGGCCGACGTGCGTTTTCGCGTGACGCAGCCGGTGCGTGCGGTACTGGCAAGTGCGCTTTACCCGGCCCAATGGATGGTGCTTCAGCCAGTGGCCTGGGCACGCCAGATTTCCGGCCATTTCCAGAGCCTTGGCGCCGCGCAGGCTGCGCAGGAGCAGGCGCAGCGCAAACTCGGTTTGCAGTCGCAGCGCGCTGGCCAGGTCGAGCAACTGATGCTGGAGAACGAACGCCTGCGCCGCCTGCTGGCCTTGCGCACGCGGCCGGACACGGCGGCGCGTGCGGCCCAGGTGTTGTACGACGCCGCCGATCCGTTCAGCCGCAAGGTCATCATCGACCGGGGTTTTGTGGATGGCATCGCAGCGGGGTCGCCGGTGGTTGACGAAACCGGGGTGCTCGGTCAGGTGACACGGGTTTATGCGTCGGTGAGCGAAGTGACCCTGGTGGTGGACCGGGATCTGGCGATACCTGTGCTCAATACGCGCACCGGCGCGCGTGGCGTTGCATTTGGCGACGCCGGTGCAACGGGCGGCGGCTTGGAGCTGCGCTACATGGCGGCGAACGCAGACGTGTTGCCCGGCGACTTGTTGGCCACAAGCGGAGTGGACGGTGTTTATCCCGCAGGGTTGCAGGTGGCCAGCGTGGACAAGGTTGAGCGCCGCGGCGATACCGCATTTGCCAGGATTTTGTTGCGACCGGTGGCCCTGGTTGCCGGGGTCATCCATGTGATGGTTCTCAAGCCAGTGGATTCGGAGATCGCGCCGCGTCCAGCGCCTGACACGGCGACAGCGACAGCCAGGAAGACGACCCGGAAATGACGGAGCAGGCCACATGATCATGCGTCAGGGCCAGCAACTGCTGTTGCCGGCCAATCCTTTCTTCATCTGGGGCAGTTTGCTGTGCGCGTTGTTGCTGAACCTCTTGCAGAACATGGGGCTGTGGGGGCGTGCAGCGTGGACGCCGGACATCCTGGCCCTGGTACTGGTGTTCTGGAGCGTTCACCAGCCACTGCGTGTGGGCATCGGCGCCGCGTTTGTGTTCGGACTGTGCGTGGATGTTCACCAAGGCGGACTGCTGGGTGCCCACGCGCTGGCCTATGTGGTGCTGAGTTTCCTGGCCATCACCATTCACCGCCGCTTGTTGTGGTTTTCCGTTCCGTCCCAGGCGGTGCAGGTGCTGCCGCTGTTTGCCGTTGCGCTGTTGATCGAACTGGCGGCCCAATTGCTGGCGGGCGGCACTTTCCCTGGTTGGTCGATGCTGCTTGCCCCCGGCGTTGAAGCCTTGTTGTGGCCGGTTGTGAGTGTGTTGCTGCTGGTGCCGCAACGGCGCGCGCCGGACCCGGACGCGAACCGGCCGTTATGACGGAATTGCGCAATGTCGAAGCGGATCTGGCCCGGTTCCGGGCGCGGGTGCTGGTGGTCAGCACGGTCGTAGTGTTGTGTTTTCTGCTGCTGACCGCGCGGCTGGTCGTGCTGCAGGTGTGGCGCCATGATGAACTGACGGCGCAGGCTGAGAGCAACCGTACCGCGGTAGTACCGGTGGTGCCCAACCGCGGTCTGATCCTGGACCGCAACGGTATTGTGCTGGCCACCAACTATTCCGCCTACACGCTGGAGATCACTGCGTCCAAGGTCGCGGCGTTGGAGCAGACGCTGGCCGGGTTGTCCCAGGTGGTGGAGATAACAGCGCGCGACCGGCGCCGCTTCAAGAAGCTGATGGAAGAGTCCAAGAGTTTCGAGTCGCTGCCGATCCGCACCAAGCTGACGGACGCGGAGGTGGCCCGCTTCGCCGCGCAGCGCTACCGCTTTCCTGGCGTGGAGATCAAGGCACGGCTGTTTCGCAACTACCCCTATGGTGAGTTGGCCAGCCACGTGATCGGCTACATCGGCCGCATCAACAAAGCCGAGAAGGAGCGGCTGGAGGACAGCGGTGCGGATGCCAACTACCGCGGCACCGAGTACATCGGCAAGCTCGGGGTCGAGCAGAGCTTCGAGACCCAACTGCATGGCAGCACCGGTGTCGACTCCATCGAAACCTCGGCCGGCGGGCGTGCCGTGCGCAAACTCGCCAGCAGCCCATCCACACCAGGCAACACGGTGTCGCTGTCGATCGACATCAAGCTGCAAAAGCTGGTCGAAGACATGTACGGTGAGCGCCGTGGTGCGCTGGTTGCGCTGGACCCGAAGACTGGAGAGGTGCTGGCATTCGTCAGCAAACCGACGTTCGACCCGAACCTGTTTGTGGATGGCATTGATGCCGACAACTGGCAACTGCTCAACGAATCGGTCGACAAACCTTTGCTCAATCGTGCGCTGCGCGGGACTTACCCACCCGGGTCGACCTACAAACCCTTTATGGCGATGGCGGCGCTGGAAACCGGCAAACGGTCTGCCACCACCATCATCAACGATGCCGGCTCCTGGACTTTTGGTGGGCGCCAGTTTCGCAGCCACGGCGACCGTGGACTCGGCCCGGTGGACATGTCGATTGCGATTTCCAAGTCGAGCAATGTCTACTTCTATTCGCTGGCCAACGAACTCGGCGTGGACGCAATTCACGACTTCATGAAGCCGCTCGGGTTCGGGCAGCTCACCGGGATCGACATCCTGGGCGAATCGCGTGGCGTGTTGCCCAGCCAGGAATGGAAGCGCAATTACTACAAGCGCCCGGAGCAGAAAAAGTGGTTCGCGGGTGAGACCATTTCGCTCGGGATCGGCCAGGGGTACAACACCTTCACGATGCTGCAGCTGGCGCAGGCCACGGCGACATTGGTCAACAACGGCATCAAGCACACGCCGCAACTGGTGATTGCGACGCACGACGCCGTCAGCCGCTTGCGCCAGCCTGTACCGGCGCAAGCCCCGGTGGACCTCGGGTACAAGGCTGAAAACGTCGCTGTTGTCCGCGATGCCATGGTGAACGTGGTGGTGGACGGGACTGCGGCGCGGGTTTTTGCTGGCGCCGCGTACCGATCTGGCGGCAAGACCGGAACCGCACAGGCGGTTGGGATTGGCGCGCGGGAAAAATACAACGCGGCGCGCCTTGAGGAGCACCAGCGAGACCACGCGCTGTACATCGCGTTTGCCCCGGTGCAGAATCCCAGGATTGTGGTCGCGGTGATTGTCGAGAACGCAGGTTTCGGCGCTGCGCACGCAGCGCCGATGGCGCGGCGCGTGTTCGACTATTGGCTGGCGGGGCAGTATCCGAACGAGGAAGACATGGCCGCCGTCCGGAAAGGCCAGGCCGGCGCACCAATCGGCAAACCACGCATGGTTGCCGATCTGGTGTGGCCGCCAGCACCTTGAGGCTGCGCACAAAGAAAATAGCGCCGGGGTTGCCGACGCTATTTTCGTTCTGACCAATTTGGCAGCGGTTGGTGCTGCGATCGGATTTGGTTGTCTCCAGGGTCCTCATAGGGACAGGTATTTTTTCCGTCCCTGAGTGGCGCGACTGTAGGGGTGCACACACGGCATGGGTATCCGGACTTACCCGTGTCGCAGATGCTGCGTTGCAACACAAATTGCCTGTCGATGCAGGCGCGGTGTTGCCATGTCATGGCTTGCGGGTAGGATTGCGGTCGTCACCATGCAGGCCACCAACAAAACTGTGGGAGAAAGTGTTCCCACGATCCAACGCCAATCCGGAACCGATGCTTCGTCGGTGACCCTGGGTGGCTGTTGGTCGGCCGCCGCCATGGCCCAACCGGTGGTGTGGGACGGCTTGCGCGGCAGGCTGACGGCGTTGGTGTCCGAAGTCGGCCAGCGCGGTCGTTGGGACTTGCGCGGCGTGGACCGGCTGGACCACACCGGAGCGCAATTGTTGTGGAACGCATGGGGGCGGGTCTGGCCGGCCGAGGTTCTGGCCTTGCCGGCCCAACGCGCAATGCTCGACCGCGTGGCGCGTTATTCGGTGGGACCACCCAAGCCGCAGCGGCGTGGCCTGTGGCAACGATTCCTTGGCCTGGGCGAACTGGTGTACCAGGTCGTCGATCACGGGCGCGACCTGGTCCGGCTGGTGGGGCAACTGCTGCTCGACCTGATGCGCCTGGCGCGCTCGCCCAAGGACGGACCCTGGCGTGACGTCTCTGGCCATTTGTACCGGATTGGCGCTACGGCACTGCCGATCACCGCGCTCGTCGGCTTCCTGATCGGCGTAGTGCTGGCGTACCTGATGGCGCAGCAGCTGCGCAAGTTCGGCGCCGACGCCTTCATTGTGGATGTGCTGGGCATTGCCCTGATCCGTGAGCTGGGTCCGGTGTTGGCGGCGATCTTGATTGCGGGCCGGTCTGGCTCTGCGATCACCGCACAAATCGGCGTGATGCGGGTGACCGAAGAGCTTGACGCGATGCGGGTGATGGGCATTTCCCAGGGCTACCGGCTGGTGATGCCGCGCGCCCTGGCGATGGCCGTCGCGATGCCGCTGGTAAGCGTTTGGACAACCGTCGCCGCGCTCTTTGGCGGCATCCTCGCGTCGGATCTGGTAATGGGCATCAGCCCGACCTATTTCCTGTCCGCACTCCCCACTGCGGTCCAGGTTTCCAACCTGACACTGGCGCTCGGAAAATCGGCCGTGTTCGGCGTCATGATTGCCGTGATCGCTTGCCACTTCGGGTTGCGAATCAAACCCAATACCGAGAGCCTGGGCGAAGGAACGACTGCTTCGGTGGTGACATCGATCACTGCCGTGTTGCTGGCGGACGCCTTGTTTGCCGTGGTATTCAAGGATGTGGGCATATGACAGACGATGCGGCCGTGGTCGAGGTCCGCAAGTTGTGGTCGGTGTTCCAGGTGGCCGGTCGGGAGATCGTCGTGCACAAAGACCTGGATCTGACGATCGAACGCGGCGAATTGGTGTCCCTGGTCGGTGGGTCGGGCAGCGGCAAGACCGTGATGCTGCGCACCATACTCGGCCTCGAGGTGCCGGCCCGCGGTTCGGTGTCTGTGCTCGGCCGTCCCGCCGAACAGTTGTCTGACCATGGCGCGGCCAGCCGGGTCGGGATGTTGTTCCAGCATGGCGCCCTGTTCTCCGCATTCAGCGTGCTCGACAACATCGCCTTTCCCCTGCGGGAGTTGCGCGTGTTGCCAGCCGACCTGATTCGCGATGCCGCTCTGGTCAAGTTGCAGATGGTGGGCCTGGACGTAGTGCATGCACACAAGATGCCGGCTGACCTGTCGGGTGGCATGATCAAGCGCGTGGCGCTGGCGCGCGCGCTGATCATGGATCCGCCGTTGCTGTTGCTGGACGAGCCGACGGCAGGCCTGGACCCCGACAGTGCCGATGCGTTTTGTGCCTTGATCCGCTCGCTGCACCGCGAACTGGGATTGACGGTGGTGATGGTCACCCATGATTTGGACACCCTGTTCGAACTCAGCACCCGGGTTGCGGTGCTGGCGGACAAACACATGATCGTGCACGGCGCGCCGAAGGACGTGATTGCCTTCCCGCATCCGTTCATCCATGATTTTTTCCTGGGTGAGCGCGGCCAACGCGCGATGGAACTGTTGCGCGAATACCCGTTTGCGGTGTAATGGAAGGGGAAAGGGAACCATATGGAAAACAAGGCCCACGCGCTTGCCGCTGGAATGTTCGTCTTGCTCGTCTCCGCATTGCTGGTGGCGCTGGCCTCCTGGCTCACGCGCGATACCGGTGTGCGCCGGATCTACGAAATTTCAAGCCCCGAGGCGGTGACGGGACTGCAGTCCCAGGCAGCGGTGCGGTACCGCGGCGTTACCGTGGGCAAGGTCATGGACATCGGTTTCGACCCGACCGCGGTTGGCAACATTCTGTTGCGAATCTCGGTAGATGATTCCGCACCGATCACCACGACCACGTTCGCGACGCTCGGGTTTCAAGGGGTCACCGGGCTGGCGTTTGTCCAGCTCGACGATGAGGGCCTGTCCAAGGTGGTCATGCCCACGAACAACCAGACGCCCGCGCGGATACCGATGCGACCGAGTTTGCTGTCCAAGTTGTCGGACCAGGGTATGGCCATCCTGACCCGCATCGAGGAGACCAGTTTGCGCGTCAACCAGTTGCTGGCACCCGAAAACCAGAAGCAGTTGATGGCCACGGTCGGCGGGATTGGCGAAAGCGCGGCGAGTGTGCAGCAGCTGTCGCAGCGCGTGCAGAAACTCTCCGGCACGATGGAGTCCATCCTGAACGCGCAACTGGGTCCGGAGCGCGTCAACATCCCGCAGTTTGTGACTGACACCAGCGGTACCATCAAATCGCTGGGTGCCACCTCGGTCAGCGTGGAGCAGACGGCGGCTGAGTTCCGCAAGACCGCCGCCGAGATGACCCGCCTGGCCGAACGCCTGAACGCGCAGGGCGGCGTGGTGGATCGGCTGGCCGATGGCGCGGGCGCCCTGGCGGTAGCCGGCCAGACCATCAACGACGCGACGCTGCCGCGGCTCAATCGCACCAGCGATGACGCAGCACGCACCGCGCGCCAGGTCGGTCGCGCCGTGAACGCGCTGAGTGAAAACCCGCAATCGCTGCTGTTTGGGCACGGCGCAGCCGCGCCCGGGCCGGGCGAGCCCGGGTTCATTTTCCCGAAAGGCACACCATGACAGCAGGAGCGGCCAGGCCGCGCGCGCCTTTGGCACTTCCAGCCTGGCAGTCAGCGTCAGGAGGCTGCGCTGGGGCGCCACGGCGCTGGTCGATCGGGGTGTGGGCCTGTCTGGTTTTTCCGGCAATTCTGGCGCTCGGCGGTTGCGCGTTCCTCGAAAAGCCGCTGCGTCCCGTGGTCTATGACTTTGGCCCTGGCGTGCAGGCGGCGGCGACCGCCGCGGCGGCGCAGTTGCCGCTGCTGACGCTGCTCGAAGTCGAGGCCTCCGGCGCACTGGACAATACGGCGGTGCTGTATCGCCTGGTGTATGCCAACGCACAGCAGCTGTTGCCGTACGCGCAGGCGCGCTGGAGCATGCCGCCTGCGCAACTGCTGCGCCAGCGCCTGCGCGAGTCGCTGGCGCAGCGGCGCAGCGTGCTCAATCCGGGCGACGGGAATTTGGCTGGCGCCGGCATGGCGTTGCGGGTCGAGCTCGAGGAATTCAGCCAGCTCTTCGAAGCGGCCGACCGCAGTGTGGGTTTGTTGCGCCTGCGCGCCACCCTGGTGCAAAACGGCGTGGGTGGTGAGCGTCTGCTGGGCCAGCGCTTGGTGGTGGTGCGCCGCGCTGCGCCTACTGCAGATGCCGCTGGCGGTGTGCGGGCGTTGACCGATGCGGCGGCGGCGGCGGCGGAAGAAGTCGAGTCATGGCTGATGCAGTTCCGCTGAGCGAAACGCATCCCGCCCAGTTGGCGATGCGAGCGCAATTCGAGCGCGCCGGCTTGGAGTTTGACGGCGTTTGCAGCGGCCTCTCGCGGTTTTCGCTGCAGTGGCGGCAAACCGCAGCGTTGCTCGAAGACCTGAGCACCGAAGAAGCCGACGCCCTTGGTGCGCTGATGCCCATGATCCGCGCGCGCGCGGGGCAGGCGCTCATCAAGGAGGGTGACGTCGGCGACTGGATGCTGCTGCTGCTGTCGGGCACGGTGGACGTCATCAAGACCTCCGAAGCCGGCGAGGTGTCGCGGCTCGCCGTCATCAAGGAGGGTGCAGCAATCGGAGAAATGTCCATGCTCGACGCCGCGCCGCGGTACGCAACCTGTCTGGCGATCGAGGACGTGCAAGCCGGTGTGCTGACGCGCGCAGTGATCGCGCGGCTGATCCAGGACCACCCGGCGATTGGCGCCAAGCTGCTGGTCAAATTGACACAATTGCTGGCGCAGCGCTTGCGCAATACCAGCAACCAGTTGGTGAAGCAGCTGCAACGCAACGGCGCCTCTGCGCCCTGACGTAGTCAGCGCCCGAGTATCGGGAACAACTTTACCAGGCCATCGGACATCACCTCCACCGCGAGCGCGGCCAGGATCAGCCCCATCAAGCGCGTCATGACGTTGATGCCGGTTTTACCCAGAATGCGCGCAATCGGCTGCGCAAGGGCAAAACACAGGGCTGTAGCCAGGGCGATCACCACGCCGTATGCGACCAGCGCCGCCAATTGCGGAAAGTGCTTTGCTTTTTCCGCGTAGATCACGACCGTGGACATGGTCGCCGGACCGGTCAGCAGGGGGATCGTCAATGGGACAACGGCAATACTGGCGCCGACCGAGGAGCGGCGTGTTGCGTCGTTGATTTCATCGGCGGTGGAGCGCGACTCGGCGGGTTGTGCGTTGAGCATGCTGAGGGCCGAGGTCAGCAACAACATACCGCCGCCGACCTGAAAACTGGCCAGCGTGATACCGAAAAAGTCAAGAATCTGCAATCCCAGCAATGCGCTGGCGGCGATTACGACGAAGCAGCTGAAAGAGGCGATCCAGATCGTGCGGCGGCGCTGCTCGCGCGAAAAGTCCTGCGTGTAGTGAATGAAGAAGGGAACAATCGCCAGCGGATTGACGATCGCCAGCAAGGTCACCAGTGGCTTGAAATCCAGGCTTGCGAGCCAGTTCAACGGCCACCCGCCACATCGATGATGGCGCCGCTGGTGTAACTCGCGTCCGCGGACAGCAACCAGACGATGGCTTGCGCCACCTCCTCGGCGGAGCCCGCGCGCTGCATGGGCAGCTGGGGTGCCATCTCGCGCACCCGGTCGGGCTGCCCGCCGGAGGCGTGGATGTCAGTTTCGATGATGCCCGGGCGCACGGCGTTGACGCGTATGCCCTCGGCGGCGACTTCGCGCGCCAGACCCACGGTGAAGGTGTCGATGGCGCCCTTGGACGCTGCATAGTCCACGTATTGCCCAGGCCCTCCCAGGCGCGCGGCAACACTGGACAGGTTGACGATGGCGCCACCGGTACCGCCACGGCGTGTGCTCATGCGCAACACCGCCTCCCGTGCACACAGGAAGCTGCCGATGATGTTGGTGTCGAACATGCGCCGCAAGCGCGGCAGGTCCATCTCGTCCAGACGCGCCGCCGCCGCGACGATACCAGCATTGTTGACCAGGGCCTGCAGCCCTCCGAGTTCGCGGTCGATGGTTGCAAACATGGCCATCACCTGTGCTTCATCGGCGACATTGGCCTGCACGGCGACGGCTGTGCCGCCTGCGGATTCAATGGCCGCAACCACGGCGCGCGCGGCAGCAGCGTTGCTGCTGTAGTTCACGGCAACAGCGAAGCCGCGCCGTGCCGCCAGTTGTGCCGTGGCCGCTCCGATGCCCCGTGAGCCGCCAGTCACCAACGCGACCGGTTTCATGCTGTGTCCTGACTGGGGTTAAATAGGGAGTACAAGGTGCACGATACACCACCAGGAGTGCCGCAATGGAAAAGACGGTTGAGTACTACTTTGCGCCCCAAAGTCCGTGGACCTACCTTGGGCATACGCGCCTGGTTTCCATGGCGCAGGCGGCCGAAGCCAGCGTGGAGGTGTTGCCAGTGGACTTGGGCCGCATCTTTCCGTTGTCGGGCGGCTTGCCATTGGCAAAGCGGGCGCCGCAGCGGCAAGCTTACCGGCTGCTGGAACTGCGCCGGTTTGCCGACTTGCTGGGCCTGCCGCTGCACCTGGAGCCGCAGTTCTTTCCGGTCGCGGCGGATCGGGCGGCCCGGTTGATCACGGCAGTGGACATGCACGCAGGAGCGCCGTCAGCCTTGCGCCTGACCGGCGCCATACTGGCGGCAGTCTGGGCCCAGCAGCGCAACATTGCGGAGCCAGCCACACTGGCCGAATTGTTGGCTGAGACCGGACTGGGCCGGGAGTGGCTCGATCGGTCCGAGGATGAGGCAGTGCAGCAACGCTATCAGGCGGCAACACAACGCGCCATCAATGCCGGAGTTTTTGGTGCACCGACCTACCGCATATCCGGTGAGATATTCTGGGGTCAGGATCGCCTCGACTTCGTCGCGCGTCGCCTGGCCAGCGCGTAAGATCAGCAACCGCGAGCTCAACCGTGCCGCGTATTGCGCACACCATCCTTTGACACCTTGACCATGTCCGACACCATTTATCTCAGTGACCATGACGGCCCGGCTGTACCGGTGTACGTGGCAAGACCGCCTTTGCATATTAAAGCGGCTGTCGTGGTGGTGCAGGAAATCTTTGGCGTCAATGCACATATCCGTGCGCTCGCCGATGCCTATGCTGCCCACGGTTACCTGGCGCTGGCGCCAGCGGCTTTCCACCGCGTGCAGCATGGCGTCGAGTTGGGGTACACCCAGGCGGATATTGAAGTCGGGGTTGCGCTCAAGGCTGCGGTGCAGGCGCTGCCGGACCCGGGCGTCATGGCGGACCTGCAGGCTGCCGTGGACTATGCGCGCGCCTACGGCAAGGTGGGCATGGTCGGGTACTGCTGGGGCGGACTGTTGGCCTGGCGCTGCGCCAGCATGACGACCGGGCTGCACGCTGCGGTGGCCTATTACGGCGGCGGCATGACCGCTGGCGAAGACCTGACGCGTGTCCCGGCCTGCCCGGTGTTGTGCCACTTTGGCGAGCGCGACCACGCCATCAGCAATGAATCGGTGGCTGCTTTCCGCACTGCGCAGCCGGACGTGGAGGTGCAGGTCTACGCTGCAGGGCACGGTTTCAATTGCGATCAGCGTGCTTCCTACGCGGCGTCGGCAGCGGTGCTGGCGCAGCAGCGTAGCCTGGTGTTTTTTGCCAACCACCTGACCTGACTGGAGGGCTTGGCCATGCCCCAGTTGCATTACTACCCCGGCAATGCCAGTATGGCCCCGCATACCGTCCTGCGTGAAATCGGCGCATCCTTCGAGCTGGTTCTGGTTGATCGCACGCAGGACGCGCACAAGTCTGCGGCCTATCTGCAGCTCAACCCGAACGGACAGATTCCAGTCTTCGTCGACGGTGATCTGGTGCTGTACGAAGCCGCCGCCATCTGCCTGCACCTGTGTGACGGTGTCCCCCAGGCGGGGTTGCTGCCGGCGCCGGGTTCAGCGTTGCGGGCGCATTGTTATAAGTGGCTGATCTGGCTCACGAACACGCTGCAGCCAACCCTGATGACCTACTTTTATCCAGAGCGCTGGCTGGACGCCGGCAACGTGGCTGGCACAACCGAGTTGAGGACTCGCGCCGAGGACAAGGCCGTCGCCTTGTTCGACCAGATCGACCGCGAGCTGGCGCGGCACGCTGGCCCGTGGTTGCTGGGACAACAGTATTCCGTCGTGGACCCCTATTGCCTGATGCTGTGCCGCTGGAGCCGGGGTTTCGCGAGCCAGCCAGCGCGGCTCCGGCCGCATCTGGGCCCGTACCTGCAGCGCATGCTGGAGCGCCCGGCGGTGCGCGCCACCTTGGCCGCAGAGCAGTTGCCTGCGCCCTGGGTGTAACCTTTGGTGTGCTTTGTCAGCGGGCGGTGCGCGCCAGGTACCGCTTGCGCCACAGGACCAGCGCAAAACCGATGCCGACGCACACCATCATTCCGATGGCCCACCACAGGCCGCTTTGGCGGTGTATCAGTGGCAGGTATTCGAAGTTCATACCAAAAAAACCGGTGATCAGGTTCAGCGGCAGGAACACCGCGGTCAGTGCCGTCAAGGTGCGCATGATTTCGTTGGTGCGGTTGCTCTGGGCATTAAAGTG
>Ga0209591_10001978_pt1 | contig 24893 bp, 18 predicted proteins | sample MAT01_FD_187207 | JGI IMG/M metagenome (GOLD analysis project Ga0209591, IMG submission 187207) | Freshwater microbial communities from Lake Fryxell liftoff mats and glacier meltwater in Antarctica - MAT-01 (SPAdes) (version 2) | ecosystem: Environmental > Aquatic > Freshwater > Ice > Liftoff... | reverse complement strand
CGTCTGCAAAAAGCGAAACGAAAACGATAGACCGACAACATGAAAAACAACAACCAAAGAACTACTCGCCTACCGGCCCGGCGTAGCCAACCGCCACCACCACAAAACAAACTGCCCCCAGCGGCAGCTGGGCAACCACCTCATCATCCACCCGCCGCTTCAGCAACGCCCGCGCCAACGGCGAATCAATGCTGATCCAGCCCAGTGCCGCATCAGTCTCATCAGGCCCCACGATGCGATGGCGATGCTCGGCCCCGCTGTCGTCTTCGAGCACGAACCATGCGCCGAAGTAGATCGCACCCGGGTCGGTCGGCGGCTCGCGCACCACCCGCACCGTCTGCAGCCGTTTGCTCAGATAGCGCACCCGGCGGTCGATCTCGCCCAGCTGTTTCTTGCGATAGGTGTATTCGGCGTTTTCGGAGCGGTCGCCTTCGGCTGCGGCCGCGGCCAGCGCGCGAACCACTTCGGGGCGCGTGCGGTGCCACAGCACGTCGAGTTCTGCCTTCATCCGCTCGTGCCCTTGCGGGGTGATGATCGCGGTGCTGGGCGCTGCGGGTGGTCGCCAACGCGACATGCGGTCCTCCACGTGGGTTTGGCGCCGGGTTATGCCAGAGTGCGGCGATGCACACAATGCAGCAGCTCGGAACATTGCGGCTCGGCTGCCCGGTCTGGGCGTTCGACGGTTGGCGCGGCAGTCTTTACTCCCGCAACGCGCAGCGCGGTGATTTCCTGCCCCAGTATGCGCGCGTGTTTGGCGCGGTCGAAGGCAATTCGACTTTCTACGGCTTGCCGACCGAGGCCACGGTGCGTCGATGGGCCAGTGAGGCGCCGGCAGGCTTCCGCTTCTGCTTCAAGTTCCCGCGCAGCGTGACCCATGAGCGCCGGCTGCGCGATGCCGCGCGCGAGACCGATGCTTTCCTGCGCCTGATGGCGCTGCTGCCGGAACGGCTTGGACCCTTGCTGCTGCAGTTGGGTCCTGGATTCGGCCCACGCGATCTGGACGCGCTCGACCGCTATCTGGGTGGCCTGCCTGCCGGATTCGCCTGCGCCGTGGAGGTGCGCCACCCTGGGCTCTACGATGATGGCGTCGCTGAGCGCGCTTTCGACCAGTTGCTGGCAGCGCACGGCGCGTCGCGGGGCAATTTCGATACCCACCATGTGTTCGACCACATCGCGCTTGATGCCACGACGGCGCAGGCGCAGGAGCGCAAGCCACGACTGCCGCAGCGTGCGGTCGTGACTTCAGGGCCGGCGTTCGTGCGCTTCGTGGGTGGCAACGCGGTCGAGAACGCCCGCACGGCGCTCGTGTTCTGGGTCGAGCGGGTCTCGCAATGGCTGCTCGACGGTCGTGAGGTGTACTTCTTCACCCACACGCCGGACGATGCCAACGCGCCGCAGCTTGCGCGGCTGTTGCATGCGCTGCTGCGCGAGCGATTACCGTCGTTGCCCGCACTTGCCCCTTTTCCCGGCGAGATCGATCCTGTGCATGAGCCGCCGCAGCGCGATCTGTTCGCCTGAGGCATTGCCGTGTGATCGCCGCGATCAGTCGCGGGGGTGCATGCGAACACCGGTGGCGGCGTCGAACACCATCAGTTTGCCCGGCGCCACGCACAGTGGCAGCGCACTTCCCGGCTGCGGCAGTTCACCCGGTGGCAGCCGCGCGACCAGGCTGTGGTTGCCGACGCGCAGATAGACCAGCACCTCGTTGCCGATCGGTTCGACCACTTCGACAGTCGGTGCGAATCCCGCTGCCACGCCGCCGCTATCGCGCAGCAGGTGTTCCGGGCGGACACCGATCTCTACCTCGCGATCAAGCAGCTCCGGCGCGACCTGATTGCCATCCAGCGACAGGTGCAGGCCATCGCCGAGGTCGAGTCCGAACCCGTTCCGGGCAACCAGTCGGCCACGCAACACGTTGGTGGCGGGGGTGCCCAGAAAGGTCGCCACGAAGCGATTCACCGGTCGCTCGTAGAGCGCCATCGGCGTATCGATCTGCTGGATCACCCCGGCGTCGAGCACCACGATGCGCTGGCCAAGGGTCATCGCCTCGACCTGGTCGTGGGTGACATACAGCATGGTCGCGCCAAGCTGGCGATGCAGGCGTGCGATCTCCACCCGCATCGACATGCGCAGCTTCGCATCGAGGTTCGACAGTGGTTCATCGAGCAGAAACACCTGCGGCTGTCGGACCAGTGCGCGGCCCAGCGCGACGCGCTGGCGTTGGCCACCGGACAACTCGGCCGGCTTGCGCTCAAGCAGGTGCTCGATTTGCAGCGTATGCGCCGCCGCACGCACCCGCGCGTCGATCGTGGCCCGTTCGGTGCCGCGCAGACGCAGGCCGAACTCAAGGTTGCCGGCAACACTCATGTGCGGATACAGCGCATAACTCTGGAACACCATGGCGATATCGCGCTCACTCGGCGCGATGTCATTGACCACCCGGTCGCCGATACGCAGCGTCCCGCTGCTGATCGATTCCAACCCCGCGATCATCCGCAGCAGTGTCGACTTGCCGCAGCCGGATGGCCCCACCAGCACCACCAGTTCACCGTCGGCGACGCTGAAGCTGGCGCCTTGGACAGCAGTCTGTCCGTTCGGATAGACCTTGCGCAGTTTCTCGAGCTGGACACTCGCCATGCAGTTTCCGATGTGCACGTGGGGTTTTGGCACAGCCTGCGCGCCCGACTGCGCGCTGCGCTGCAGCGCAGACGTTCCGTTGCACGAAGCCTTGCGCTATTCTGCCATGTAATCGTTTTCATCATGCCACGCCACGCGCTGCAGGGGAACCGCGAAAATGCACGGAACGGGACCGACCGACCTTAGTTTTCCAGCGGGCTTTCTGTGGGGCGCGGCGACTGCTGCGCATCAGATCGAAGGATCGCCGCTGGCCGACGGCGCAGGCCCGAGCATCTGGACGCGTTTTGCGCATACCCCCGGCATGACCTTCAACGGCGACACCGGCGATGTCGCCTGCGACCACTATCGACGCTGGAAAGAGGACGTTGCGCTGATGCGCGCATTGGGTCTTCAGGCCTACCGCTTCAGCGTGTCCTGGTCGCGAATCCTGCCCGATGGAATCGGCAGGGTGAACCAGGCAGGTCTGGACTTCTATTCGCGACTGGTCGACGAGCTGCTCGCGCAGGGCATCGAGCCGCTGCTGACCCTGTATCACTGGGACATGCCTGCCGCCCTCGACGATCGCGGCGGCTGGCTCAACCGCGATTGTGCGGACTGGTTTGCCGAGTACGGCAGCGTGCTGTATCGCGCCCTCGACGGTCGCGTCAAGAAGTGGGTGACGCTCAACGAACCGTGGGTGATCACCGACGGCGGTTACCTGCATGGTGCGCTCGCACCTGGGCACCGCAGCCGCTATGAGGCGCCGATCGCCTCGCATAATCTGATGCGCGCGCATGGCGCAGCCGTGCAGGCCTATCGCGCCGAGGGTCGCCACGAAATCGGGCTGGTGGTGAACATCGAACCGAAGGATCCTGCGAGCGAAACCGAGGCCGACCACGCGGCCACCCGTCGCGCGCATGCGTACATGAACGAACAGTACCTGCACCCGGCATTGCTCGGCTGCTATCCGCCGGAACTCGAAGAGATTTTCGGCGACGCGTGGCCAAAGATCGCGCCGGCGGATTTCGAGCTGATTCGGCAGCCGCTGGATTTCATCGGCATCAACTACTACACGCGCAGCGTTACCCAGGCCAACCAGAGCTATCCGCTGCGTGCCGGGGCGGTACGCCAAGCCCATGGCACCTACACCGAGACCGGTTGGGAGGTCTATCCACAGGGGCTGACCGACCTGCTGCTGTGGTTCAAGCAGACCTACGGGCCGATTCCGGTCTACATCACCGAAAACGGCGCGGCCTTCTTCGATCCGCCGACCGCCGACGGCGAGCGCGTTCGCGATCCCCTGCGTATCGACTACCTGCGCAAGCACCTGTGCGCCGTGCATGCCGCGATTGCCGCGGGTGTCGAGGTGCGCGGCTACATGCTGTGGTCGCTGCTGGATAACCTCGAGTGGTCGCTGGGCTACTCCAAGCGCTTCGGCATCGTGCACGTCAACTATGCGACGCAGCAGCGCACGCCCAAGGACAGCGCGCACTGGTATTCGCGCGTGATCGCCACCAACGGGGCGAGTCTGGCCGATCCGCTGCCGTACTGATTAAAACGGGTTTGGTCACTCGCCTGCGATTGCGGCTTCCACCCGCGCCGGCAGGCGGTCGATATGCAGCTCGCCATCGCGCCACTGAGCGGTTCGACCGTTGATGGTGGTGCGGCCCGGACTGCTGCCGGCCAGCGGCCAGGGCAGGATCAAACCGCCCGGCGGCACAACGAGCCCGCTGTCGATATCCAGTCGCAGGCGACCATCTGCGCTGCGCAGCCGGTAGGCGAGAGGGCCCCAGCGGGTTCGCAGTCCGGTGATGCCGATGCCGTGTGGCAGCCAGTCGGCAGGAATGCCTGCCGCCAGTACCAGGCTTTGATCGTGGTCGCGGCTGTATGCGAACAAGTCCAGTGCCGCGCGCACGAAGTCCGACGCCACCCACGCGTGTGGCAGATCGCCGACGAAGAACGGTGTGCGCGGTGTGCGCGAGACGACTTCTGCCCACTGGTTCCAGGCGGGCGGCGCGCGATCATCGAAGAAAAAGCGCACCGCTTCCCAGGCTCGATCGCGCCAGCCCAGCCGTACCATCGCACTCACGTTGCGCCACTCGTAGGGTGTGTAGTCCTTCCATTCGCGGGTGCCGTCTCGGCGCTGCTGGAACTCGCGCCAGTAGCGCTCGTAGCTTGCCAGCAGCAGCGCCTGCGGAAGGCGCGCCTGTTCGCCACCGGGTGCGAGCGCGATGCTCAGCGAAGTCGGGTCGAAATCGCCCAGTTCCGCAGCGCCGGGAATGTGCTCGATGCGATGCAGTGCGACCGCCGCATCGATCGAGGCGTACAGATCGGTCTGGAACTGATCGCGCGCTGCGGTAATCGTGCGCGCGGCATCCTGCTTGCCCAGTGCGCGAGCGATCTCGACTGCATCCTTGTAGCCACGCAAAGACCAGAAATTGTCCCAATACGAATGCATGGGTTTGGCCGAGTAGCCCTCGTGGCTGATCGACGCGGGCATCATTCCGTAGAACGCCGGGTTGCTGCTGCGGATCGCTGCGGTCCGCTCGCTCGCGCGCAGTGCTTCCATGTAGTCGAAGGCACCTTGCACGTGCGGCCACATCGCTTCAATGAAGTCGCGATCGCCGGTGTAGCGGTAGATCTCGGCGATCGTGAATATCAGCTCGCCCTGGCTATCGTTCTCGGCCACCGGATCGCTGCCGCGGTCGTCGACGCAGCACGGCACCTTGCCGTTGGCGAACTGGTAAGGCGCATACCATTCGATGAATTCGCGTGCGACGTCTTCGCGGCCCAGGCGCAACAGGCCCTCGGCGATCATGGCGCCATCGCGGATCCATGCGCGCGCGTACGAGCGCGTACCCGGCTGCAGACGCGGTCCGCGGCGCGAGATCAGCATGTGCGCCAATGCGGTGCGGATGGTGTCGGCCAGCGGCTGACCGGCTGGCGGCACACCGATGCGCACACGGCCGAGCTGTTCGCGCCACCGTGTGGCGGTAGCAGCCTGCGCGGTATCCGCAAGCGCGGGGATCGTGGTATCGGGGCGCTCACCGGTCAATGGCACCAGCAGGTCGATCGGCAGCGTCGCGCCGGGCGCAAGACGGACCCGGTACAGCATCGCGCCGGAGGCGAGCCCGGTCGCATCGCGCACCGACTGGCGCTTGGGGAGCACGCCGCTGTGCAATACCGACACATCCAGCCCGGCGTCGAAAGCGGTGACAAAGGTCGCATCGGGTGGCTCGAGCGGGAACACGCGCGGCACGCCATTGACGATGGCGATGCCGTTGTCGAAGGCAAGGTCTTCGATTCGGCTCACGCCGCCAGTGGTGTTGAGGAACTGACTCGGCGGATTGACCTGTAGCGGCCGCAGTGCCAGCGCCAGCGTGTAGTCGTGGGTAGCCGCATCCGGGTTGCGCAGCCGATAGCGCGCGAACAGCTGCGAGTCATCCGCGGTACCGGCTGCGAAAGTGGTGACATCCAGTGCGGCATGCGGGTGCGCCCAGTTCGCCGCAGGAATCGGAAGATAGCCGTCGGCCAGCGACTGGCTGGTGGCGACATCGGCCCAGCTCAGCAGCGCGCCGTCGACGATGATGAAGGGTTCGATACTGAAGCCGCCCCTGCCGACCTCGATCGCTCCGTCCTCGCCGATCAGGCCCTGCTCGCGCCCGCCATCGATACCGGCGATCGTCCAGTACGGCTGTTCGCGCTGGAACGCACGCGGCAACCAGCCACGCGGCAGGTCGCGCGCAACCCCAGCGACAAACGCGTTCGGGGTTGCCGCAAACGACAGTGGCATGACCGTGGCCTCGGCGAGCGCGAAGCGCGCGGTCGCGCTCTGTGTCAAGTCGAGCGCCAGATAGCGCGCCTGCGACTCCGGCAGCGCAATCCAGTCGATCCCGCCGTTTGCATCGAGCACCTCGCGTACGGGGCGCCACCGGCTGCCGTCATCGGACAGGGAGATCGCGTAGCGCGTCGCATGGTCGCCTGCAGCCCAGCGCAGGGTGAGGCCGCCGAACTCCCGCACGCTGCCGAGATCGAGGGTCACCCGCTGCGCGCCCACACCCGAGCGCCATGCGCTGGTCTGGTCGCCATCGACGATTCGCGCTGCGCGGCTTTTGGCACTGCTGGTTGCAGCACGGGCATCCAGCGGCGAGGTATCAGCGGCAGGCAGGACCGTCAGGGTGAGCTGATCGAAGCACACGCTGCCCTTGCCGCCGACATCGTTGTAGATCACCAGTTCGATGGCGGCGCTCTCGCGCAGCACCGGATCGGAACCGGGTCCCCACGCCTTGCCGATCTGGCGCTGTCGGTAGCGCACCGGGGTCCACGTATCGGGGAAGGCGTAACGCGGCCGGTTCACCCACCACACATTGTCGCCGCTGGCATCGACCAGCTTGAACTGCAGCGCGTTGGATGGCGAATCAGCGCGCAGCTGGAAGTCGAAGCGATAGTTTGCCGCGAACTGAAGCGGCAGTTCGCGCCGCATGCCCGCGTGGCCGGAGACGCCGTTGAAGTCGTAGTCCAGGCACAGCGCCTGGCCCGCCGCGCCAGGCGCTACCCGGATCCGCGCATCGACCTGGTCGGACGCAACGGTGCGCCATGGCGCCGGATCGTCGAAGCCGTCGAGCAGCGTAGCGGCCGCCTGCAGTGGCAGCAGCGCGAAGATCGCAATCACGGCACGACCCATCGTGGTCATCCCTTGACGCTGCCTTGCAACAGTCCACGGATGTAGTGGCGCTGCAGCAGCAGGAACAGCAGCAGCACCGGCAATACGGTCACCACCGCGCCGGCCATCATCATCTCGACGTCCTGGATGTGTTCGCGCGACAACGACGCGAGCGCGATCGGCAGGGTGAAGTTCTCATCGCTGGTAAGCACGATCAGCGGCCACATGAAGTCGTTCCAGCTCGCCATGAAGGTGAATATCGCCAGCGTGATCAGCACCGGGCGCAGGATCGGCAATACGATCGAGACGAAAATCCGCAACTCGCTGGCGCCATCGATGCGCGCGGCTTCCAGCAGCTCGTCGGGGATCGAGCGCGCGTATTGGCGGACCAGGAAGATGCCGAACACCGACGCCAGGGCCGGTACCACCACGCCGCCGAGGCTGTCGACGAGGCCGAGCTGTTTCATCAGCAGGAACAGCGGCAGCATGGTGACCTGGGCCGGGATCACGAGGGCGGCGAGCAGCAGCTTGAACAGTCCATCGCGTCCAGCGAAGCGCAGCTTGGCGAACGCGTAGCCGGCAGCGGCGTTGATCAGTACCGACAGCGTGGTGGCAGCGCCCGCGACGATCAGGCTGTTGCCGAAATATCGACCCATGCCGATGCGCTGGAAAAGCTCGGTGTAGTTGCCGAAGGTGAACGAGGAGGGCAGCAGCGGCGGCGGAAAGCGGCTGGCCTCGCCGACCGGCATGAACGAGACCGACAGCATCCACAGCAGCGGCAACAGGCTCAGGCAGGCGAGCACGAGCAAGGTTCCGTTGACCGCCAGCCCCCAGCCGCGCGAATCGCCCACGTTGCCGCTCATACGAGCCCCTTTTTGCGACCCATGCGCATCAGCAGCGCGGTGATCGTCATCACGATCACGAACAGGATGAAGGCGACCGCCGATGCGCGGCCGAGATTCCACCAGCGAAAGCCCTCCTCGAACATGAAGTACAGCACGCTGACCGTGCTTTGCAGCGGATCGCCGCGGGTCATCACATAAGGCTCGGCAAACAGCTGGAAATAGCCGGCGATGGTGATCACGCCGACCACCAGCAGCACCGGCCCAAGCATCGGCAGGGTGATGTACCGCAGCTGCTGCCAGCGCGACGCACCGTCGATGCGCGCTGCTTCGTAGAGGTCGTTGGGGATAGCCTGCAGGCCGGCCAGCAGGATCACCATGTTGTAACCGAAGTTCTTCCACACCGCGAGCAGGATGATGGTCGGCATCGCCCAGAACGGATCGCCCAGCCAGTCGATCGGTTCGATGCCGATCGATCCGAGGCCGAAGTTGACCACGCCGTAGCTGGTGTGGAACAGATAGCGCCAGATCACCGCGACCGCGACCAGGGTGGTCACGACCGGCGCGAACAGCGCGGTGCGGAATACCGCCTGGGCGCGCGCTACCGGTGCGTTGAGCAGCAGCGCAGCGCCCAGCGAAACGCCGATCGACAGCGGCACGCCGACGGCCACGAAGTAGGTGGTGTTGCCCAGCGCCTTCCAGAACATCGGCATCTGCAGCAGTTCGACATAGTTGCGGATACCGACAAAGCGCAGGTGCTGCGGATTGGCCAGCGCATACAGATCGAAGTCGGTGAAGCTCAACAGCAGCGACGCAAACACCGGCAGGGCGAAGAACACCGTCAGCACCAGCAAGGCCGGTGCGGCGAATATCCAACCGGCCAACGATCGGTTCATGGCGATGCGGCTTCTGACTGCGCTTCGAAGTCCATCACCCAGCGGCGCTTTTCCAGGATGGCGTCGACGCGCGTATTCAGCGCGCTCAGCGCTGCATCCTGCGGCTGCCCGCCGCGCACCACCCGTTCGCTGGTCAGGCGCAGCTCCTGCACGATGCGCTCCCACTCGAGCACCTTGGGCGTTGGTTTGACGCGCTCGAGTTGATCGCGAAACGCGCGCGCATAGGGATCGTTGGCCAGCGCCGGCAGCTGCCAGGTGCTGCGCCGGGGTGGCAGGTTGCCGCTCGCTGCGTGGAAGCGCTGCTGGATCTCGGGTCGCGACAGGAATTCAACCAGCTTCCACGCCTGCGGCTGGCGCCTGGAAGAGCGGAACAGGACCAGACTGGTGCCACCGGCGATGCCCGCGCCCGGACCGTTCGGCCCCGGCAGCGGCGCGGTCGCCCAGCTGTCTTCAAGGCCCGCTGGCGCGCGCTTGCGGAACTCGCGGATGTTCCATGGTCCGGACACGTAGAACGCGAACAGCCCGTTGAAGAACTCGTCCCAGACATTGGAGATCTGGGTCTCCGACATCGGCGGCGCCCAGCCCTGTGCAAACACGTTGGCATAGAACGCCAGTGCACGGCGTGCACCATCGCTTTCGAAGTTGCCGTAGCGGCCGTCGTCGCGCAGCAGCGGGTCGGGCTGCTGCAGCAGCAGCGACAGCATCTGCTCGAACTCGTTGAGCGGCAGCATGATGGCGTAGCGCCGTGGGCCACCGTGCGCCTTGAGCGCGGCCATCGCGGTCTCCCATTCGGCCCAGTTCGTCGGTGGCCGCGCAATGCCGGCAGCTGTCAGCAGGTCCTTGCGATAGAACACAAGTCGGGTGTCGACGTACCACGGCACCCCATACAGCTGCCCGTCGATGCGGTTGGTGTCCAGGATGCCGGGGAAGTAGTCCTCGGCGACTATGCCTTGCGAGCGATCCACGAAAGGCTGCAGCGGTTGCAGGCTGTCGAGGGCGGCGAACTCCGGCAGCCAGGTGTTGCCGAGCTGGCAGATGTCGGGCAAGGAGTCTGCAGCGAATGCGGTAAGCAGCTTCTCATGGGCCGCCGTCCACGGGATCTGCTGCACGATGACCTTGATGTCCGGGTTCTCGCGCTCGAACTCGTCGATCAGCTCGCCCACCACTTCAGCTTCGCGGCCCATCGCCCAGAAGCGCAGCTCGGTGGTCTGCTCGCCTCGTGCGCACGCGGTGAGCAGTACCACCATGCACAGCAGCAGTCCGCGCACGGTCTCAGGGCCCCGCGGCTCGCGGGATTCGCGCAGCGCTACCCTTGAGGTGCCGAGCCGGTGCCGGCGCTGCCTCATCGGATATCGGCGCAGGCGTTGGTGCGACGTGACTTTCCAGCCAGCCACCAAGGAATCCTGCGCGTTGCAGCCCGATGCGCAGATACTTGCTGCGTTGCATGACCCGCCAGACGAAATCGTTGCGGTAGTTGGCGATCATGGCAAGGATCGGGCCCTGGTCGATGCCGATGTAGTCGCCGCCGACCCATCCGAAGTTCTCGATGACCCGACCGTTCTTGACCGGCACGTCGAAGGTGAAGCTTGGATTGAACGCGTCGAGGAAACCGTAAGTCGAGTAGATATGCTTGCCGAATCGCTGGTGCATCGCTGTAGTCGCCGGAATCACGATCTCCGGGGCGAACGGCAGCGATGCAATGGCTGCGGTCGGCGCGATGGTGCCGTCGTCGAACTCGCCGCCGTAGCCGATCCCGCGCGCGCTGTAGTGACGAAATTCGCGCAGCTCGCCACGGTAGGTTTGAAAGGTGATTTGCGGACCATCGCTCGCGGTCAGGCCCCAGATATCCGCACCGTAGGCTTGCCAGCCGCGCGGGTTCTCGATCGCATAGGCGCGCTGCGCATAGGTCGCGCGACGGCTGTTCTCGAAGTAGTCGATGCCGCGCTTGCGCATGTACGCGTCCTGGACGCCGCGGAAGTCGATCCACACATGGCTGTACTGGTGTCCGAACATCGGTGCGAAATTCAGATGCTGCTGGCCGTGGTGCGTTCCCCAGCTGCGGTCGTAAGTTTGCGTCCACGCCGACCATACCTCCGGCTGCACCGGATGGGTCGGCGAGGCGAGCGCGAGCAGGTATACCAGCATGGCCTCGTTGTAACCCTCCCAGTCGTGCGGGATGAATCCGGATTCCGGAAACCATCCCATCGCGATCAAGGGTGCGCGGCGCTGCAACCACGGCCATTCGACCCGTTGGTACAAGGTGTCGGCAAGTTCGCGGATTTCGTTTTCTGCCGCGTTGTCGCCATCGTAGTAGGCCTGTGCGAACAGCACGCCCATGATCAGCAGGCCGGTGTCGACGCTGGACAGCTCGACCCATGGCGCATAGCGGTGCCCGCTGCGCATATCGAGGAAGTGATAGTAAAAGCCGCGGTAGCCAGTATTGCCGGTTGCCGCCGGACCCTGCGGTGCGTCGTGGAAGAAGCGCAAGGTCGACAGCGTACGCTGCGCGGCTTCGGTGCGACCGATCCAGCCACGCTCGACGCCGATCGGATACGCGGTCAGCGCGAAGCCGACCGCGGCGATGCTGGAAAACGGCTGCGCCGGGTAGCGATCGGGGGTCAGTCCGTTGCCGCTGGGTGTGGTTTCCCAAAAGAAAGCGAAGGTGCGGCGCTCGATGTCGTCGAACAGCGCCGGCAGCGGCGGACGCGCTGCGGGCGCGGCAACGACCGCACTGGGCTGGTCTGCGACCGACGGCAGCGGTCGCTGCTCTGCGTGGCTGCTGCCCAACAGCAGCAGTGCGCCGAGCACAACGGTGAATGGTTTGAAGCCGCGCAGGATCGCGCTTGCAATCGATTGGCTCGGCATGATGCTCCGGATCGTAGTTCAATGGCGCGCAGGCCGACCGCAGCGTGCGGACGACCTGCGCGTGGCCGCGGTTACCAGATCAGACCTACCGACAGCTTCAGGGTGCGCGTCGGCAATGCGATGTCGTCATTGCGTTCGCCAAAACCTTCGAAGACCACGCCGTTGAGTCCCTTGAACGTGTTGAACCCGGTCCAGTTGCGCTCGTTGGTCAGGTTGAATACGTCCGCACGCAGGCGCAGGCGCACGTCACCGCCCAGATCCCATACACGCTGGGCGGCGATGTCGAGTTGGCGGAAATCCGCATCATCGAAATAGCCCGCCTCGAACGTCCCGTTGCCGCAGCCATCGATGCCGGCCGGGACCGGCGCCACACAGTTGAGCACGTCCTTGGCAATCGGGCTGGCGATGACGACCTTGGTCGAGAAGGTGAAGCCCCAGCGCTCGACGATGCCGGTGCCGACGAAGCGGTGCTTGGATACGCCGATCGAGCTTACCCACGGATGGTCGTTCAGATTCGGATAGTCGAATACGTAGCGCTCGTCAGAGTTGGCGGCATTGCTGCGGTTCTCTTCGCCGTCACTGTAGGTGTAGGCCAGCGTGGCGCCCCATGGCGAGTCCTGCGTGTACAGCTTCTCGGCAAACAGCAGCAGCTGGTTGAGGCGGGTCTCGATGCCGTTGTCGGCCTTGACCAGCGAACCGTAGCCGGGGATCGGTTGACCGAAGGGCGCACCGCCGAAGTTGCGTCCGGGACCGTAGAAGGTGCCGTTCGGATAGCGGTTGCCGAGCGAGAAGATCACTCCGTCCTTGCTGCGGATATGCACCACCGATGCCGATGTGTTCCAGTCGGTATCGAACAACTCCAAGGCATTGCGGATGCCGAAACTGAACTGGTCGGAGTAGGGCACCTTCAGGTCGTTGTTGATCAGGTTGACCTCGGAACCCAGGTTCGGGTTGGCGGCCACCAGCGCGTTAAGGCGCTGCGGGTTGAGGAAGCTCGGATCCCAGTTCACGCAAAGGCCATCTCCCACCGTGCACGGATAACCGGTGGTGTTGAAGCGCACGGTGTACGACGGAAAGCTGCTCTTGGACCGCTCGAGTGCGAGGAAGTCGAACAGGTTGCGGTCATAGGAGCGCCCCGCTCCGCCGAACAGCACGGCGCGTTCGTCGTTGAACAGGTCGTAGGAGAAACCCGCGCGCGGCTGCCACGCGCCGTCGAAGGCATCGCGGTTGTTGCCGGTGCTGATGTAGTTGTCGATGTCGTAGTCGGTGTTGCGGATGTTGGCCCAGCCACGCAGGGCGGTGACCAGGGCGGCGGGGGTTACGTAGTCCTCGTAGGCGGGCGTGGTCTCGTAGTCGTAGCGCAAACCCAGGTTCAGGGTCAGCTGTTCGCTCACATTCCAGTCGTCCTGCAGGTAGATTCCGTACTGCTTGTTGGTCGATTGGATATTGCGATCGCCGACACCCGGCAACGGCGCACCGAAGCGCACCTCATAAGGAATGAAGCTGGCCAGCGAATTGCGTCCCGCACCCTGGTTGGCGATCAAATCGATCGCATACTGCGGATTGAACGGCTGCTGTTCGAAGGCGTTGATCTCGACCGATTTGAACTTGCCGCCCATCTTGATCGTGTGGTTGTCCCAGCCGGTGAACGTCAGGTCGTCCTGCAGACTCCAACCCTTCTGGCCCTTGTCCTGGAAATCCTGGCCGCCGCCGATGTTGAGCACGGTGTTGCGGTTGCTGTCGCGGATGTTGAAGCCCGGGCCCAGCGTGATCGCACGCGGATTGAAGGTGTCGTCTTCGAAGGTGACATGTGCGTCGTTGTACCACTGCGCGCCGCTGAACTGGTAGCGCAGGTCGACGCGCGTGCTTTCGTTGATATTGGTCTTGCCATAGGACGGCGTGTTCTGGCCGCCGATGTCCTTGATCTCGTCTTCTTCGCGGTATTTGAACGACAGCTCCAGCAGGTCGGTGTCGGTCGGCTGCCAGGTGAGCTTGCCGAAGTACAGGTCTTCGTTGAACGGCGTCGACGACGGACCGAGCAGAGAGCTCAAGTCGCCGGGCACCGACGTACCCGCAGGCAGCGTGCCGCCCAGCGATACCGTGCGCGGAACATCGAACTCCTTGGCTTCATAGGTCAGGAAATAGAACAGGGTGTCCTCGATGATCGGGCCACTGACGGATGCGCCGTATTGCTTCTCGCCCGAAGGCTGCTTCTTGCCGTCGCGATCTTCGGCGGGCGTGGCTGCACGCCAGTTGGGCCTGCCGTAGTCGTCGTAGAACACATCGCCCTGGAACTCATTGGTACCCGATTTGGTCACCGCGGTAATGGCCGCGCTGGTGATCTGGTCGTACTCGGCCTTGTAGTTGGAGGTAATCACCTTGTACTCGCCGATGGCCAGCTGCGGAAACGGGTTGCCGCGACTGCCGTCTTGTCCGCTGATACCGCCGCGAAGGACGTAGTTCTTCTGCCCCACGCCGTCGATGAACACATTGATGCCATTGGAGCTTTGTGCGCCGCTGCGCAACTGGGTCGAGCCGTCGCCCTTGGTATCGAAGACCACGCCCGGCACGATGTCGGCGAAGGCGAGGAAATTGCGCGAGGCCTGCGGCAGCGCCTCGATCTGCTTGAGCGATACATAAGTCGCCACTTCCGAGGTCTTGGTCTCGGTCAGCGCAGTGGCGGTGACGGTCACCGTATCGAGGGTGACCGATGCCGAGGGTCCACCGGCCTCGAGATCGAGGGTCGCGCTCTGGCCGATGGCGAGCGTGACATTCCGCGTGCTGGTCTTGCCGCCGGCGGCGACCTCGACCGTGTAGGTGCCCGGCGGCAGGCCGACCAGCGTGTAGCTGCCGTTGGCGCCGACCTGCGCGCTGCGGGTAAGCCCGGTCGCGAGGTTGGTCGCGGTGACCCGGGCGTCGGCGGCAGGGGCGGCATTGAGCGAGACCTGCCCGCGCAGGGTCGCGCCGGTGGACTGCGCCTGTGCCGCGTTGAAGTTCAGCAGCAGGCAACTTGCGAGCGCGCAGCTGAGCAGGTTGCGCTCGAGCCGGCCGTTGGTGCGATGCGTGTGGTTCATGGTCGATCCCCTCCCAGGGCGTGCGGTTGGCGGTGGATTTGAAATCGGTTACATCGGCGCACAAAAGTGGAAGTCGTGTTCGTCGCGTGTGCTCGGGAACTCAACGTGCGCGCTTGCGCGGCGTGCGCACGCTGGATTCGCGAACGATCAGTTGCGGTGGAAGCAGAATGCGGCGGGCGGCGCTTGGCCTGGCGTCGCCGAGCGCGAGCAACATGCGTGCAGCACTGCCACCGAGCTCGGCGATCCGCACCTGTACGGTAGTGAGTGCGGGCACCACCAGTCGGGCGAGCGGAATATCGTCGAAGCCGGCCAGCGCAATGTCCTGCGGCACCTTGATCCCGGCCTGGTTGAACGCGAACAGGCAGCCGAGCGCCATCATGTCGTTGGCCGCGAACACCGCATCGGGTTTCGGCTTGGCGGTGAGCAGTGCGCGCCCGGCGGCGTGCCCGGAGGCTTCGCCGAAGTCGCCCTGCAATACCCGTGGTTTGCTGCGCGGCAGTCGCTGCGCGAGCGCCTCGCGATAGCCGCGCAGGCGCTCCATCGCGTCGAAGTTGTGCTCGGGCCCGGCGATGAACGCGATCTGCCGGTGACCTGCGTCGACCAGGTGCTCGACCATCGCCACGGCGCCGCCGTAGTTGTCGATCCCCACGGTCGGGAAGGCGCCTAAAGTGTCGCGCGTATCGAGCAGCACGGTCGGCATGGAGCCGAGGTTCTGCGCGACCGAACCGGCATGGTCGACATGCGGCGCCATCACCAGCAGACCATCGACACGACCGCGCATGGTGCGCAGTGCTGCCGCCTGCTCCTCCGGGTTGCCATGGTAGCTCGACACCAGCAGGTGCAGACCCTGCTCGCGCGCGACCAGGTCGATGCCGCGCATCAATTCGGAAAAGAACTCGCCGTGCAGGTCGGGCAGCACCACGCCGATCGTGTGCGTACGGCGGCTGCTCAGGCTGCGCGCTGCATGGTGCGGGGTGTAGTGCAGTCGGGTCGCGGCTTCATGCACGCGTGCGCGGACCTTTTCGGTCACGTTGTCGTGGCCGTTGAGCGCACGCGATACCGTGGCCACCGAGACCTTCGCCGCGCGTGCCACATCTTTGATCGTAACGCTCAATGTTCGACTCCGGTCGCTGCGGGACAGCGCGGATGGCCGGCGCAATGTAATCGTTTTCAGGCCGATGTGTAAAGTATTTGTTCGGCAGTCGAAACTTGTTGCAGTGCCGCAAGAATCAGGGGTTTTTCGCGCTCATCGACGCGTGCTGCCGCCGAGTATGCCGCGCACGATTTGCCGGCCGAGCTGGCTGCCGACCGTGCGTACGGTCTGTTTGGTGAATGCCTCGATGGCCCCCTGCCGCCGATTGCTGCCAAGCAGCCAATCCTTGAGCATGCCGCTCACGCCGGGACCTTGCGCGGCCGGCTTGCCTGCAGCCGGCGGCGGAGCGCCAGTCGGTGGCGGGGTGCCGCCGGGCGCGGGCACTGGTGAGGGCGCTGGCGCGGCGTTGCGCTGGCTGAGGCGTTCGTGCGCGGATTCGCGATTGATCGCGGTGTCGTACCTGGTGCCGATCGGCGAACGCGCACGCACAACAGCGCGCTCCTCGTCGGTGATCGTGCCGATCCGACAGCGCGGCGGCACCATGTACGTGCGCTCGACCGGCAGCGGTATGCCGCCTTCCTGCAAGGTGCTGACCAGTGCCTCGCCGACGCCGAGCTGGGTGATTGCATCGACCACCTTGAATTTCGGGTTTGGCGCGAAAGTCTGTGCTGCGGTCTTGACCGCCTTCTGGTCGCGCGGGGTGAACGCGCGCAGCGCGTGCTGCACGCGGTTGCCGAGCTGGCCGAGGATATTCTCGGGCACGTCGTCGGGCAGCTGCGAGATGAAGTACACGCCGACGCCCTTGGAGCGGATCAGGCGCACGACCTGTTCGACCCGTTGGCGCAGCGATGGCGGCGCGTCGTCGAACAGCAGGTGCGCCTCGTCGAAGAAGAACACCAGCTTCGGCACTTCGAGGTCGCCAACTTCGGGCAGGTTCTCGAACAGCTCCGACAGCAGCCACAGCAGGAACGTCGCATACAGCTTGGGCTTGAAGATCAGCTGTTCTGCGCACAGCACGTTGACGATGCCGCGACCGGACATGTCCTGGCGCATGAAGTCGGCCAGATCGAGCGCTGGTTCGCCGAAGAAGCGCTCGCCGCCATCGGCCTCGAGGCGCAGCAAGGCGCGCTGGATCGCGCCGATCGACTGTGGCGACACCAGCCCGTACTGCGCCGACACCTGCTTGGCGTTTTCGCTGAGGAAGGTGAGCAGCGCGCGCAGGTCGTCCAGATCAAGCAGCAGCAGCCCGTTGTCGTCGGCGAGCTTGAATCCGACCTGCAGCACGCCGTCCTGGGTGTCGTTGAGTTCGAGCACGCGGCCGAGCAGGGTAGGGCCCATCTCCGATACGGTCGCGCGCACCGGATGGCCCTTGGCACCGTACAGATCCCAGAACACCACCGGTGCGGCCTGCGGCGACCAGTCGCCGAGCGCCAGTTTTTCGATCCGCGCCTGGATGCGATCGTTGGCGGTGCCCGGCTGACACAAACCGGCGAGATCGCCCTTCACATCGGCAAGGAACACCGGCACTCCCAGGCGCGAGAATCCTTCGGCCATCACCATCAACGAGACCGACTTGCCGGTGCCGGTGGCGCCGGCCACCAGACCGTGGCGATTGGCGTACTTGCCGAGCAGCAGCACATCGCGCTCGCCCTTGCCAAGGAGGATGTCGTTCACCAAGGGCCTCGCGTGGTGGAATCAAGAATCGGGATTCTAGCCGCATGCGCGTACTACGCAGCGCAGGGCATGCTGGCTCCTGCGGACTGGCCGGGGCGAGCGGTCGCATTTGCCGCAATCGACCGGCCTGTGTACCTTGATCAGCCCGCTCTGCCGGAGTTGCCGCGTGCCGATCCTCCGTCGCCTGTTGCTGGGCCTGTGCAGCGTGCTGCTCGCCGCGTGCACGCAACTGCCGCCGCGCGCAGCGCAGGTCAACGAAGCGGCCATCGATGCCATTCTGGTCGACGTCAAGTCGGCTGCCGAACTTGGCGAAACCGGACTGGCCGCCTATGCCGCCGGCGATGCCGAAGCGGCGGCCGCTGCACTGACTGCAGCGCGCGAAGCGCTGAGCGCGACTGCAGGGCGCTGCGCGTCTACGCCCGGCTGCGATATCGAGCGCGTGCTGGCCGCACAAGATGCGCTGGCCGCGCGCCAGACCCAGGTGCTGCTGGGCTTGCTCAGCGACAACGAGTCGGTGGAGGACGCCACGCCGATCGAGGAGCGCAACGAGGAGGCGGAATCGCCGCTGCTGACCACGCTGCCGGAAACCGCGCGCTCGACGGCGCTGCTCAAGGGCCAGGAGTTGCGCAAGTTGATCACGGTCAATGAACCGGTACAGGCCGCGCTCGAGGAATGGCTGACGTGGATGCGCCCGTTCCTGCTCGAGGCGCACGAGAACTACCAGTTCATGCGCTATCGCATGTGGCCGGAGTACGAAAAGGCGGGCCTGCCCGAGGCGCTGCTGTTCGGCATCCTGGCCAAGGAATCGGGCGCCAAGGTGCATGCGGTCTCGCGGGCAGGTGCCTCGGGTCCGCTGCAGTTCATGTATTACACCGGGCGCCGCTACGGGCTGGCGGTCGACAACGGCTTCGACCAGCGCTTCGACCCGACCGCAGCGACCCGCGCCAACGTGGCCTACATCAACGACCACCTGCGCATCTTCAACAACAATCTCGAACTGGTGCTCGGCGCGTACAACGGTGGCGAAGGGCGCATGCAGCGGCTGTCGTCCAAGGGCGCGAAGAGCTTCTGGGATCCGCAGGTGTTCAATCGCCTGCCGCCGGAAACCCGCGACTACGTGCCGATGGTGCTGGCGGCCGCGTGGCTGTTCCTGCATCCGGAGGAATACAACCTGCGTTTCCCCGCGGTCGACGCCCGCCCGGGAGAGATCACCTTGACCCGCGCCAGTTCGCTCAACGAGCTGGCCGTGTGCCTGGGCCAGCAGGGCAATGCGCGCGGCTGGTTTCGCACGCTGCGCAACTTGAATCCGCGCTGGGAGCCCGGCGACCGGATTGCGCAAGGCACTCGTCTCGAACTTCCCGCGATTGCTGCCCAAGCCTACGCACGCACCTGCCAGGACGGCGCATTGACCACGCTGGCCGCGCAGCTGAGTGCCGCGCGCAAGCCCAAGGTGCCGGCAGCACCGGCACGGGTCGCTGGCAGCGCTGGCAGCGCGGGCAGCGCGGGCGGGCAGACCCACGTCGTGCGTCAAGGCGAGACGCTGTCGTCGATCGCGCGCAAGTTCGGTTGCGGCAATCCGCGCGTGATCGCAATTGCCAACCAGATCAAGGCGCCGCGCTATGCGATCCGCGCCGGCCAGCGCTTGACCGTGCCCAGCTGCCGCGCCTGACCGCGCGCCACCCGAAGGCGCATCACGCGCATAAAAAAAGCCGCGGCACTGCTGCCGCGGCTCGCCATGCCTTCCGAGGTGATCGGTTCCTCAGGCGGCGCTGGTTACGTAGCCGGTGGCTTCGCGCAGGAGGCGAAACGCACGCATCAGCTGCCGATGCAGCTCCTGCATCTCGCCATGCTCGGAATTCTCGGTCTCGCGGAATGCCGAGGTGAGCCATTGCGCGATCCCGATCAGACGCACGCGCGGGTTGCCGGTGCGCGAACGACCGAATGCGGCATTGGTGGTTTCTGCTTCGCGCGATTGATGCTGTGACAGCTGCATCTCGCGCGAAGCGTGCGCAATCAACGCGCGTTGGTCGGCGGTGGACAAGGCCTCGATGCCGCGACGGACTTCCGCCAGCTGCCGACGCAGAACCATGTACCGGCCGAGGACGCGCATGCGCAGCATCGTGCGCTGGACCAACTCGTTCATCCTGATTCCCCTGTGTCGCTTGTCGGAGTGGCGCTTATGGTGCACCTGGGTGACGCAGCAGAATGCCGTTTGCGTCACATATTGACCTTCAGCGTCACCTTAATCGCGTTCCGGGACCTTGGCAAGCGATCGGTCAGGCGTTCGAAGGCAGGCTTCCGAGGCGTTCGCCCACCCGCACCGGGCACTCTGGCCCAAGCGCCGTTTCGACAGAAAAAGTCTTTTGCATCAATAGGATAACCGTAGATCCCATATTGAAGCGGCCAAGCTCCGCACCGCGCTCGAGGCGCACCGAAGGCCCGACTCCACGGAAGTCCCGACTGACAATTGTTTTCGCATATGGCGGAATCTCGACACCGCCCCAGACGGTTTCCACCCCCGACACCAGCATCGCACCGACCAGCACCACCGCCAGCGGGCCGTGGTCGGTGTCGAACAGACAAACGAGCCGCTCGTTGCGGGCGAACAGCTGCGGGACGTCGGCCACCGTGGCAGGCGATACGCTGAACAGCCTGCCGGGCACGTGCAGGGTCTGGCGCAGCTGGCCGGCCATCGGCATGTGCACGCGGTGGTAGTCGCGCGGCGACAGGTAGATATTGGCAAAGCAGCCATCGCGAAACGGTGCGGCCAGCGCGGCATCGGTGAGCAGCTCTTCGGCACTGAAATGGTGGCCCTTGGCCTGCAACATCCGCCCGTCGACGATCCTGCCGACCTGGCTGATGCGGCCGTCGGCAGGCATCAGCAGCGCTGCGGGATCGGCATGCAGCGGGCGCGCGCCGGCTTTCAGCGCGCGGGTGAAGAACGCGTTGAAGTGCGGGTAGTCGGCCAGGTTTGCGCTGGCCGCCTCGCCGAGATTCACGCCATAGACGCGGGTGATGGTGCGGATAAGCAGGTCTTTCCAAGGCTTGAAGCGCCAGCGGGTTGCCGCCATCACGATCCGCGAAAGCAGCTTCTGCGGCACCCAGGTCTGCAACGCGATCGCAGCCTTCATGGCGCGGCGGCGGCAATCAGGCGCAGGTCCCCGGCGATCCGCTGCGCATCCAGCGGTGGGCGGAACATGCCGGTCATGCGGCCCTGCGGGTCGATCAACACCAACTGCGCGCTGTGGTCGACCGTATAGCCGCCTGCGGGCAGCGCGCTTTGCATGTAGACCACGCCGAGCCCGCGGGTCATCGGCAGCAGTCGCTCCTCGGGTGCGGTGACGGCGATGATGTCCGGGCTGAAGAACGCGGCGTACTTGGCCAGCACCGCGGGCGTGTCGCGGTCAGGGTCGACCGATACGAACAGCATCTGCAGCGGAATCGCCGGTTGGCTTGCCGCCAGCGCATCCTGGACCTGTTTCATCGCCGCCAGCGTGGTCGGGCAGATGTCGGGGCAATGGGTGAAGCCGAAGAATGCGAGCGTCCAGCGGCCCTGCAGATCGTCCTGGCTGAAGGTGCCGCCGGTCGCGCGCTCGAGGTCGAATGGCGGCACCGTACGCGCCTGCGGGTAAAGCAATGCCGCCTGCACCGGAATCGTGGCATCCGCTGCGGGCGTCAGCAGCTGCCGTTGGCCCAGCCACAGTCCGGCCGACACCGCGACTGCGGCGACCACGATCAACATCATGATGGAGCGGTTGGAATTCATTGCGGGCGCGACGCAGGACAAGACGTCCAAGTATAGCGAGCGCATGGTGCAGGACCGGTCGCTGCGCGGGGTTCTATACTTGCCTACCCGTCCTGACCCCGCCGACCACGTGCCAGCCGAACTGCTCACCATCATCGACTTCATCCGTTGGGGCGCGAGTCGCTTCAATCAGGCAGGCCTGACCTTCGGCCACGGCAACGATTCGGCGATCGACGAGGCGACCCAGCTGGTGCTGCATGCGCTGCATCTGCCGCCGGACACGCCGCCGGTCTACGGCCAGGCCCGCCTGAGCACCGAAGAGCGCGGCGACGTGCTGGCCTTGTTCAGGCGTCGCATCGACGAGCGTCGCCCGGTGGCCTACCTCACCGGCGAAGGCTGGTTCGCGGGACTGTCGTTCAGCGTCGACGAACGGGTGCTGGTGCCGCGCTCGCCGATCGCCGAGTTGATCCTGGCAGGCTTCGAGCCGTGGCTCGGCGGGCGCGAGATACAGCGTGTGCTCGATTTGTGCACGGGCTCCGGCTGCATCGGCATCGCTATCGCCGTGCATCATCCGTACTGGCAGGTCGATCTGGCCGATATCAACGATGCGGCGTTGGATCTGGCGCGTCACAACGCCAGCGAGCACAACGTCGCCGATCGCGTGCAAGTGCGCAAGTCCGATCTGTTCGGCGAACTTGCCGGCGAGAGCTACGATCTGATCGTGAGCAATCCGCCCTATGTGCCGGCCGACGAGGTCGCCGCATTGCCGCCGGAGTACCAGTTCGAACCCGCACTGGGGCTTGAGTCCGGCGTCGACGGCCTGGACCTGCCGCTGCGCATCCTCGCCGCAGCCCCCGAGCATCTGCGCGAACATGGCCTGCTGATCTGCGAGGTCGGCGACAGCGAAGCCGCGCTATCCACACTGCTGCCGCAGGTGCCCTTCGCGTGGGTCGAGTTCAAGGTCGGGCAGATGGGCGTATTCGTGCTCGAACGTCGCGACCTGCTGGCCCATCGCGACGTTGTGCTGGGCGCGCTGGCCGCGCGCGGGCTCACCCCGTGAGCAATACCTTCGGCAAGCTGCTGGCGGTCACCACCTTCGGCGAGAGCCACGGGCCTGCGATCGGTTGCGTGATCGACGGCTGTCCGCCGGGGCTTGAGATCAGCGAGGAGGAGTTTGCGCACGATCTCGGACGGCGAGCCACCGGTCGCTCGCGACACACCTCGCAGCGCCACGAGGAGGATCGGGTCGAGATCCTGTCCGGCGTATTCGAAGGCCGCACCACCGGCACGCCGATCGCGCTGCTGGTGCGCAACACCGACGCGCGCTCGAAAGACTACGCCGACATCGCGCGCAGCTTTCGCCCAGGGCATGCCGACTACACCTACTGGCACAAGTACGGCATCCGCGATCCGCGTGGTGGCGGTCGCTCCTCGGCACGCGAGACCACCATGCGCGTGGCCGCCGCCGTGATCGCCAGGAAGTGGCTCAGGCTGCGCATGGGCATCGAGGTGCGCGGCTGCATGACGCAGATGGGCAGCCTGGTGCCGCGGCGCTTCGACTGGGCGGCAGTCGAGCAGAATGCTTTTTTCTGGCCCGACCCCGACATGATCGGCGAGCTGGAAGATCTCCTCGATGCCGTACGCAAGGATCGCGATTCGATCGGTGCGCGCATCGAAGTGGTGGCCGACGGCCTGCCGCCCGGTCTCGGCGAGCCGCTGTACGGCAAGCTCGATGGCGACCTCGCCGCCGCGCTGATGGGCATCAACGCGGTCAAGGGGGTGGAGATCGGCGACGGCTTCGCGGTGGTCGCACAGCGCGGCACCCAGCATCGCGACGAGATCACGCCGCAGGGATTCACCAGCAATCACGCCGGCGGCATTCTCGGCGGCATCAGCAGCGGCCAGCAACTGCGGGTGGCGATCGCACTCAAGCCCACCTCCAGCCTGCCGCAGCCCGGGCGCAGCATCGATGTCGATGGCCAGCCGATCGAGGTGGTGACCAAGGGTCGCCACGATCCCTGCGTGGGCATCCGCGCCACGCCGATCGCCGAGGCGATGGTCGCGCTGGTCTTGATGGACCATGTGTTGCGGCATCGGGCGCAGTGTGGCGACGTTGAAGCGACGATGCCGAGGGTTCCGTGAGCGCGCAGCGGCGGCTGATGTTTGGCGCGCGGACCGATAATCGGTGACCTGGCGCCCTGCTCGCGGTGGCGGATCGACCGCGGCGCCTCAGGCCATGGTCGATCACGCATTTAGCGATTTCATGGGCTTGCGGGCACTACCGCGAAACGGCGTGAAGTAGGGCGGCGCGCCTGCGCCAGCAAGTGTTGTACCGCGTTGTCATCTCGGTGTAAAAATGCAGTCGTGGCACAGTTCAAACAACGACAACACGGGGATCAAAACAATGGGTATCGGCACACTTCGAAGCGGCAGCCTGATGGCTCGCCGGGTACGCGCCATGGCTGGCTTGACATTCATGGGGCTTGCCTCTTCGGCTGCGATGGCGGCCGTTGTCGACAGCGGTCCGGTCAGCATCGCGATTCCCGCGACACTTGGTGGCCTTTATCTCAACGTGGTAACGGGCACAAACGCGATCACGCCAGCGGGTGCGCCGGGCTGGGACTTCAATCCGTTCGGCGCGACGGTACGGCAATTCTTCTGGCCGGCGGCGCCGGGGGGCGGTGATGCGACCGCAACGGTCTACCGGCTGCTGGTGGCTGGAGACACTGTTGGACCTGCGTCGACCTTCATCCAGACGGCGAGCGCCGCGGCCGCGGCCAACTTCAACACCGGCACCGCGGGGCCGAAGATCATCGGCTTCCGCTTCAACAATGAAGCGGGCGCGTCGACGCACTTCGGTTATGTCGTGCTCACTTCGGCCGTTGCGAGCGGCGTGCCGGGCACCATCATCCGCTACGTGTTCGAAAGCACGCCCAACACGCCGATCACCATCGCGGGTGCATCCACCGCACCGGTATTCGCCTTTACGCCGGCAACCGGTACCACCGTCGGCTTCACCGGCGGCGCTGCGGTCGGCTCGATGGGTGCGGGTTCCATCGCGGTCGCGCTCGGTGCACCGGCCGGTTCCGGCAGCGGTGCGCCGTCGACCACGACCTTGACCTGTACCGCACCGACCGCGCCGTTCGCCGGTTTTGCGCAGACGATCACGGCCGTGGGCGCGGGTGCGATCAGCGGTACCAGCCTGTCGGGCACCTGCACCCTGGGTGCAGCGGCAGTAACCCAGGCCCTGACCTGCAACGAGAACCGCGGTGGGAGCGCCAATGCCCGCACGTGGACGCTGTCGTGCCCGGCAGGTACGGCCATACCGCTGACCTCGACGCCGATCTCGGGCAGCACGGTGGCAACTCCGCCGCAGGCTGTGGGCGGTGCGGCGACCACCTCGACACTGCAGTTCCAGAACCCTG
>Ga0209591_10001976_pt1 | contig 24922 bp, 40 predicted proteins | sample MAT01_FD_187207 | JGI IMG/M metagenome (GOLD analysis project Ga0209591, IMG submission 187207) | Freshwater microbial communities from Lake Fryxell liftoff mats and glacier meltwater in Antarctica - MAT-01 (SPAdes) (version 2) | ecosystem: Environmental > Aquatic > Freshwater > Ice > Liftoff... | reverse complement strand
GCAGTGGAACGGTGCTTCGGGCGGCTACCAATCTGGGTCGTCGGTCTATTGGGATCGAACTGGAGCCGGTGTATGCCGAGATGGCAGTTAGCAGGCTCAGTCAACTCACACTTGGCTTCACTTGAGCCGACTAACTCACAACTGACTTCCAAGGACAACCAAAGAAACGAAGTAACGTCCGTTGATCCGACTATAAAGGTCTACTTGTTATGGCTGTGAGGCATCCAGCGAAGTTCACTTCAAGCATCCTCGATCTGATCTGCGAGATCCTTGAAACAAAGACTGTCTCTGAAGCTCGTGTTCTTGACCCGTTTGCTGGTACCGGGAAGATCCACCTTGTTCCAAGAGACAGCTACGGAGTGGAGCTGGAACCAGAATGGGCGTTGCTGAACACAAGAACGCTCGTTGGTAACGCGCTGAAGCTCCCCTTCAGAGATGAGAGCTTCGAGGTGATCGCCACATCACCCACGTACGCAAATCGTATGAGTGACCACCACAATGCGAAGGACAACAGCCGACGGAACACCTACCGGCACTCCCTCGACCGCCCCCTACACCCAGAAAACAGTGGGGCGATGAACTGGGGGGCTGGATACCGAGGCTTTCACCGGCTGGCCTGGGAGGAAGTCACCAGGGTCGCGAAGGAAAACGCCATGTTCCTTCTCAACATCAAGAACCACATCCGCAAAGGCATCGAGGTGGATGTCGCAACTTTCCACCAGCAGACCATCGAAGAGATCGGCTGGGATCTCGAAGAGGTCTACGCGATTGAGACGCCAGGTCTGCGAGACGGAGCGAACTCAGATCTTCGCGTAGATCACGAGTGCGTCTACCAGTTTAGAAGAACTTCGTGATGGTGAGGTTGCCCGTGGTCCAAGTGCCGCTAGTGGTGGAAGTCCCAGTAAGGGTGATTGTGCCAGTGATGGCAGAACCACCGCCACCACCAAGGTGAGTCATGGAATGCCTAGAGTGCTTGTAGTGAAACCAGAAGAGCGGGTCCACTCGTTCTAGGGTTACATCAACATACGAGTCGTCGCGAAGCACAAGAGTGACCATAGGGAGATCATACCCATGAAGGCAACGGTAGGTGTGGTAATCGGAACCTACGGAGATGAAACCTATTGGGCTGAATGGGCTTCTTCTGCCTACGAAAGTGCAGCGAAACAGACGGTACCTCCTGACTGTATTCGGTGGAGGCACGACTCAACCCTCGCTAATGCCAGGAACAATGCAGCGAAAGAGATCGAGACTGACTATCTGATTTTCCTTGACGCTGACGACACTCTCGATCCTGGATACGTGGAGGCGATGTTGGCAGTAGACGGTGACATCAGGCAACCGAGCACCCTCGGTATCCAGAACGGTGTCGCTGATGACTACCCAGTGCTCATCCCGGAGACCAATCTACGCAGAGCGAACTACATTGTCGTGGGTGCGATGGTCAAGCGTTCCCTTTTCTTTGAAGTCGGTGGATTCGCCGAGCTTCCTTGCCTAGAAGACTGGGATCTGTTCTTGCGTATGTGGCTCGCAGGAGCCAAGATCACAGCCGCACCAGATGCGATCTATCGCGTTACCGTAAGAGAATCCTCTCGCAACCAGGACCAGGCATTGCATGGAAGGGTCTACTCCGACATCATCCGTCGATACCAAAACGTTCAGCGTTCTTCAACCCTGGAAGAGTGACAACGGACCCCGTGACCTGATCCGAACATGGACCCGGAAACGCTGGTCAGAGTTCTTCCCGAACGCGCAGTGGTGCGAAGGAACGAACGATGACGAACCGTTCAATCGGGGAGCTGCACGCAACTCAGCGTTCGAACAAGCAGACAACGACCTGATCGTCATCCTCGATGCAGACACGTTCCAGAACCCTGACGCGACGATCGAAGGGCTAGCACTTGTTGGAACGATGCCGTGGGTGCTGCCCTACACGACGTATTACAACCTGTCCGAAGCGCAGACCGTCGGTCTTCTTGAAGGACCAACGGACGTTACTTACCCTGAAGACCTCGACGACTTCGAGCACAAGCTCCGAACTTCGATCTCCGGCATCTTGCTGATGACGAAGGACGTGTACCGCGAGGCTCGTGGTTACGACGAACGCTTCATCGGCTACGGATGGGAAGACAACGCCTTCGTTGCGGCACTCACAGGAACGGCTGGTCCCGTTTGTCGTGTGGACCGTGCCGTGTTCCACATGTGGCATCCCCTTGCTGGTGATCCCTTCCAGCATCCACACAAAGAACACAATCGTTCCTTGTGGCAAGAGTACGAACGACGTGCGTACGACCATGAACTCATGAAGCGATACCTGGAGGAACGAGATGGCTGAATACGATCGACTCGGTGTGCCGGAGGTTCCGTTGACAAAGACAGTGTGGAGTGTGGCGATGGAATACCCACTAGAACATCCAGAACGCGGTCAGATGCTCACCTGGCTTGCAGAGGAACTCCCGTACGTTGACTCGAAGTGGGATCCAATCGGCACCGACGACAGTTTCATTGTCGAAGGCGGGATGAGCAAGAAGGGTGGCGTCGGTCCTGACTCCTACTTCTTCGAACAGGTGATGCAGTACCTTCAGCGTGCTGACACGCTCGGTCTTGATACCCCTCAAGGGAAGCAAGCTGTTGGGAAAGCACTGGGAGCAATGACTGGTCTCGTTGAGACCGTCATCCGTGTGTACGGTTCACTGCCCCGTGGTGGGGTTGCATCAGGGGAGATCATCGAGTGACTAGTGAAGTCTCCGTGATCGGACTCGGCAAACTTGGATCGTCACTTGCTGCTGTCCTGTCATCGGTGTCGCACAACGTCGTGGGCGTTGATCGCAGCAAAGTGATCGTGGATCAGATCAACGATGGTCTTGCCCCATTCCCGGAGCCGTACCTCCAGTATCTAATCGACTCCAGTCCGTTCCAGGCGACAACCAACGTGGGTGCGATCTTCGATACGGATCTCACGTTCGTGATCGTTCCGTCACCGTCCCTCAAGGACGGATCGTTCGATCCAACGTACGTTGTTGATGCTGTCACCGGCATCGGTGAGATCCTCAAAGAGAAGTCTGGCTACCACAACGTCGTAGTGAGTAGCACCTTGATGCCCGGCACGATGGAGAACGTCGTTAGACCGGCACTGGAACAGGCATCTGAACGTGAAGTCGGCAACAACCTCGGGCTTTGCTACTCACCAGAGTTCATCGCTCTCGGGAACGTCGTACAAGACCTCCTCAACCCTGACATGGTGCTGATCGGTGCATCCGATCCGAAAGCAGCATCGAAGTTGGCGAGTCTCTTGGTGTCGGTCGTTGGTTCAGATCGACCGATCTATCACATGGGTCTCACCGAAGCTGAGATGGCGAAGATCGGTGTGAACGCGTACATCACCATGAAGATCTCGTTCGCCAACACCATCGCCGAGATCTGCGAACAAACGGACGGTGCTGATGCATCTCGTGTGCTGAGGGCGATTGGTGCAGACAAGCGTATCGGCTCAAAGTATCTGTCGGCTGGTACCGCATACGGAGGTGAGTGCTTCCCTCGGGACAACAGAGCGTTCGCGTTCACTGCACGAACGGCGGGGACGAGGGCCTTGTTGGCTGAGGCGACAGATGCGATCAATGACCGGCAGATCGACCGTCTTCAAGACATCATCCAGCAGCACATGACTCCCGACGGATCGGTTGCGATCATCGGAGTGACGTACAAGCCGGGCACCCCCATCTTCACGGAGGCAGTCGGCTTTCGGCTCGCTCAGGGACTTCTCGCAGATGGAATTGAAGTCCGAGTGTGGGATGCGGCAATTCAAAAGCACGATCGTATCGACGCTTTAACGACAGCATTGCCTGGCGTTGTGTGGATTGATGACCCTCAAGTGGTTGTTCAGTCTGCCGAAGTAACGGTCATTACTACGCCAGAAGATCCAGAGATTAAAGACTATGACCAGAGCTTCGTCATCGACTGTTGGGGTGCATTGCCGGACGCGTCGTACACGATCGGTGTTGGATGACCGACTACCACACCTTCGGTGAGCAAGCCGACAAGAACGTGTTCGATCCCGTTCCTTGGCAGCGGCACTACTTCAACCGTTACGTGATCCAGAACGTCTCGTGGGTTGAAGTGAAGTTTGCTCGTCTCCGTAACCGGCTGTCCATGTGGGGGCAGCGAACCTGGCCGAACTGGGAGAACAGATGATCAAGTGTTCCCTTTGTGGCCGTGAGTTGTTGAATCACGAGACCTTGTACGAAGAGATCTATGGCTGGGCGAAGAAGCGAGCTGGAGGCGGAGCACACGGTGTCACCGTCCGTAAGCCCACTGGCAGGGTCGGTTGCATGAAGTGCATTCAGGAAAAGAAGAAGGGGCTTGAAGGTCAAGTGGCTCTGGAGTTTTAGTGCCGCGGACAGATGGGAGCGGAGGGCGGGGTCTTTTCGAAGCGAACCCGTTGCTCTGGATGCTGGTGAAAAAGATGGCACCCGAATGGCTTGGTGGGTTGAAACGACCTAGGCAGAACCAATTGATTCCTGAAGAAGCGAAGCAGGCAATCATCGTAGAGTTCACGAAAGTGCTGCCTGATTTCAAGTACGGTGAAGTAGCGCACGTTACGTTGCGTCTCTTGGAAATGTGGTTCGTGGAAGCGGGCTATGAGATCCGCCAAGTAGAGGAGAGACCATGACAACGATCGTGCTTCCTGACGCAGTGAAGAAGATCGGGCTCGACAAGGATCTCGGTAAGGACGACTGGTCCAAGTCGCTCCAACGAGTCATCCAGACCGCACCGAACGGCACCGCTGAGAACCCGACGATCATCCGGGTTCCCGAGCTGTACCGCTCCGTGTCGTCGATCGAGCCGTACCGTACTAACGCCCGTTACATCCACATCATCTGCGACGAAGGCGGAGGGTTCCATTTTCCGACTCTCGGTATCGGTGAGGATGATCCTGACATCATCGCCAAGGCGATCGCTGACCCGAGAATCTGCGACGCACTGAGAGACAAGTACCGTGATCGCTTCGGTCTCGGCCCGGTCGGTGGCCACGGGTGGAAGTTCCACGGCATCCTCAAGGGACCAAAGAAGGCTGGGATGCCACTGCGTTCCCCGAGTGGGACGACATCGAAGTCGCGCAACTGTCTCGAAGCGCAGCACGCGTTCTGGGGCAAGGATTTCGGTTACGAGTTGACGATAGCGGACATCGCCAACGGCGTGCATGGCTGGGACATTTGCGGCGCAACGATCACCGGGTGGTGGGGTGATGCGTTCTCGCCGGGTACGACTATTCCGAACACTCCACCCGCGCGTGAGATGCACATCTACGGTGGCAAGTTCGACGACCTCGGGCGCATGGGAATGCTGGTCCACGGTGTGCGTGGCTGGTCGTGTCGTGACGCTGAGTTCGGTCCGCGTATCCCATCGAGCATCATCCACGTCGAGAACCCGTCATCGAACGACGCTCAGGATCAGGTCGGTGGCGGTGTGTTTGAGAACAACGTGGTCATCGGTGGGAACAACCTGTTCCACATCACCGGCGAGTTCGTCAACTTCGATGGGCTGCTCATCCGGGCGAACGAACGGTTCGACTCGTGTGTTGGTGGGCGCATCATGGTCGGCGCTCGCAAGGCTGATGGCACCGCCCGCGCTCGAAACATCCAGGTGATCGACAACCTGCACCACAAGATCAAAGACGGTCACATGCTCGGTGATTACGTGAACGTGGATCACGTGCAACACCAACGCAACGTCGGGCCGCAACGTAAAGGCTGGTCGCTCAGTCAGCTTCTGCGCACCCGTGGCGGGAAGAACAACACCTTGTCTCCGAACGCCTACACGTACGTACCTCGATAAAAAAGAGAGGCCCAACCGAAGTCGGACCTCCCTAGAGGCGTCGTGGTGTGGTGGTGGTGGTGGGTGGTGGTGGTGGTGGGGTGACCGACGGGAGTCGAACCCGCTTCTACTTGGTTCACAACCAAGCGCCTCCACCACTTCGGCTTCGGCCACCATGAGACGACTGATTCCGCTAGGTTGCAGCCGTGATTCTTTCTGATCGTTCCCTTATCGAAGCTCTCGACTGTGGACGGATCGAAGTCGATCCCATCGGAGAAGGTTGCCTCCAACCTAGCTCCGTCGACGTTCGCATCGACAGGTATTTTCGTACGTACCGGAAGGAACCGTGGTCACATCCGATCATCGACCCGAAGCAGCCACAGGAACCCGAGATGGATTACTGGGAACTAGACGACATTCCATTCCGTCTCGAACCGCAACAGTTCGCGCTTGCCTCCACCGTCGAACATGTGCGAGTCGCTGACGATCTCGTCGGACGTGTCGAAGGGAAGTCCTCGATCGGCAGGATGGGTCTCCTCGTTCACGCGACCGCGGGCTTCATCGACGCAGGCTTCTCCGGGTTTCTGACACTTGAGCTGTCGAACCTCACGGATCGTCCCTGGTTCGTTTACCCCGGCATGACGATCGCTCAGATCTCCTTCCAGATGCTGTCTACGTCGGCTGAGCACCCGTACGGGAGCAGCGAGACGGGTTCAAAGTACCAGGAGCAGCGAGGACCAACCCCTTCCCTCTATCACAAGAATTTCCCTTGACGAATGCGCCTGCATTCTGATCTGATGCGATGGCCGGGCAGGCCCGGCAGGGCTCGGCGTGGCGAGGCATGGCCGGGCAGGGGGATTTAAATGAGCCTTAAGATAAAAGCTACCAGAGAAATTGAGATTGAAAAAGGAGATCAAGTCATCATTGATGATGATGACGATAACTGTGCTTGGACCGTAACTGGCTGGGACAAGGATTACGTTTTTGTTGAAAGCAAACTTGCAATCCAGCGTAACAGAATCACGGAAGTAAGGCTAACTCATGGCTAAGGGAGGACACGATCTCCTCAAAGTGGTGGTGCGCGCCCGGAGAGATTTGAACTCCCGGCCCTCAGGTTCGGAACCTGATGCTCTATCCATGCTGAGCTACGGACGCTTGCAGGTCAGTTTTACGACATTGACCCAGGTCGTCAGATGATTCCGCGGACCTCGCTCCACTTCGGTCGCCGAAACGGTTCACCTGTCCGTTCAGCAACCCGTCGTGCGAGCATCATTGCGCTGAAGTACTCGTAGTAGTCCGCTGAGCCTCTCGCGTTGTTGCACAACTCGCACGCCAGCACCATGCCGCCGTCATGCAGCGTGCCACCTTTCGATCTAGGGATCACATGATCCCGTGTCGGAGGGTGAAGGAGATCAAACTTCTGCGAGCAATAGTGACAATGAGTGATACCGCGTTCTCGTGCGTGTAACCACGGGATTCTATGCGATTGCTCCAAGGTACGACTCCAAGTATGGGCTCCACTGAGCATCGAGTGTGCCGACAACAACCACCAGTGCGGTAGTCCCTTCCGGTTCGATCGGCTTGGTGTGCAGTGTGAAACCCACGTCTCTGACGCTCTTGTCTGCCTTCTTGGAATTGCATTTGCGACACGCAGCAACCACGTTCCGCCAGTCGTGCTTTCCACCGTGTGCGCGAGGCACGATGTGATCCACCGTCGTTGCTACGTCACGGCAGTATCCGCACACATGGTTGTCCCGCTGGAGGACTGTCCGACGAGATACCGGTACTCGACGCTTGTACGGAATCCGGACGTATGAGAGCAGCCGGATGACGCTAGGTGCTTCGAAGGCAGCCCGTTCCGACCGCATGAACCCACTGGAAGTCTCGATGACTTCGGCACGCTCACGCAGTACCAGAACGACTGCCCGCCGCAATGGCACCACGGCCAACGGCTCAAAACTTGCGTTCAAAATTAGGGTTCGCTGGCTCATGGTCGTCACCTCCTTGGTGAATCTACGGACGTTACTTCGCACACTTTGCGGTGCCCAAAGCGGGAGTCGAACCCGCACGTCGTTGCCGACACCAGCTCCTGAGGCTGGCGTGTCTGCCAATTCCACCATCTGGGCCTGGTACGCGTGGAGGGACTCGAACCCCCGACCGCCTGGATGTAAGCCAGGTGCTGCCTGCCATCTGAGCTACACGCGCTCGCTTATCGCTCCGTTCCACAGACCGTGCAGGTGTGCTTGTCACCTTTCAGGTTCGCGTTGTGGAGTCGCTTTTTCGGACCGTACTTCTTGTCCTGGAATCTGTTGTCACAGGTACATAGCTTCACTGCTGTTTCTGCCATTAGATACTCCTTAAATGATGATGGTGGTCCCGGTCGGAGTTGAACCGACGCGCTCCCGAATTTCACTCGGGTGCTCTTCCAACTGAGCTACAGGACCGTGCTAATCCTCACATAGTTCCGCGGTGATCTTCTTGATCTGTTTGTCCGGAAGCTGTTCCAATTGTCGGAAGTCATCGCGGGCTTCTGTGATGGCCCGGAGCAGTTCATCCAGCTTCGCTTGCATCGCCCGGTCTGACCGGTTCGCTGCGTTCTGGATGATAAATACCATCAGGAACGTAACGATGGTGGTGCTCGTGTTGATGAGCAGTTGGTACGGGTCTGTCGTGATGAATCCGAGGACTATCCCCACAGCGGCCCACGCCACCACGAGCGCGAATGCCGCGATGATTGCTCCCCAGCTTCCGAGGGCGTCGGTTACAGCGTCGATGATTTTTGTCATGACTCTGTATCGGTCCTGCGGAGAGGATTTGAACCTCTGACCGTCTCTTTATCAGAGAGAAGCTCCACCAGACTGAGCTACCGCAGGAAGTACAGGATCGTGATGATCGTTGCGATGAAAACAGCAGTTTCGAATCCGAGCAGCAGGTAGACCCACCACTCGCTGTCGTCTTCTTCGCTTACTTCAGCCACGTCCATTGAGAGAGGGCGACGGGAGTCGAACCCGCATAGGAACCGGGTTGCAACCGGCTGCCTGTCCGTTCGGCTACGCCCTCGTGGTGAACCGTACTGGCTTCGAACCAGTGACCTTCTCCGCGTCAGGGAGATGCTCTATCCAGACTGAGCTAACGGTCCTTGAATTGGAGCCCCCGGCAGGATTTGAACCCGCAACCTACGCGTTAGAACCGCGTTGTGATATCCGTTTCACCACGGAGGCAGTCTTGCTAGGAGTCAGTCCTTGTGCTCTTCGGCACCTGACGTGCGGGTCTCTTCGACCTTCACACCGTCATCTTCTTCGGTGACGGTCTTCTCGATTGACTCCGTGATCTTGTCGTCGCCCATTGTGGTCTCCTTGGTTGAGTGTGAGGGGTTTACCCAGTTTACCCAGGTGAGGGTGGCGCTAATCGAAGAATGCCACGAGTTTCGACGATCGTCGTGTGATGCCGGTTTCCACGTCGAGTTCGTGAGACCAGTGGTAGATGTACTCGACCCATTCGTTGTCGAGTACGACAATGAACCAGTGGCACGGCTGAACTTGTCGTTCGAGTTTGTAACGTAACGTGTAGTTCATGTGCGCCCGGAGGGACTCGAACCCCCAACCTTCTAGTCCGTAGCCAGATGCTCTGTCCGTTGAGCTACGGGCGCTTGAGTTGGTACCTTCGCTGCGTCTCTTGTGCCTTCTCTGACGAGCGATACTTCGTCTTTACGATCTGACCTTTCTCGGACTGCCGGTACTTCTTTTCGGCGCTACGACGCCGACGAAGTCGTTCCTCTTTTGACTGAGCGGGACGGAACGTACCGAGAGGAGCACGGTCGGGATGTTCGATCAACTCCAACCCGCGTGGTGTGATCGCCCACAGTCGTTCCCCGACTTGTTGCACAGCGTGCCGCAGGCGGAGTGATCTCCAGACCTCCGACATCACCAGACGACGGCCTCCCAAGACACGATCACTTAGGTTGGCGCGGTACTCGGGTAGTGTCACGTTTTTCTTTGCTGCTTGCTTGACGAGGGTTTCGTAACGGCGCTCATACCACTGCGTGGCTTCGTTCCAGGGGACGTGTCGTTCGACTGATCGTTTCAATTCGATCGGGTCGATTGGACCATCGTCACGTAGCTTGATGAGTAGTTCTGTCTGGTATAGGCGTCCGTCAATCATGGCGTCATCCTCCTTGATGATGCGTGTGGTAGACGGGGCTCGAACCCGCGACCTCCTCGTTGGCAACGAGGTGCTCTTCCAGACTGAGCTACTACCACAGGATGTAGAGATTCAGTGCGTCTGTTTCGATTTTCGGGTGTCGCATTCGGGGCCAGAACATCACGATGTGGTATCCCAGCTCTTGGATAATGAAGTAGTTGCGAGGTGTTTCCTCGGGTTTCCAGCGTGCTGGTATTCGTGGCATGAGGTTAGAGGTTGGTTGGTGCGGCACCGGGGGCTCGAACCCCGTCCACGACGTTGGAAGCGTCGGATGCAGCCGTTGACACCTGTACCGCAGATTGTTTCATAATGTGTGCGCCCAGCGGGACTTGAACCCGCACCCCGTTTCCGGGACCAGCCCCTCAAGCTGGCGTGTCTGCCATTTCCACCACAGGCGCTTGAAGTGTGAGTATCCCTGATCAGATTCGAACTGACAATTTCCACCTTGAGAGGGTGGCGGCTTAACCGTTTCGCCCACAGGGACATGGAACCGGTGACGGGGATCGAACCCGCAAAAAGTCCAGGGTGAAAACCTGGCGGCTCTACCAAAATTCGCCTACACCGGCTTGGTATGTACTCCTGACGGGGGTCGAACCCGTACGTCCGAAGACACCTGTTCTTGAGACAGGCGCGTCTGCCAATTCCGCCACAGGAGCGTGGAGCCTTGTCGCGGGATCGAACCGCGTACCTCCACTTTACGAAAGTGGCGTGCATCCAGGTACACCTACAAGGCTAGATGTTTTCAGGACTTTTGTCCAGCGGGCACGGAGAGACTCGAACTCTCGCAGGCTTGTTTTGGAGACAAGCTGACACAACCTACGCTCGCACCCTGGTTGAGATCCACGACCGACCGTACCCAGGTCACTCAGGCCGAGCGCACAGCAAGCTGTACGTCGGCCGTGGCGACCTGGGTCGCGGAACGGCGATCCTCCATCCCTCACGAGAAGGAGGCCCCAAGTCACTGCAAACGTACGGCCGGTAGTTTGAGTGAAGACCGCAGCCGGTCGTGGATCTCAGCGGAAGATAGAGGAATCGAACCCCCATGCGTAAACATGCCCCGGCGTTCGAAACCGGTTGCCAACCATTCAGCGGTATCTTCCAGAGCGGTGGGTGCGGGGCTCGAACCCGCAACGGCTTTCGCCGCACCATCTTTCCAAGATGGCTGCTCACCAATTCGCGTACCCACCAGCATGAGCGGAAGCAGTGAGATTTGAACTCACAAGCCGCCTTACGACGACTGACGCCTTAGCAGGACGCGGGGCTCACCAATGCCCAGTACTTCCCATTTGTACTTCCCATTTGAGCGCCACGTACGGGAGTTGAACCCGTCACTCTTGGTTGACAACCAAGTATGATTTCCGATTCACCAACGCGGCGTGGCATGGCAGGAATTCTGCCATACGGTACATGCCATCTGCGTGACAGGCGGGTTGGAGCGACACCACCTGATGAAGATCACGCGGCCTCAGGACACGCCTGTCAATTGCAGTCGTGGACTACTCCGATGAGGCATTCCCTGTAGCGGGGGCACCTTCCAACTCATCTGGAATCGAACCAGTCATCCCGCTTTCGGGGCGGGCGTGCTGCCATTACACCATAGAACTTTCAGGGCATCTACTTGTCAGCATCGTCAAGACGATGCCAACTCTTGGGCATGTTCACATGCTCACCTTCTTTGTTGATCCAATGCAACCCGGCATCTGTCCATGCCTGCCTGTAATCAACTCCGGGGTGAGCAATACACACGGGGCACTTGTCCGACCCGTTCTTACTGCATTCAATGAACTCTTGCTTGCTGTGTCCGGCACCCAAATGAGCGGTTGTTGGAATCCCGGCGAGCATATGGTTTGTCATCATCAACGCTTCATCGGCTTCGTAGGCACATCCTTCGCAGCATCCGCAGCGCCTCTCCATTTCGGAGTACGGGCCGAGGATGTTCGCTATCTCACGCAAGAACGTCGATTGCTCAGCTTCGCGTTGCGCAGCAGCGATGGCGTACTTGTAGACCTCACGCCGGTCGTCGTCGTCGGTCCACGTTGTCCCACACCCGCACGCTTTGATGTCGTCGTGCGGACCGTTGTGGCCTTTTGGTTCACCACAGACGTGGATGTCGTAGGGGTATTGGTCAGCGAAACACTGTGTCATGTGTGAAGCCCGTGACGTGGGCTATTCGATCAGGCTCTACGAATGAGGAAGATGATCAAGATGATTACGAGGATTACTACGAGGGTTCCAACACCAATATCCATAGGTGAATGGTACCCGGTCCGGGAGGAGAGATTTGAACTCTCGACCTTCGCGCCCCAAACGCGACGCTCTGCCTACCTGAGCTACACCCGGAGGAAAGACAAGACGTGCGCCACTACACCACCCCTCCCTTTTGGGACGGGAACGGATTCGAACCGTGCCTTCTTGCGCTCCCCAGCCTGGGGTCGAACCAGGACTCTTCTGCTTCAGAGGCAGACGTGTTGCCAGTTACACCACCGGGGATCATTCTGTTGTTGAGAGCTGCCAGGGTGAGATTCGAACTCACATGGGAACGACTTAACAGGTCGCTGCATTGCCAATCTGCCACCTGGCAAGGTGTGTTTCATTGAGTCTGGATGGCTGGATTTGAACCAGCGTTCTCTCCCGTCCGAGGGGAGCGGATTCCCAAACTTTCCTACATCCAGTAGACCCGATGTACGCCCTGGTCGTTGGCCCTGGCGCAGAGCGACGAAACCAGTACATCGGGATCGTGCAATTGCAAGTGCGAAGCTACTAGTACACCACCAGGGACTCGAACCCTGAACCAATTCCTTAAGAGGGAACTGCTCTTCCAGTTGAGCTAGTGGTGCTAGATGTCTCTTCCTTCAAAACCGTATTCAGTGACCCAGTTGACGTAGAAGATGTCCCATCCGTGTAGCACTTCTGTGTGTCCAATCACCCACCATGTTCGGGGCCATTCTTTGTATTGAATGGGTTGCCTAGCAGTTACAACGGATTTATCGTCAACGGTATTGAGCTTGCTGCTTACAACAAGAATGGTGAGTTTGCTATCGAGGACATAGAAGTCAATTTTCACTGAGTACGTCCCCAGGGACTCGAACCCTGAACCTACCGGTTAAAAGCCGGTTGCTCTGTCCAATTGAGCTACGGACGCGCGTTAGTTGCATCGGAGCCGAGCGCCGGAGTCGAACCGGCCACCTCCTGGTTACAAATCAGGTGCTCTGCCAGATGAGCTAGCCCGGCGAGGGTTGACAGCACCGTAGCGACCTGCGTAGGGTGCCTGGCATGACCAACACGTAGATTACTCAGGACGAGCACGACAGCAAGCTGTACGTCATCGGCCGTGGCGACCTCGCCCCTGGTGCCCGAGCAACTCAGGCAGTTCACGCAGCCTTCGAGTTCTCCCTGCAACATCCCCGACTTGTGCAGTCGTGGCACACAGGCAACCTTGTGGTGCTGGAAGTGCCCGACGAGGTTGCGTTGACAGTGCTGCGTGATGCAGCCTGTGGACGTGCCATCCCGAACTCTTCGTTCTACGAACCGGACTACGGCGACGTGCTCACCGCGATCGTGCTGGCACCGGTGAAGAACAGCGAGACTCTTTGTGCCAACTTGCCTCTCATGTTGAAGGAGGCAGCGTTGGTTTGACCTGCCGGGAGTGGGTGAAAGCCTGCTCCCGGCACCAAGCCCCGCCACGTAAGTGGGTTCTACGGGATGTGAGGTTCATAGCCTCACCGGGGCACCAGGCTTCGATAGCTCAAAGGCAGAGCAACCCTCTCTACAAGGGATGATCAGGGTTCGATCCCCTGTCGAAGCACGACGAGATGGAGCCGAAGCAGGGAGTCGAACCCTGGGCCTTTTCCGTACCAAGGAAATGCTCTTCCAGACTGAGCTACGACGGCGGGGAAGCGCAACAATAGTGCGAGTAAGGGGTCCTTATGACAACTATTGTGTGGGGCTCCCCAACCTGGGTTCGAACCAGGACTCTGCTGATCCAAAGTCAGCCGTGTTGCCAGTTACACCATCGGGGAAAAAGCAAGGAGAGCAGTCATCCTCCACTGCGCCAAAGGCGGGTGCAGTCCCCCGGCCTCACGGTTCGGGGCATCTCCTTACATGGTGGCAGGGGTCGGATTCGAACCGACGACCTCTGGATTATGAGCCCAGCGAGCTGACCTACTGCTCCACCCTGCAACGATCATTGTAGTACCGCCGACCCGATTCGAACGGGTGCATCCCTGGTTATGGGCCAGGAGCCTTTCCGGACTTGGCTACGGCGGCGCGATGATGGTGCTGGCGGCAGGACTCGAACCTGCGTAGATCGAAATCGCCTGGGTTACAGCCAGGTGCAGTTGCCGCTGTGCCACGCCAGCATGGGTGGAGTACGTCGGACTCGAACCGACCACCTTCTGGTTGCAAACCAGATGCTCTTCCAGATGAGCTAGTACCCCAGGAACGCAGGTTGGTTGGTGACCTACCTGCGTTTAACGCCTCTACGCAACGCTGCTGGTCTCTTCACCGGGGGCTCTCGGGACTCGGCCCTGATCCGGGTGAGCAAACACTGCTATGTCTTGTCCTGAAATGCAGAAAGCCGCCTCTCTTTCGAGGGCGGCTCCGGGTCTGTCTATGTGAGACAGGTTACGGAGTCGCCTCCCGCTTCGTCGGCTGGTTCCCAAGGAACCACGCGCGATCGGCGTAACCGCACTCGGGCAGCACGCGACCGGCCGGTGTAATCCGGCTGGCTTGTGCTTCGGGTGAGGTCATGCAGAACATTTGTGGTTTCGGGCTCCGGTGTCGAAGTTGAGTGGTGCTGACGAGGACGACCGTACGACGGGAGGCGCGAACCTGTCAACGGATTTTCTTCACGATGCCCCGAGAAGCCCGGTTTCTCAACGAAATCTTGTTAGTGTCACACCCGTGACGATCTCGTTTTCGAGGCTAGGGAATCATGGCCGCATCGGAAATCAGCTCTGGCAGCTTGCTGGCACCCTCGGGATTGCACGTAGCAGAGGTGAGGACGTGTCGTTCCCTCGCTGGGCATACGAGTCGGTGTTCTCGGTGCCGCGTTCGTGGTTCAACGATCCGGTGACTGGTACTGATGCCTCGGACTTCACTCAGTACCTCGGTGAGCAAGGGTCTACGTACCTCCAGGATTTCTTCCTCTGGTCGAATATCCAGGATGAGGTGCGCGAGATCCTCCAGCCGGGGGATCTAGCACAAACTGAACTGAACAAACCGAACTACGCCCGTTACTTCGATCTGACTGGCCGGGTTCTTGCTGTCCACGTTCGGCGGGGTGACAACGCAACAGCTCATCTTCGTGGCGAGCAGGGACATCATCCGCTCCGCCCCTTCCAGTATTACGAAGAAGCGATTGCTCGGTTCCCCGATCACGATCATATTGTGATCTTCTCCGACGATATTCCTTGGTGTCGTAACGCTTTCCGGGACTACAGCCCGATGTTCTTTGAGGGTGGACCAGCCCGACCCAAAGAACATGAACCGGAGTTCGCTACTGCGCCGGTCCTCGATTGGATTGATCTCCTAGCGATGACTCACGCCGACTACTTCGTGATGAGTAACAGCAGCTACTCGTGGTGGGGTGCGTACCTGTCTGGTACTGCGCCCGAGAACATCGTGTATCCGTGGCCGTTCTTCGGTCCGAAGCTCGCGAATCTTCAAGCTGAGCGGATGTTCCCGCCCGGTTGGCAGCGCCTCGATCACGGGAGGGTCTGATGCTCCTCGATTTCACCGAGTTGTACGAAAAGTACGACTTGAAGATCACTGGTGTCATCCACGCGGGAGCCCAGCTTGCCGACGAAGCACGGAGCTACGCCGACAAGGGCATCGGCAACGTGTGGTGGATCGAAGCGAACCCGAACGTGATGCGCAAGCTACGGCAGAACATCGCTCCTTACGGTCATCACCTGATCCAAGCTCTCCTCACTGATGAAGACGGTGTGGAAACCCAGTTCAATATCACGAACTACGACGGGATGTCTTCTTCCATCTTCGAGTTCGGGGAACTGCATCTGAACTCGTCACCCGATACCAAGTTCGTAGATCGAGTGGTCATGCGTTCACGCACACTGGACACCGTGGTACGAGAGAACGAGATCCGGGAGTGCAATTTCTTGAACATGGATCTGCAAGGTGCAGAAGTTCTTGTCCTGCAAGGGGCTACAGAGACGATCAAATCACTCGACTACATCTACACTGAAGTGAACATCGGTGAGGTCTATATCGGGTGCGGGAAGATGCACGAAATTGATGAGATCCTCACTGATTTCCAGCGAGTCGAAACTTCTATGACCCCCGCACAATGGGGCGATGCCTTCTTTGTACGTAAGGAACTGTTGTGAGGTTCAAGATCATCTCTGTTGGTTGGTCATGTGCTCAGTTCATGGAGCGCACGATGGCTTCTATCGAGAAGCAGACGCTCGACAACTGGGACGTGGGTATCGCTTACGACCCATCTGATGACAAGGGTGCAGACATCATCCGGGCATGGTGTGACCAAGACCCGGAGCGACGCAAGTACCAGATCAATACGGAGCGTAGGTACGCAGCGCACAATCAGTACGACATGATCCGTGCATGGGAACCAGAAGACGATGATGTTCTCGTCTTCTTGGATCTCGATGGTGACCAGCTATCGCATGAGTTCGTGTTGGAACGTCTCACTGAAGCGTACGCGGAGGGGAACTTCGTCACGTACGGGCAGTACCGACCGATCCCAGATCAGGGCACATCAACGCTCGCTACTCGGTACCCACCACAAGTGGAAGCAACGAACGCGTACCGCCGTCATACCGGAGCGTACGGGTGTTGCTTCAACCATCTACGCACGATGTCTGCACGGGTGTTCAAAGCGATGCCTGAGGACAACTTCAAGTACGCGGATGGAAGTGCCTGGTACGACGGCGGCACTGACTACGTGTTCATGCTCGCAGCCTTGGAACTCTCAGGGGGTAGGTACAAGTGCTTCGATGAAGTGCTACTTGACTACAACCATGCGAACCCGCTGGCGGACAACATCTACCACCCGTACAACAACACTGTCGCCGACTTCCTTGCTCGCACGCCGCTCCAGCCACTCGATTTTTCAATGGTAAACGTCAACGTTGAAACGGAGGAACGTCCGTTGGTTAGTGAAGAAGCTCCAGTGGTTGAGCCGGGTGAGCATCCGCTCTCACGGGAAGCGGCACCAGGCAGGTACATGTCTGCTGATGACCGACGCAAAGTCATTGCGAAGTACGGGCAGGACTGGCACATCGACATCCTGATCGAGACGGGTACTAACAACGGAGACACACCGATCACGTTGAAACACCAGTTCAAAATGATCCACACGATCGAGCTGGAACCAACGCTGTACCGAACGGCACGGGCACGGCTGTCGAACTTGAAGCACGTTCACTGCCATGAGGGGGACTCCACCGAGGTGCTCCCACAGATCCTCAAGCGACTGAACGAGCCCGCTGTCATTTGGCTGGACGGCCATTGCAGTGGTCCTGGTACCGCACGCGGAGACTTCGACACACCGGTTGTGCAGGAACTGGAAGCTCTCTTTGAAGCTGTGGATCGTGGTCATCGGCACGTCATTCTCGTGGATGATGCACGCATCTTCGCTGGGCAGCCTGAACACAATGACGAACCGCACTACGCGGACTACCCGACGTTGGATTGGATCGAAGAGCTAGCCCTGAAACACGACTACGACTACGTACTGCTCGATGACATCGTGCGTCTGACTCCGAGGTCGCCGCTCTCTGCCAACTCAAAGCCAACGCAGTGAAGCGAGTACTGCTCACGGGTGGCTCAGGCTTTATCGGAGCGCATGTTCTCGAACACCTGCTTGACCAAGATGTGGAAGTGACGGTGCTTGCGTCGTTTCGTCACCGAGGTAACCCCCGTAGGTTGTCGAAGTTGATGGGCACACGAGTGGACATCGTGACGTGCGACCTGACTGGTGATGTCCCGGACCTCGGTTCGTTCGACACGATCCTGCACCTAGCGTCTGATTCGCATGTGGACCGGTCGATCACTAACCCGGTGTCCACTGTCGAGAACAATGTGTCGTCGGTGCTCACCATGCTGGAGTACGCACGCAAGTACCCACCGGTCTTGTTTCTGTTGTTCTCCACCGACGAGGTGTACGGAGACGCACTTGCTGCTGTCGATGAGCAGCAGGCTCTACATCCCTCGAATCCGTACGCCGCGTCGAAGGCAGCGCAGGAGATGATCGCGACTGCGTACTGGCGGACGTACCAAGTACCGGTCGTTATTACGAACAGCTCGAATGTCGTTGGGTCTGGTCAAGACCCAGAGAAGTTCATCCCGAAGACTATCCAGGCGCTGAAGGCGGGCCAGTCGGTCACGATTCATGCAGCGGACGGGAAGATCGGGCGTCGCTTCTGGAACCCAGTGCAGAACGTCGTTACCGCTATTGACACGATCATCGGTACGGGACCATCGTTCCGTCCGTCAGGTCCACTGCGGTATCACCTGCCCGGAGGAGAAGAGCACTCCAACTTGAAGGTCGCGGAAATGCTCGCTGACATCTTGGGCATCGAGTTGAACTACTCGATCATGGAGGTCGGTGACTTGCGCCCTGGCTATGACCAGCGGTACCCGGAGTTCGACAGCGAACCGCTTATGAAGCTGGGGTGGACTCCCGCGATGACGTTGGAAGAATGCCTGGAAGGCATGGTTGCTGATGAAGCTCAGTGATCATGCGTTCAATACGTTCTCGCAGTTCGGTGAAGACGGCATCATCGAGAAGATCTTCGAGATCATCGGTGAAGGTAACAGGCGTTGCGTCGAGTTTGGTGCTGGTGACGGACTGAATTGCTCCAACACGAAACGGCTCCGGGAACAGGGCTGGACCTCGCTGCTCATCGAAGCAGACGAGGAAAGGTACCGACTGCTCGGTCAGAACGTTTTCGGTGCGAACGTGATGCGAGCAACGCTTTCTCCTCGCACGATCAGCGGTGTGCTTCAGAAAGCGACGGAACAACCGATCGACTTTATGTGCATCGACGTTGATGGTGACGACTACGCCATCTGGCTAGCGATGCAAGGCATTCGGGTACGGGTGATCTGCATCGAGTACAACGGGTCGATCCCTCCGCACATCTCGTTGCGTCAGGTGAAGGAAGGCGACTGTTTCGGTGCGTCTGCTCTCGCTCTGGTTGAGTTGAGTAAGGCGAAAGGATTCGAACTTGTCGCGGTGACGCAAGGCAACTTGTTGTTTGTCTGCAACGAGGAGATCAGGATGTTCAACGACTACGAACGATCGTTGGATGAACTGTTCCCATACGAGCACCTTACTTACGTCGCGTCGAACTACCAGGGCCAGCCCTTGTACGTGGGGCCTGGTCTCCCGTGGGGGATGCAACACCCGTATGTCGGGGAATTGGTTGGTGCAGACACGATCATCGCTACGTCTTCTTTCGACAAGATCCGTGAGGCATTGGAAGCACAGTACGGGCAGGCTGAACTTCTCGACGCGGACTGGCCGTTCAATTTGAGCGACACATCTACGACGGGGTTGGCAGCACCAGAGATCAAGAGGATCATGGAAGCCCATCCCCCGCTGATCATCGTGAACGTCTCACAGGTGGGTGCCGGGTCAGCGACCTGGCTGCGTGGCATGGGCCTCGCGTTCGGGTACCGATGCTTGGAAGGGAGCGGCATTGTCGCTCTCATTAGGGAGACAAAGTGACACCGAGAGTTTCGATCGTGATCCTCAGCTATCACAAGCCGGACATCATCGACGTGTGCCTTCGTACCCTCACCATCACTGAAGGTGTGGAGTACGAAGTCATCGTCGTCGATAACGAGTCCACCTCAGAAACGGCCGTTCCTTTGCAGCAACACAAGGACGAAGGCCGAGTGGACAAGCTGATCTTGCAGCAAGAGAACCTGATGTTCTCTGGTGGCAACAATGCAGGTGTTGCTGCCGCTGATCCTGACTCCGAGTTCGTGCTGCTGCTCAACTCTGACGTTGGATTCCTGCGCGACGACTGGCTCTTGAAGCAGATCGCTTGGATGGAAGCAACGATCGAACCGAAGCCGACAGTGTGGTGCGCTCACCCCACGGTGCCGTCAACCGAACCGAAGGACATCATCTCGTTTGGCTGGTCACATGATGCGAACGTGGAAGGCAACGCCCGCCCGGAGGGCTGGTGCATCATGTTCCGCAAGGAGTGGTACGGACAGATGAGTACCGATTTCCCTTGGTTCTACGGCTTCGAGGAGATGGTAGCGAAGCAGGTTCGTGCCGGAGCGAAGTGCGGTGTGTGTTTCAACTACGCCCCGTACATGGTGCATCGCGAGGGTGGGTCACGTCCCGACAAGGCTCCGGATATTCACAACCGGAGGCAACCGGACCTGACTGCTTGGTTCTCTGGTATCAAGATCGAGACGATGGACTTCACGCTTGGTCCACAAGAACACGATTCTTACCTCACTTGGTGACCGATGTCCGATTCTATCTGGAGATGAAACGTTGAGCTATCTCGCTGAGAAGTACAAGGAACTTTGCAACGACTCGGCCTTGGATATCAACGAGCACCTACCAACGTTCGTTGATGCGGTCGAAGAGCTGAACGCCACCCGCATCCTCGAACTCGGTGTGCGGTACGGCGTGTCCACGATCGCTTGGCTTCACGCGCTGGAAGAACGAGGCAAAGGCCACCTGTGGGCAGTGGATTGCAGTTTCCCGTTCGAAGCAGGGAACCCGACGAATCTGCTGGACCCGCAGGCACCAGGAGGACTGGGTGTGCAGACCAACTGGAACTTCATTCTCGGTGACTACCACACATCAGAGGTACAAGAGCTGCTGCCCAAGAAGGTGGACATCTGGTTCCTGGACGGTAACCACGTCTACGAAGAAACGCTCGTTGAACTGGATCTGTACTACCCCCGTGTGCGGAAGGGTGGTCGGATCTTCTTGCACGACACCGCGATCGAGACCACCGGGAACGCCACCACTCCGCAGCCACCCTTCCCGGTGCGTACCGCGATGGAAGAGTGGTGCGAGAAGAACGACCTCAAGTTCACCAACGTTGAGAACTGCTGCGGTCTCGGTACCATCTACTGCTGATGTCTGCCCCGGACTACGAGACTGGTGTGCGATGCGGTCGCCGCGGGTGCGATGGCGTCCTCGTTGCTCGCCATATTCATCACACCACGTACCGATTTCGGTGTCCCGAGTGTCGCGTTGAGGGCGACTGGGATTCGTTGGCGAAGTCCAGGATGAAAAGCTCTAAAAGGAGGAGGTCTAAGCCGAAACAGAGGAGATGACGAACATCTTGGTAGCTGGAGGCGGTGGTGCCATCGGCGGGCATCTCGTCAAGCGACTCATCTCCGATGGTCACAGGGTCCGGGCAGTGGACGTGAAGCCGCTGAACGAGTGGTGGCAGGTCCACGACGAGGCGCAGAACCTCCAAGCTGACCTGATGCATAGAGGTGAGACCGCCCTCGTTATGCAGTCCATCGACACCGTGTACGACCTTGCAGCAGACATGGGTGGCATCGGGTACATCACTGGGTACCGATCGAAGTGCATGTCATCGGTGCAGATCGGGCTCAACGTTTTGGAATGTGCAGTCCAGGCAGGAGTCGAGCGAGTTTTCTACGCATCCTCCGCCTGCATCTACAACGTGGCGCAGCAAACTGACCCGAATGTGCCAGGGCTCAAGGAGTCCGATGCGTGGCCTGCCGAACCAGAGCCAGGTTACGGCGAAGAGAAGCTGTTCACGGAGCAGCTTTGCCGGTACTTCTCAGAGGACTACCCGATCGAGACTCGGATTGCCCGGTACCACAACGTCTACGGGCCGCACGGGACGTGGGATGGTGGACGCGAGAAGGCACCGGCAGCGATCTGTCGGAAGGTGGCGCTCGCTAAGGCCAGTGGCATCCACGAGATCGAGATCTGGGGTGACGGTGAGCAGACCAGGAGTTTCGCGTTCGTGCGTGATTGCGTGGAGGGCACGGTGATGCTCACGAACTCGCAGTTCAAGGAGCCGATGAACATTGGCAGCTCTGAGCTTGTGACCATCAACCACCTAGTAACGCTCGTTGAACGGATTGCTGGAGTGGAGCTGGAGCGGGTCTACAAGTTCGACGCTCCTCAGGGTGTGCGAGGACGCAACTCGGACAACACTCTCATCCGTGAGGTCTTCGGATGGGAACCGTCGACTGCTCTGGCTGATGGTCTGGTCGGTACCTACGAGTGGATCGAATCTCAAGTTTTGGCTGGTGGGGCCGACAGCTCAAATTGATCTACGGACGTTACTTGGTTCAGATCTCCGGGCGTTGGTGCGTTTCGAGATGTCTGTCTATCCCTGCAAGATTGGTGCGATGTACAGGAGGAATAGCAAGAACAGGCACACGAATATCCCGGCGACGAGTGCAGGTAGGCCGACGAGCAACGGGTGTCGCTGGTGAAGACGCAGGTGCGGGAGGATGGGCGCACCGACAGTTGCCCTAACTGCCGGTGCTGCCTCATCCTCAGCCCAATCGTACGGTGGCTCCGTCACCACAACGGGCACGACGATCGGCTCTGGCTCGGGTTCGTGGTCCGAAGTCACGCGAACTTGAGCTTGAAGATATCTCCATTGTGATCGGAGACACCGAGCCACGGTTCACCGGATTCATCGAGCGCAATCATCTGCACTACGAGCGAGTCGCCAAGCTGCGGTATTGACTGCGTGCTCTCAACGACGGGCGTTGGTTTGCTGCGCTTGGATCGAGTTTTCTTCGGGCGCTTCTCCCATGCACGATCCGCACGATGCATCGTGGTTTCACCGGGATCGTGATCCCGGTTCGTGCAGGTGTACATAACCTTCGCACGACCGATACCATCCTCAGCCGGTTCTTGTTCGTGACTGAACTGGAACCCGAGGGATTCCAGGGCTTCGCGTGTCTGATGGAACGTGCCACCAGACGTTCGGCCGCACGACGCACGGCTCAATGCCTCACCGGCCAGCCATCGCACTACCATGCGTTCCGGTCCGGTATCTGCAACTCCGAGCCGACCACGTAGGTACATCTCGGATGGTTTCAATCGAATGTCGCAGACATGAGATCATCCAGGGATGAGAACTTCGTGACTCGACGTACCACTTCGCTACGGATCGTCTGGTAGGGGATGCGTCCACCCTCGATTCGGTAGCCAAGGGGTGCGAAGTACCTGGACTTGATGCGTTCACCCTTGCTGGTCCACAGGTCACGCCGGACCATGCCGCACCGGACACACGACAAGTGGCGTGTGATCTGGCCAGCTTCACGCGAGTACCCGACTGGCTTCCATGCGTGTCGAACGTCTCTGCACAGCAGGAACGTCTCGTTGTACGTGCGTAGCTTGCCGCTGCCGTTCGCTGTTGCCATTCAAAACTCCTGATCTTGTCTATGATTTATGGCCGCGTAACTCTTGGCCGGTGCATTCTGCACCTTCCGTACCGATGCGTCAAGCCGCGGTACGGACGTGCTTAACCGGCTCTGGATTCAGGGCCGGGGTATTGGAGTCGCATTTTCTCGCGGTACACCAACGTGTCGTACTCGCTGCGGTGATGCTTGACGAGGCGGAGCAGCGCACCAGACCGTGCCTTGTAGAGCAGTTGCTGATCTGGCGTGAGCCTTGGCGGCGGCGGTGGCACCATAGGAACGTCCGTTCCTTGGCGCTTCTGGTCGGCCAGCTTGCGGCTCGCTCCTTCGCACACCTTGCAGCGGGCGTGATGCCCGTCCCTCTTTCGCTTGTCACGGTAGAAGTTGGAGAATGGTTGTGCCTGGTGGCAGACCAGGCAGGTCTTGGTGTCCACTAGAACGGAACTTCCTCATCTAGAACTGACCACAGTTCTGTATCTGCGATGCAGATATCGTCATCGCACCGGTCATCACAAACGTGTGTCTTATGGTCGAAGATAGCCGATCTTAGTTCTAGTGCGTACTCGCGTGCTTGGGTGCGCTCACGTGTCACTACGTCGATGTACTGCGCTCCACGTTCCTCGCTGCGGTTCCCTCGGGCTTCACGTAGTCGTTCTTCGACCCCGGCTTTGAAGCGGACGGCTCCGGATCGCCAGCGGTCGGCTTGTGCTTTGTACTCGAACCATTCTCGCTTACCTGCCGGTCCCTTTTTCATGCATTCGTTGTGCTTCTCACCTTGTTCAGCTTTGTTGGTGGTGAGTTGTGCCTCAACGCTTTTCTTCAGTACGAGCAGCGAGTTGTACCAACGTTCGGCGTATTCGGGTTCTCTCAATAGTTCTGAGGTTTCGGCATCGAGGAATCCTCGTACGTCTTTGTTGACTAGATCGTCGAAGTGATCATCGAAGTGATTTTCGGTCACGGCAACCACTTGGGCTCCTGTGTTTCATCGGTGTTGTTTGGAACGATGTTAGCGGACGGGCACAACCAAATTTCCCCCCCCCTAAATTTTGAGTGGTGGGGTGTCAAGACGGACGCGAGTCATGTGGCCTCGACGCCGAAGCCCTTGTCCATGACTCCTTTGACTGTCTTCTGGAACCGCTTCTTGTCGGACTGAGGGACGTATTGCTTCAGGTTTTTCAGCTTTCCGTGCGTTTCCACGGCAGCCTTCGAAACGTCTCTTTTCGACAGGTTCGGCCAGGTAGCTACTTCGGTGTCGATTGCGTCCAGTTCTTTCCAGAGTTCTTCCCGTGTTACGTGTGCCATCGTTACTCTCCTCATTTCAGGGTTGGCAACAAGCCATGTCAGTCACGTTCGCGGCGGTCGTCTTCCTGCTCGGCCCGGAGCCAAGGATCGAAGCCACCACCGCCATCAAGAGCCGACCGGATCAGATCCGCGGCAGCACCCGAACGCCTCACTTGATGATCCTGCAACGCGACGAGTGCCCGCCAAAGACGGTCGCGTTCGGCGGTCAACTCTCGGGCTTCGATGTCGT
>Ga0209591_10001972_pt1 | contig 24949 bp, 21 predicted proteins | sample MAT01_FD_187207 | JGI IMG/M metagenome (GOLD analysis project Ga0209591, IMG submission 187207) | Freshwater microbial communities from Lake Fryxell liftoff mats and glacier meltwater in Antarctica - MAT-01 (SPAdes) (version 2) | ecosystem: Environmental > Aquatic > Freshwater > Ice > Liftoff... | reverse complement strand
GGAAGGCGGCATAGCCGTATGGATCCATTCCGGGTACCTTCAGTCCATCGGCCTTGCGGGCATAGTACAGCGCCGAGTCCAGATCGCCGCGATCCAGATGGCACTTGGCGAGGATCGACATCGAGCGACCGTAGATACCTTCACTCAGGCCATAGCCCTGCGCCTTCCGCATGTAGCGCAAGGTCCCCTCGGTATCCCCCACGCGCATGTACACGATCGCGATCTCCTTGCACACACTGCCCATCCCCAGACTATCTCCGATATGCTCGTACAGATCGAAGGACATGTTGAAATGCTTCAAGGCGCCATTCACATCACTGAGCGTTGTGAACGCTGCACCAATGTTGAAGTGGGCCTGGGCGACCAGCGTGTCGTTCGCGCTCGGCTCGGCCAGTTCCAACGAACGGATGGCCACCTTCATGCAGTCCTCTGGCCGACCGAGGAAGAGGTACTGGCCGACCAGTCTGTGGAGGAAGACGGACTTTTCCCGTGGGCCGGTCGCTTTCCGCTCACGTTCGATCAGCGTATCGATCGAAAGGCCCTTGGTCTTGGCATAGAGCGTGTCGAACGGCTGGGCGCGAAGTTGTACGATACCGACGAGCGCGATGACCAATGCCAGCGTGCGGATCAGGCTCGCGGCAAGCGATGGAGGATTCAGGTTCTTGCTGGAGAAAATCATTGGATGCTGTTGTGAACTCATTCTGCGCTGAACTCTTGCAGGAATTCCGCGGGTGTGAGGATGCGTGCTCCATAGTGGACCTTCAGCACCAACAGGTCACTATCGCCAGTGATCAGCACATCGGCTTTCGCGGCCTTGGCCAATGCGAGCAGGTAGTCGTCCTTGGCATCGCGGCAAACCGGCACCACGTTCGGCTCGCGCTTCAGCACCTTGCCCAAGCGGCCCAAGCGTTCAATGTTCTCCTCGGCTACTGCCTGGCTGAAGTACTTGCGCATCTTGGAACGGCGGGTCACCTCGGCGACCTCGGCCAATGCTCGGGTGGAAAAGCACAACTGGAAACGCTCTTGAACGAGCACTTGATCGATACCGCGCAAGCGGCGGCCGATCAACCAACTGATCAGCACATTGGTGTCAACGACGAGCCTTGTGCGTCTGCGAAGCGGCATGCATCTCAGTCCTTACCTCTTCCACAAGACGTGTGATCTCGCTGTCCTTCAACGTGACTCTCCCCCAGACCTTGTGCAGCCAAGCCAGGTCGTCCTTGCGCTCTTCTTGGCGGATCGCTTGCATGAACCGGCGCTTGTCCGCAGCGGACAGGCGACCAACGCGTGCAAGCACGTCATCCACGGCGCTGCTGCGCTCGCTTTTGAGGTTAAAGCTCATGGCTCTGGAATGTGATGCTCAAAGATAGTTGCGCGCACTTCTCGGAGCCGGGTGCGGACACGCTCTTCACTTCCCTTGGTCTGACCTTGAACCAGAGGAGGCTGCCTCCAACTCCTCGTATCGTCCTCCGCGCCGCCGCCAAGCACACGCGGGCGCTACCGCCCACAAGGAAATTGTCAGGGCGATGAATTCCTATTCTCGCGCCTCCAGTTCCGTGTCGATCATCTCTTGCAAACGAAGGATACGCCCTTCGGCATCCCGGTACTGGTCGATCATGAACCCCCGGAAGAAGATGTTCATCCTTAGGGTTCCCTTGAAACCAACGTCGTCCATCAGCGCTTCGGGGTCGATCGGTCGCGCGCTCACCCACATGCTGTCCAAGATCAATTTGTCCGCGATCTGCGCGGCCATTCGATCGGTCATCAGGGGCGCGTCCATATCGAGTTCCATGCTTCGCAGGTAGGTGTAGCGCTCCGAATAGAGCGAGGTGATGCCCTTGCGCAGGCTGTCCGTGCGGATCAGGTTGAAGCCGATGCTCTTCAGGTTATCGAACGCGGAGGTGTTCGCCACCAGTTGCGTGCAGCCGAACAGCGTGGCGTAGTGAATGCGCATTGTGTCAGTGTACGGTGTACGTTCCTCCAAATGCCGCAATACGTTCCTGTTCGCATGCAGTGCGCGTTCGTTGAAGTCGATGTTCCATCGGCAATCGGTCAGGTCTGCGTTCAGGTTCTCCCGCATCTCGCGCAACAGCTTCGTTTCCTTGACCGTGTCCTTGCGATCGTCGTTCCAGTTCTGCACACACAAGGCCAGCAGCACACCCACCATCACCATGATCACTTCCCCGATGCCACTGGTAAGCACACGGAACAAGCGGTGCTCTGGACCAAGGTTGTTGCGAAGTGTCTTGAGAAGGCTCATTCTTTCAATGTTGAATTCTTGTCTTGGGGCCGTGCTTCGAGTTCCTCTATCGTCCTCCTTGCTGCTTCCAACCGCACCCGGTTGTTCTTGCTCACGAGCATGTTGGTGATCAGCTTCTCCATGCGGTGGTGCAGCGGAATGAGCAACCCGGCGATGGCGGCCATGGCCAGCAGCATCAGGATCGGCGAGTGGTTGGTGATGCGATCGAGGAACGGATGCAACAACAAGTTGATGAACTCGAAGAAGAGCAGCAGCGCGATGAGCGAGAGGTTCTTGATGGCCTTTGCACCCACCACCGCCGTGCGACTGAAAATGAGCAGGAAGATGCCGAGCGTGATAACGATGAGGGCGATGATGCCGAACTGGATGTTGCGTGAGCGTTCGGCGTTGGCTTCCGCAAGCGCAGCTTCTTCCTCCTTGACCTTCAGCTGCTGGCCGAAGCGCATGTTCTCCACCTTGCTCAGCGCATCGGCATTGACCAGGCTGTCCTGCAACGCGGAATGCAGCTTCAAACTGACGTACGCACTGTCCGGTTTGCCTGCGGCGTGATAGGCTTTCTCCAAAAGGTCCGTGGCATCGAGCGAGGAGGGCAGGTTCGCGGTCCTTTCGGCAACGGCCAAGGCGTGCGTACCCAGGCCGATCGCACCCTCGGCATCCTTCATGGAAAGTCGCACTTGCCCGAGCCCCACCAACGCTGAGGGCATCACCCGGGCTACCGCGAACGAGTCGCAAACAGCGATGGCCTTTTGGAAGAAGAGCTCCGCCATGTCCGTCTCTCGGTTGGCCGCATAGGCCTTTCCCAGGATCAGTTGCGAGCGGGCATAGCCGTAAGGGTCGCTGGCCACGGATGTGATCACATTGGACCGTTGCGCATAGAACAACGCGGAGTCCTGCATCCCCAAGGCGCCATACGCTTCGCTCAGGTGGCAGGCCGTGCGGTTCACTTCGCCAAGGCGCGTGATCTTCACCTCGCCACGCTTCAGCCAGGTGATCGCCTCGCGGTATTGGGCCATCAGTTTGAACAGGATACCGATCTCCTTCTCCACCCAACCGATCTGATCCGGAACGCCACCGTGCTCGGCATAGCTCAGTGCTTTGTACAGGTAATCCAGGCCCTTGCCGGGATCGCTGTCCCTACAGGAACAGCCCACCACCGTGTAGGCCCTGGCATGGAGCGTGTCCTGTCCTAGTTCGGTCGCCAGGTCGAGCATCAAGAGCGCTGTGCTGCGCTGATCTTCCGCGCGCCCGCCATACATGCACGCGGTGGCGTGGCTTTGCGCGGCCTGGAACCTTACGATCGCGGACTTGGACAGATCATGCCGGACATCGAGCGTGTCGAAAATGGCGAGGGTGTATTGTGCATGGCATGTCCAAGCCGATAGAACAAGGACCACAACGATCAGCACGCTGCGCCGCAATGCTGGAGCCCAAGCAAACTTCCACATGGTTCGGTCGGTACGGGGGTAAGGGTTCATCAGGAAGAAAATGATCGCGCTCAAAGATGATCGAAAGAGGCTGAACTGGAACGGCAACTGTCCACACGTCCCGGACCAATAGCTTCGCGCCGTGACACCACCACCCCCCAAGAAACACATCGACCTCCGCTTCCTCGAAGGTCCCCGCTCCCGGTGGAAGGAGCTACAGAGCGTGGCGCAGATCGCCCGTGAGTTCATCTACGGTTTCCGCAAGCTGCACTTCGTGGGGCCCTGTGTCACTTTCTTCGGCAGTGCTCGCTTCAAAGAAGACCACCCCTATTACGAAGCAACGCGCGAACTCGCCCGACGCATCGGGCGCGTTGGCTTCACCATCATGACCGGCGGTGGACCAGGGATCATGGAAGCGGCCAACCGCGGCGCACGTGATGTGGGGGCGCGAAGTGTAGGCTGCAACATCGTACTACCGCATGAACAGTATGCCAACCCGTACCTGGATGTCAGCCTCACATTCCACCGCTTCTTTGTACGCAAGGTGTTGCTGTTGAAATACAGTGTGACCTTCGTGGTGATGCCCGGTGGAGCCGGAACCGTGGATGAGATGTTCGAAACGATCACGCTGATCCAGACCGGCAAGGTGAAGAACTTCCCCATTCTACTCTACGGCAAGGACTATTGGAAACCCCTGCTGGAGCAGATCGATCGCATGATCGTTGAAGGCACCATTGGCCAGGAAGAACTGAAGTTCCTGTTCGTTGCCGACAACGTTGAGGAAGCCACCGTGCTGCTTCAAGACCGGTTGGTGCTGATGTGGCAGGAAGCCCGGCAGCGCAAGGATGCACCCAAATGGTGGTTCTTGGAAGACCGTGTTAACGGAACATTAAGCAAGCGACAGGTTAACTAACATAGCCTTAACGCCGGAACAAAGCGGAGGTAACAAGGCGAACGGACTTTTGCAGCGCGAAAAGGCTACTATGCCGATCGCGTTCGGCATGTACCGGAACCTGCTACTCCTCCTTCTCTTCGTGACCACGGGAGCGATCGCGCAAAAAGGCACGGTGGCAGGCACCATCACGGCCAATGAAGCCGGGACCATTCAGCCTATGCCCTTCGTGAACGTGGTGATCAAAGGCACCACCACCGGTGCGACAACAGATCTGGACGGCAAGTTCAGCTTCGAGGCGGAAGCCGGCAGCCATCTTCTGCTGGTGAGCTTCGTGGGCTACGCACCTATGGAAAAACCGATCACGGTGACTGCGGATACGCGCTCGCTTGTGGATCTGGAACTGAAGAGCCTGGCTGTAGAAATAAAAGCTGTGGAAGTGGTGACCACCCGCCGTATTGAAACGGAAAGTGCCGTGGTAATGGATACCCGTAACAGTGAACAGGTCGTGAACGGTTTGGGTCGGCAGCAGATCGCCAAAGGCCAGGACCGCGATGCGGGTGACGTGGTGCGCCGTATACCAGGTGTAACCTTGATCAGTGATCGATTTGTGATGATCCGTGGATTGAGCGATCGCTACAATACCGTGCTTCTGAACGATGTGATCGCACCAAGTATGGAGGCCGATAAGCGCGCCTTCAGCTTCGATCTGCTACCCAGTGGTGCCTTGGACCGAGTGATGATCCACAAAACGGCGGCCCCCGAATTACCGGGCGACTTCGCTGGTGGCGTCATCCGTATCAACACCCTTAGCGTACCAGCCGAGAACGAAACCAAGGTCACTTACTCCACGAGTTATCGTGTTGGGACCACGGGTAACTCCTTCCTTGCTGGCCAAGGTGGCAGCACCGATCGGCTGGCATTTGATGACGGTTCCCGGCAATTACCTTCCACCTTTCCTACTTCCCTGAACGGCGCGTCCACTGCAACAGCCGTGGATGCCGCGCGCCAATTGCCCAATAGTTGGAACCTGATCCAAGGCACGGCGATCCCCGATCAACGTTTTGGGATCATGCTCGCACGCCGCTTCGGTAAGGAAGGCCGCAAGACCACCTTTGGTAACGTTACCACGGTGGATTACGCCCTGACCCACCAACAGTACGACGCCCGCAACATCAACTACACCGCCTTTGATCCGCTGGTCGGCCGAAGCGACAGCCTTTACCGCTACAACGATAACGAGAACATACGCAACATGCGGTTGAGCGTCCTGCACAATTGGACCATGCTCGTGGGTGCACGCACCAAGATCGAGTTCCGCAACCTCTTGAACCAACTCGCCGAGGATCGGACCACCTTGCGTACGGGAGAGAATTTCGATGGCGGCTTCGAAGTGCGCAACTACGCGTTCCGCTGGCAGCAGCGCTCCATCTATGGCGGTCAGCTGCACGGCACGCATGATCTGCGCAACGACCGCACTAAAATTGAATGGACCCTAGGCTACGGCATGGCGCTGAGCAAAGACCCGGACTATCGCCAGGCGCGCACCACACGGCAGCAGGACCAGACGGATAGCAACGTGCCCTTCACGGTGCAGATCGCACCTTCTGCAAGCGTGACGGATGCCGGTAGATTCTTCAGTGAACTGCGCGAGAATGTGATGACCGGTCGTGCCGATGTGGAGCATGCCCTGTCCTTCACGAACACCAAGATCACTGGAAAACTGCGCGCTGGTTTCTTCGCAGAGCGCAAGGACCGGAACTTCAGCGCACGCTGGATGTCCTACGTGCGAGCCAATTTCAGTCAATTCGACCCCTCGCAACTATCCCAACCGATCGAAACCGTTCTCGCACCGCAGAACATCAATGCGACCACCGGTTTCAAGTTGGGCGAAGGCACCAATCCGAGCGACCGGTACGATGCGGCGAACACCTTGATGGCAGGGTATGTCGGGAGCAGCTTCACCTTCAGCAAACTGATCAATGTGAGCGGTGGTGTGCGCGTGGAATACAACCGTCAGGAACTGCAGGGCGCTACCTATACGAGCGAGGTCATCCGCGTGGACAACCCGGTGTTAAGCATCCTGCCCTCGGTGAACGCCAGCTACAACCTCACCGAGAAGTCCTTGATCCGCGTGGCGGCCAGCCAAACCGTCAACCGTCCTGAATTCCGCGAGCTGGCACCGTTCAACTTCTACGACTTCAGTACGAATACGACCTTGATCGGCAACCCCGATCTGAAAGTGGCCAACATCGTGAACCTGGACGCGCGTTGGGAATTGTATCCGAGCGCGAGCGAGATGATCAGCGTGGGCGTATTCTACAAGCACTTCACCAACCCGATCGAGACCTTCTTCGTGAGCAGCACCGGTGGTGGCACGCGTAACCTCACCTTTGGCAACGCGGACAATGCTGTGAATGCCGGCCTGGAGGTGGAAGTTCGCCGTTCGCTCGACTTCCTGACCGAAAAGCAATGGGCCAAGAACATCGGACTGGTGCTGAATGGCACGATCGTACGCAGCCAAGTGGACCTGGGCGAAAATGCGGTGGGCGAGCAACGCACCCGGCAAATGATGGGTCAGAGCCCCTACGCCGGCAATGCAGGTATCTACTACGAAAAGAAAGAGAGTGCCTTGCGCGCCAGCTTGCTCTGGAACGTGTTCGGAAAACGTCTGTTCGCGGTGGGCAATAGCCTCTTCCCGAACATCTATGAAATGCCACGGAACACGCTCGATCTTACGGTGAGCAAAGGATTGGGCAAACACTTCGAGATCAAGGCTGGTATCCAGGACATCCTGAACCAGCGCACGTGGTTGATGCAGGACAGCGACAACAACGGCGCCATCAACGAGAAGGATGAGGAGTTCCTCAGCTTCCGCCGCGGGCAGTATATCAGCGCTGGCTTCAGCTATCGCTTCTGATCACCCTCGTAGTGCATCCTATGTGATGCGTGTGTTAACCCACGGCCTATCCGTATCAACGATCTCTTAATACACAGGACACGCTGGAATAAATACAGCGCCGTCCCTTTGCACCGGGAAAACCAACCCTACTACCAACCATGAACCTAGCTCGCTATCGCACCCCATTCGCCTTCTTGTTGGGCGGGGCCCTTCTGCTCACCGCCTGCATAAAGGACGAGGAGACACCAACACCCACCCCCACGCCCGTTGTACCGAGCAACCAAGTGCGCGTGGAAGTGGACATCACCACCAATACCACGTGGACAGCCAGCAACAAATACCTGATCGTCGGCTTCATCAACGTACAAAGTGGCGCCACCCTCACCATCGAGCCTGGCACCGTGATCCTTGGGGATAAGGTCACCAAAGGCACACTGATCATCAACAGGGGTGCTCGTTTGGACGCTGCGGGCACCAACTCCCAACCTATCGTATTCACCAGCGCACAGCCAGCAGGCGAGCGTGCACCTGGCGATTGGGGTGGCATCATCATTTGCGGACGCAGCCCGATCAACCTTCCTGGTGGCACGGGTGTAGTAGAGGGCGGAGTGGAAGCTGTGTTCGGCGGTACTGATGCAGCCGACAATAGCGGCACGCTCAGCTATGTGCGCATCGAATTCCCCGGCATCGCCTTCACCGACAACAACGAGATCAATGGCCTTACGCTGGCCGGCGTGGGTGCAGGAACCACGATCGACCATGTGCAGGTGAGCTACAGCGGCGACGACAGCTACGAGTTCTTTGGAGGCACCACCAACTCCAAGCATCTTATCGCTTACCGCGGACTCGATGACGACTTCGACATGGACAACGGGTATATCGGAAAGCTCCAATTCGCCGTGTCGCTCCGCGACCCAGCAATTGCCGATCAAAGCGGATCCAATGGGTTCGAACATGACAACGATGCAAGTGGCTCTTCGGCCTCACCGTTCACAGCACCGGTTATTAGTAACGTGAGCATCTTCGGCCCGCAAGCGACCGCCGGAACCATCGCTAGTACCAACTATCGCCGTGGTGCACACCTGCGTCGCAATGCACAAAGCCGCATCTTCAACAGCGTGTTGGCCGGATTCCCCGCCGGTGTGTTCATCGATAACACCACTACGCAGGCCAACGCGCAGAACAACGACCTCATGTTCCGTAACAACGTGCTTGCTGCCATGGGCACCGTCATGGGTTCCACTACCGGTCAAACCTGGGATGAGGCCGCTGCCTTGACCTGGCTGAACACCGCAGGCTGGAACAACACGGTATACGCCAACAACAGCGATCTTTTGGTGAGCGATGCCTTCAACCTGAGCAACCCGAATTTCCTGCCCAACGAAGGCAGCCCTCTGCTTAATGGAGCCGATATGACCTGGGGACCATTGGCCGATACCTTCTTCGAGAACGTGAGCTATCGCGGTGCGTTCGGCCTTACCGACTGGACCGCCACCTGGACCAATTGGGATCCGCAGAACACGGCTTACTAGAACTGGTCGACGTATAGGCGAAAGGCTCCTTCGGGGGCCTTTCGTCGTTCTAGGCTAACAGGCCACGCATGATCGACAGAACCACCAGATAGCGCACCGCCTTTCCTAAGAACATCAATACCGCCGTAGCGATCAACGGTGTCCTAAAAAGGCCCAGCGCCAACGCGATCGGATCACCGATCACCGGCAGCCAGCAGGCCAAGGCACCCCATGCGCCGTAACGTTGCGCAAAGCGCTGCCAGCCTTCGGCTTTGGTCGGGTCCATACCGAGCCGCCGTACCAGCTTCTCCTGTGGCACCCAACGGCCAATGGCATAATTCGTAAGCCCGCCCAAGGTGTTGCCCACGGTGGCCACTGCCAATAACGAAGCAGTGCTCCACTCTCCCAAGGCCATGGCACCCAGCACCGCCTCCGAACTGAATGGCAACAAGGTCGCCGAAAGAAAGGAGGCCAGAAAGAGCCCTACCAACCCCCATTCGGACCAACCCGCAGCAAATTCCATGGCGGGCAAGATAGCGTACGCGGTTAGGCATGAACTTTGCGTTTTCCCGAACCATGCTCAAAGCGACACCACTCCTTTTCGCACTTGTTCTAGCTGAGGATAGCTATGGCCAACAGCGCACCACTTCCGCCTGGGAAGCCCGTTCTTCCACCCTTAGCGGTGGTTTGGAATTCGGCATTCCGCTGGGCGAGTTCGACTTCACTTGGGGCAAGGGCACAGCAGGTCTTTCAGCCAACATTTCCATTCCCCTGCGCACCCTGCCGTTCGAGGTAGGCTACGACTTCGGCTGGGGGCGCATGGGGGGCGAATACAGCCTGGAACAGGGCACCGGCAATATCTTCAGCGGGCCCACAGGGCGCAAAGTGGAAGTGAACAGCAACGTTTACAGCCACCACGGGCTTATCCGCTTCAACCCCTTGCGCGGCAAGATCCGACCCTATGGCGATGCCTTGCTGGGTGCCCGCCACTTTGTGACCCGCTCTGTGGCCACCAGCGCTGGCGGCGCCACCTCCGAAGAACGCGATGGCAGCATTACTCCCAGCTACGGCTGGGCCCTTGGCCTGATGGTGGGCTTTGGCCGCAGCTTCTACGTGGAAGGCCGTGTGGAAAGACTCCTGAGCGGCCAAGTATCCTACGTGGACCCCAACTCCATTGCGATCGCCAGCGACGGCAGCGTGACCTACGACAAGCTCCGCAGCCGCACCGATGCAGTGATGATCCAACTGGGCGTAGGCCTCCGTTTCTGACCCAACCTCACCAAGTGGATGTTGGTAACCTTTGCGTAACGCTGTCATTAGGTGTCTTATAACCAGCGCATTTGGCTGTAAACTTGCCCCGGAATAGCGGGACCTGATGGCCTGCAACCCACATTGGACGGGCAAAAACGCATCCATAGCGCCCTCCTATCCGTGTTCCACAAGGATGGGCTTGAACCCATCGTACGCGAATTGGATCGGCTTGGCGTCCACCTGTATTCCACCGGTGGCACCCAGGAATTCATAACAGGGTTAGGTATTAGCGTGACCCCTGTGGAGGACCTGACCACCTACCCCAGCATTCTCGGTGGCCGCGTAAAGACCTTGCACCCCAAAGTGTTCGGTGGTATTCTCGGTCGCCGGGACCTGGAAAGCGATGTGGCCCAATTGGAGGAGTATGCCATACCGCCCATCGACCTGGTGATCGTGGATCTCTATCCCTTTGAAGCCACTGTCGCCGCAGGCGGAACAGAGGAAGCGGTCATCGAAAAGATCGATATAGGCGGCATCAGCTTGATCCGTGCAGCAGCCAAGAACCACCGCGATGTGGTGATCGTGCCAGCGCGCGAACACTATACCGACCTGCTCGCGCTGCTTACCGGGCAGGATGGCACCACCACCCTAGCCCAACGCAGAACCCTGGCAGCAGCGGCCTTTGCTGTTAGCTCCCGCTACGACAGTGCCATCCACAATTGGTTCACCAACGGCCAAGGCGAGCTTCGACTAAGCGCTGGTCCCACACACATACTGCGCTACGGCGAGAATCCGCACCAGGCAGCGGCCTTCCACGGCGACCTGCATGGGATGTTCGCGCAGTTGAACGGCAAGGAACTCAGTTTCAATAACCTGCTGGACCTGGATGCTGCCGTGGAGCTGATCGACGATATGGCCACCTTGGGCGGCGTGGCCTTCGCGATCCTGAAACACAACAATGCCTGCGGCGCCGCTGTTAGGGACACCGTGAACGAGGCCTGGCACGCTGCATTGGCCGCCGACCCGGTAAGTGCATTTGGTGGGGTGTTGATCAGCACGGGTCGCATCGACAAGCCCACTGCCGAAGCGATCGATGGGCTGTTCTTCGAGATCATCGCTGCACCCGGATATGAGGCGGATGCCTTGGAGATCCTGCGCAAGAAGAAGAACCGGATGATCCTGGAGCGCAAGAAATTCTCCCCCCAACCCCCTCTTCCCGAGAGTGTAGGAGCGCGTACGAAAGTGCGCACTGCCTTGAATGGGGTGCTTTCCGAACAAGCCGATACCGTGGTGGCCTCCGCAGCAGCAATGCGCACCGCAACCACCAAGGCACCAACTGCTGCCGAACTAAAGGACCTGATCTTTGCAACGATCCTTGTGAAACACACGAAGAGCAACGCCATTGTGCTGGCCCGCAACAACCAGCTGCTGGCCAGTGGCACCGGCCAAACCAGCCGCGTGGACGCATTGGAACAGGCCATTGTCAAAGCCGGCAAATTCAACTTCGACCTGCATGGTGCGGTGATGGCCAGTGACGCCTTTTTTCCCTTTCCCGACTGTGTGGAGATCGCACACCGCTCGGGTATCACCGCCGTGGTCCATCCCGGTGGTAGCATTCGCGATCAAGAAAGTATCGACTTCTGTAATTCCAACGGGATGGCCATGGCCATAACCGGTTCACGCCATTTCAAACACTGATATCGGACCATGAGTTGGTTCAACTTCTTCACCCAAGAGATCGCCATTGATCTCGGTACCGCCAACACCCTGATCATCCATAACGACAAGGTCGTTGTGGACGAGCCCAGCATCGTGGCCATCGACCGTACCACCGGCAAAGTGATCGCCGTAGGCCGACAAGCCCAGCAGATGCACGGCAAGACCCACGAGAACATCAAGACCATACGCCCCCTGCGCGATGGAGTGATCGCGGATTTCAAAGCCGCGGAAGAGATGATCAAAGGCATGATCCGCATGATCAAGCCCGGTCGACAACTCTTCACACCCAACCTGCGCATGGTGATCTGCATCCCCAGCGGTATCACCGAAGTGGAGAAGCGCGCGGTGAAGGACAGCAGCGAACACGCCGGGGCCAAAGAGGTGTACCTGATCCATGAGCCCATGGCCGCCGCGATCGGTATCGGCATTGATGTGGAAGAGCCCATGGGCAACATGATCATCGACATCGGTGGTGGCACCAGCGAGATCGCTGTGATCGCGCTGGGCGGTATCGTGTGCGATAAGAACATCCGTGTGGCGGGTGATGAATTCACGCAGGACATCGAAGAGTACATGCGTCGTCAGCACAACATCCTGGTGGGTGAGCGCACGGCAGAGACCATCAAGATCGTAGTGGGCGCTGCGATGACCGAGTTGGACAACCCACCGCCCGACTACGCCGTGCGCGGCCGTGATCTGATGACCGGGATCCCGAAAGAGATCACCGTGACCTACAGTGAGATCGCTCAAGCCTTGGACAAGTCGATCAGCAAGATCGAAGAAGCGATCCTAAGCGCCTTGGAAGCCACACCACCGGAATTGAGCGCCGACATCTACAAGACCGGTATCTATCTGGCAGGTGGTGGTGCGTTGTTACGCGGGTTGGATAAACGTATCAGCATCAAGACCAAGCTGCCCGTACACGTGAGCGAAGACCCCCTGCGCGCCGTGGCCCGCGGCACCGGTATCGCGTTGAAGAACATCGACCGCTTCCAGTTCCTGATGCGGGAGTAACGGCGATCCATGCATCGCCGTTACTCCCGCCCGCACCATGGGTGATGCGCCGCATGTGAGCCAGACATGAGAGACCTCTTCCGCTTCCTGCATCGCATCCGCAGTACGCTGATGTTCCTGGGCCTGTTGCTGGTCTCGCTCATCCTGCTCTACAACGGCAATCAGCATCATCGCGCGCAGGCCATCAGCTCCAGCAACGCCGTGGTGGCCACCATCTTCTCTTGGCGCAAAGAGGTGACCGACTATACGAGCTTGAAGGAAGTGAACAGGCGGCTGGCCGAGGAGAATGCGATGTGGCGCAACCGGCATATCAGCAGTTACTCGCCTGTGGAAGGCCGCTTCGCCCGGATCCAGGACAGCATACGGCAGCAGCAGTATCGGGTCATCACGGCCAAGGTGGTCAATAGCACCTGGCACAAACCCAAGAACTACATCACCTTGGACAAAGGCTCGAGGGCTGGCCTATTTGCCGATCGCGGCGTGATCGGCCCCAACGGCATCGTTGGCGTGGTGCGCGATGTGGGCCCGAGTTTCGCCGCTGTGGTGAGCATCCTCAACCCCGACATCAAATACAGCGTGCAAATGCGGCGCACCGGCCATTTCGGCTTGCTCTATTGGGATACCAACGACCCCAACACTTCCTCTGTGATCGATATTGCCAAACATGCCCGCGTGGCGGCTGGCGATACGGTGGAAACCCGTGGCGGCGATGGCATCTTCCCTGCCGGTGTTCCCGTGGGCGTGGTGGAGACCGTACAAGACTCGCCTGGCGATAACTACCACGACATCACGATCCGGCTGACCGAAGACCTCACGCGCACCGGCTTCGTGTATGTGGTGGAGGACCTGCAGCGTTTGGAACGCGACACGTTGGAACAAGCGAACGACCGCCCATGATCGTTACCGTTCTTGCCAATATCCTGCGTTTCCTGCTGCTGATCCTTCTGCAGGTGTTAGTGCTGGACCACCTCGATGTGGCCAACGGCTTGATGGTGCCCTACCTGTATATTCTCTTCCTGCTCATGCTGCCGATCGAGCTTCCGGCGTGGGCGCAATTGCTTTCCGGCGCTGTAACGGGTCTGGCCATGGACCTATTCAGTAGCACACCGGGCATGCACATGAGCGCGTGTGTGGTGATGATGTACGGCCGGCTCAACCTGTTGCGACTGCTGGCACCGCGCGAAGGCTACGAATTCGGTACACGGCCCACCTTGCCGCGCATGGGCTTCGCTTGGTACATCACCTATACCGGACTGCTGATCCTGCTCCACCACCTCTGGCTCTTCTTCATCGAACTGCACCGTTTCGATAGCTTCTTCAGCACCTTTTTCCGCGCGGTGCTCAGTGCCGTGTTCACCTTTGCCCTCTGCCTGCTCGCGCAGTTCCTGACCTCCAGCCCCGATCGAGGCCGCCGATGAACTACGAATCGCGGAAATACGTGCTGATCGCCGGGGTGCTCTTCATCAGCACCGTGTTCCTGTTGCGCCTCTTCTGGATCCAAGTGGTGGATGGCAAATGGAAGGTCGAAGCGGCGAACATGGCGGAACGCAAGGTGACCGTTTATCCATCGCGCGGCCTGATCTACGATCGCAAAGAGCGCCTGCTCGTGGCGAACACTCCCGTCTATGATCTGATGGTGGTGCCCAAGGAAGTGGAGTCCTTCGATACCGCCGCGTTGTGCCGTTTGATCAGTGTGCCCGAAGTCGAATTCAAGAGACGCCTCAAGGAAGCCACATCCTACTCGCGTTATAAACCGAGCATCATCGAGAAACAGATCCCTGCCGGTCAGTTCGCGGCCATCACTGTCCATCTTCACAAGTACCCCGGCTTCTTCGGGCAATCGCGCACGCTGCGCACCTATCCGCCGCATAGCGCCGCCCACCTGCTTGGCTACCTCAGCGAAGTGGATGCACGCAAAGTGGAACAAGACCCTTACTACCGCTCCGGCGACGTGATCGGTGTGGGTGGCCTTGAAGCGTACTACGAGAAAGACATGCGCGGACGACGTGGCGTGAGCTACGTGCTGGTGGATGTCCACAACAACCAGAAGGGGTCCTTCAAGGATGGGCTCTACGATACATTGGCCGTGGAAGGCAAAGACCTCTTCACCGGCATCGATCTGGACATGCAGCGCTTGGGCGAGCAGTTGATGGCCAAAAAGAAGGGCAGCATCGTAGCGCTGGATCCGCGCACGGGCGAGGTGCTCTGCCTGGTCTCCAGCCCCACCTACGATCCCGAATTGCTGGTGGGCCGGGTGCGCAACACCAACTACGGCATTCTCCAACGTGATCCGATAAAACCCTTGTTCGACCGTGCGTTGCAAGCCCAGTATCCGCCCGGTTCCATTTACAAGATCGTGCAATCGCTCATCGCCTTGGACGAAGGCGTGATCACCGAGAACACCGGCTTCCCATGCAACAAGAGCCTCGTGGGCTGTCACAACCACCCGGGTGCTGGCGATATCATACACGCCATCCAATACTCCTGCAATCCCTACTTCTACCAGGTCTTCAAACGTATCGTTGAACAGGACAAGGATCCCAGTCGCTTCAAGGATGCCGCGCTCGGTCTTACCGACTGGCACCGTTACATGCTCACCTTCGGTCTTGGACAACGCTTGCCGATCGACCTGCCATCGGCAAAGGGAGGCAACATACCGGATGTGGCCTACTACGATCGCAAATACGGCAAAGAGGGCTGGGCGTTCAGCACGATCTACAGCGTTAGTATCGGACAAGGTGAAGTGTTGGTGGCACCCCTGCAAATGGCGAACCTCGCAGCCATTTTCGCCAACAAAGGCTGGTACTATGATCCACATGTGGTGCGCGCGGTCGGCCATCCGGACAGCCTGCAGCAGAAGTACCTGAAGAAGCACATCACGGACGTTGATCCGAAGTGGTACGACTACATCCAAGAAGGCATGCGCCGCGTGACGGAAGAACCCGGTGGGACCGGCAAGAACGGACGCGTGAAGGGGTTCACTGTGTGTGGCAAGACCGGCACAGCAGAGAATCCACACGGCCAGGATCACGCCGTGTTCATCTGCTTCGCACCAATGAAGGATCCCAAGATCGCCATGGCGGTGTACGTGGAGAATTCGGGCTTTGGTGGGACATGGGCCGCTCCCATCGCCAGCTTGCTGATGGAACAATACCTCACCGACACGATCACACGCCCCGATGTGGTGAAGAAGATGCTGGAGGCTGACCTGATCGCCAAGGAGTCCACCTACGTGAAAAAGGTGAAACCCAAACGCCGCAAACGATGAGCGGTCGCGAGAACGTTGCCACCAACTTCGATCGGCCCCTGCTGATCATGTATCTGCTGCTCATGTTCATGGGCTGGGCGAACATCTATTCCGCCGCATACGACCCGGACCACACCAGCATTTTCGACCAGAGCAAGGAGTATGGCAAGCAAGCCGTTTGGATGGCCATCAGCCTCACGCTGGGTGCAGGTATGCTGTTGATCCGCGGCGAGGTCTTCCGCGACATGGCCTTCGGTGTCTACGGGTTTGTACTGTTGCTTCTGGTCGCTGTGCTCCTCTTCGGCAAGGAAGTGAACGGGGCCAAAGCCTGGTTCGCCATTGGCGGTTTCGGCATCCAACCTGCTGAGTTCGCCAAGTTCGCCACAGCCTTGGCACTAACCCGCTACCTAAGCGGCTTGAAAGCGCTTGTCGATACGCGATCACGTATCCTATCCACGGCGATCATCCTGGCTCCTGTGGCCTTGATCATGTTGCAACCCGATACGGGCACCTCACTCGTCTCTGGCGCATTCATACTCGTGCTCTACCGCGAGGGCCTGTCGGGTAACGTGTTGCTGCTGGGGATCCTTGCGGCCGTGCTCTCTGTGCTCTCGCTCATCTTCAAAGGCTCCACGTTCGGCTTGCCGTTCACGGACAAGGATCTCACCGGGCAATATGCCTTGTTGCTGTCGATCGCTTTCTTCAGTATTGTGGCTTGGTGGGCTGTAAGGAACTTGGTGCTGAAGCGGCTGCGCAAGCGCTTCTACGGCCTTATTGTCATGGGCTTCATCAGCTCTGCAGTGTTCATCAGCAGCGTGGATTATGCCTTCGAGAAGGTACTGGCCACACACCAGCGCGACCGTATACTCGTGATGCTTGGCCAGAAGGAGGACCCGCAAGGCCTCGGCTATAACGTGAAGCAGAGCCAGACCGCGATCGGCTCCGGCGGTTTCGCAGGCAAAGGTTACTTGGAAGGCACGCTCACCAAATTCAAGTACGTGCCCATGCAGAGCACCGATTTCATCTTCTGCACCGTGGGCGAGGAATGGGGCTTTCTCGGAACTGCCTTTGTAGTGATCATGCTTACTGCCTTGGTCCTACGCATTATCCAGATCAGTGATCGACAGCGATCCCGGTTCACACGGATCTATGCCTACTGCGTCGCCAGCATTTTCTTCCTGCACTTACTGATCAATGTGGGTATGACCATCGGCCTGGCACCCGTGATCGGGATCCCCCTTCCCTTCTTCAGCTATGGCGGCAGCAGCATGATCAGCTTCACCATCCTGCTCGGGATCCTCGTACGCTTGGATGCGGAGCGATTGAGCCAGTTGCGGTGATCGCGTGACGCGACGGTTGATCGACCAGCGGGTGATCAGGTGAAATGAACGATCAAAGCCTGCAATGCGACTTCGAAAAGGGCTGACGATCCAGGCTATTTTCTGCGACCCCGCTGGGGTCGGGCAGATCGTGTGATCCGTAACGCACCATCGACCCCAGCAGGGTCACAGAACCCTGACGCTCATTCGGCAGGCGATGATCATCGATGATCTGCTTCGGCATACGGTACGGGATCGAGGACGCCCCATTCGATCACTGTCCTCCGTTGCATTGATCAACAACGGATGCTCCTATTCGCCGGATAACGGCCACCGGGAACGAAGAACGCCGGGCAATGCCCGGCGTTCTTCGTTGCAAGCGCTCTGCGCTCAGTAATACTTGTTGCGATCGTCCTTCACGCCAACAGACTCTTTCAAGGCGTTGAACAAGCCACCTTCCACACGCGACTGTACCCGTTGCACCAACGATGCTTTGTCGATGTTGAGGTCTTGCGGCTCGGATGCTGCGGTCTTCGCGGTCATGTTCACTACGTAGACGGCGGTCTCGCCTTTCAAGGGAACACTGGTTTGGCCGTTCTCCAACGCAAAGATCTTGCCCACCACCTCGAATTCGCTGAACCCACCAGGGATGCTGAAGCTGTTCAACGGGAGGTCCGATGCGTTCTGCTGGGTGATGCTCAGTTCTGTTGCCAACGCATTCATATCCGTCTTGCCTTGCATCTTGGCGGTCCAGGCTTCGGCCTTCTTTTCCTTCACCACTTCCTTGGTGAAACGGTCGCGCACATCTTCCAACTGCGGCATCCCTTCTTCGCGGATGCCTGTGAGGATCGCCACCACGTAGTTATCACCGCTCTGGATGGGTTCGCTCACCTTGCCTGGCTCGGCGCGGTTGGCCCACGAGATGGTGCTGTTCGCATCCTGCAGACCAGGCACGTAACGCATGTCGCCACGCAGTTCATCCACCGGGGTCACTTGCACACCCAGTTCCGTTGCAGCGGTTTTGAACGCTTCCAACTCCGTGTTGCGCAAGCTGAAATCGTTGGCCTTCTTGTACACTTCCTTGAAGGTGGCAGGCGAAGGTTTCATGCTGCGCTCCACCGTGATCACACGACGCTCTTGACGGTTGCGCTGGCCCAAAACCTCCACGATGTGGAAGCCGTATGTGGTCTTCGCGATGGTGATCGCACCTACCTTCTCGTCAAAACTGGCAGCTGTGAATTCGGGTACCATCTGCTTCTTGTCGAACCAATCGTACACACCACCTTTCTCTTTCGTGTTGCTGCCTGGGTCTTCGCTGAATTTCACGACCAGGTCCTCGAACTTGTTGCGGTCGCGCTTCACCACAGCAAGCAGGCTGTCGGCCAGCTTCTTCTGCACTTCTTCTCCTTTGTCCTTCTGGGTACCCAACAGGATGTGGCGTACACGCGCTTCGGGCAGATCGGCCAGTTCGGCCACTTTCACCAATTTCCATTGTTCACCTTGCTGGTACGGACCTACCACCGTGCCTACCGTAGCGTTGGCAATGAGCGAATCGTTGTACTTATCGGCGATGCCCTCGGTGTAGGGCACCATGCTGTAGGTGCGGTTCTCGCTGTTGGCCACGGCGAACAAGCTGTCGTTGGTGCTGGCCGTGAACCCGTCGCGCAGCTCGCTCAACTCTTGTTGGGTGGCTTGGCGATCAGCATCCGATGCGGTGACCGGGAACAGGGCATACTCGAACTTGCGCGACGCTTGCTGCTTGTACTTCTTCTCGCTCTTGTGCTGGTCGTAGTAGCGGCGTAGGTCCTTGTCATCCACTGGATAGAGGCTATCCGGCTCGCTGTCGTAACGCTTGGCCACAAAGTTGAAGCTGGCCTTGCTGTTCTTGCCCAAGTAGTCATTCTTGGCCTGCGCAGCGTTCACGAACACGCTCTTCTTCACCAGGTTGGTGTATTTGGCATAGAGCCTGTTCTCGCGGATCCGACGCTTCTGGATCATGTGGTACACCGGTGCGTTCAACTCCACACTGCTGAAATACTGCTTCAGCTTCTCGGTGCTGGGCTTGCCATCATCCCCTTGGAAATTCGGTTGGTTCTTGAATTCGGCTTGGATGTTACCCCCGAAACGAATGTCGTCGTACTCGTCTGGTGTGAGAGCGAAGCCGGCTTCTTCCACCTGCTTCATCATCACCTCTTTCTTCACCATTTCCTGCCACACGCTGTTGCGCACCTGTTCGGTCATTTGGGCGTTCACCTGCTGGCCGAAATCGTTGCGGTAACTCTCGATCTCGTCGTTCACGCGACGCTCGAATTCCACGGCTCCGATCTCTTCGTTACCAACGGTGCCGACTACCTGATCTTTCCGGCCACCTCCGCGGCCGCTGAACAGGTCCGTAAGGATGAACGCCGCCATGGCACCGCCCACCAACACCAACAACAAACCGCTGCGCTCGCGGATCTTACCAATAATGGCCATTGCCTTTTAAGAATAGGGGTGCAAATATAGGAGCCTGAAGGGTGCGGCGCATGGAGCCTGATAAATAGCTGGATAACAGGGTGTTGAACAGCGATCTGGCAGGACGTGTTACGGCTTGTCGCCGACGATTTCGTGGGTCCAGGCGCTCCTATGCGCTACCACGACTGCCGCTGTCGTGACCTACTCGACCTCCTTCATATTTCATCCACTCCCTCGCCTTTGGAGATGGAGCAAGGATCAGGCGCGAGGAAGCAGGGCTGCATTATGAAAGAGGTCTACTGTAGAAACCCCACCTCCGGGTCCATCACCTCCAGGCGCACCAGATCCACACGCCCGTGTACCACTTGGGCAATGGTGATCCGGAAGGGCGGCAGTTCCACCACCTGGCCCTGATCCGGGATCTCGCCAGTACTGTGCAGGATGTAGCCAGCAAGCGTATCGTACTCCTCACTTTCTGGTATGGCCAATTTGTGTACTTCGATCAGCCGTGCCACTTCGCTGCGCCCGCTCAAGAGGAATTCGTTCGGCCCCAAACGCTCCTCCACCTCTTCCGGCGTGTCGTGCTCGTCCTCGATATCGCCCACAATGGTTTCCACCACATCTTCCATGGTGAGCATGCCAGCGGTACCGCCGAACTCATCCACCACCACTGCCACGTGGGTGCGTTGTTTAATGAACATCTGCAACACTTCATCCGCTGGCATGGTGCCGGGTATGAAGTTGACCGGCCGCATCACCGAACGGATGGTGCGTGGGTGGCGGAACAACTCGTAGCCATGCACATACCCAATGATGTTGTCGATGCTCTGCTTGTGTACCAACAATTTGCTCAAGCCGCTCTCGATAAAACGCTGCCGCAAGACCTCGGTGGTCTCATCCACTTCTATGGCTTCTATCTCGGCACGTGGCACCATCAACTCCCGTACCTTGGTGTTGCTCAGCTCCAAGGTATTGCGGAAGTATTCCACCTCGGCATCCATGGTGGTGTTGCTGGGCTGGTTGCTGCCGACATCTTTTAGGAAATCGTCCAGGTCAACGCGACCAAAGGCCACCTGGCCCGGCTTATTGGGCACGCCGAACAGGCGAAGGATACCCGCGCTTAGGCCGGTCATCACCATCATGGGCAACCACAGTACGATGTAGAGGATCTGCAGCGGTAGCGCGAATACGCTCAACGCGCCGTTGGGGTCGATCCGGAAAATGGCTTTAGGCAGGAACTCGCCGATCACCAAGATCAGCAAGGTGCTAAGGATGGTCTGTGTCACCAGCACAAAGGCCTCTCCCTGGCCAAAGGTGCGCAACCAGGGCTCCAACACCTTCGCCATAACAATACCGTAGAGCACCAACGCGATGTTGTTGCCCACCAACAAAGCGCCGATCACACGTGCAGGCCGCTTGAGCATGATCGACACCAGCCGCGCCCAAATGGCACCACGCTTGCGCTCCAACTCCACGTACAGCTTGTTACTGGTGAGGAATGCGATCTCCAGGCCCGAACACAAGGCCGAAACAGCCACGGAGGAGATGAGCAGGATAAGGTCGGTACCGCTGATGGACAAGGTGCGCGCGCGGTCGGTGCCGCGCGGCGAAGATAGGTCCGCTGGAAAAGAGGGGGTGGGGCCAGAGCTATCGCGTCTTCTTCCGACCGCAAAAAGCTATAGGTGATCAGCTACCCTCCGTGCAGCGGGTCGAATGCGCGCTGTCACGGTGACGACCATGTTCTGTGACCCCCTCTGGGGTCATGGCCTTTCCAGGAACGAATGGATCCTTCTGACCCCAGAAGGGTCGCAGAACATAGAAATGACCGACACCCCAAGATGTTCGACCCGCCGTCAGGCGGGTCGCAGAATAGAAGACGCGATAGCCCTAGGGGGTTCGCGAGCTTGAGGCAAGGGTGCATGTTAAGCTTTTGAGCCTTTCGACGAATTTGTTGCAGTTGGCACCTTGTGCTACTACTTTCACTTTCCCAAACCCCCTTGCGCCATGGAACAGCTAGGTCAAGTCCCAAGTCCCAAGTCCCAAGTCCCAAGTCCCAAGTCGCTTAGCGCCTAGCCGGTGGCGGTGGCTATTTGTCTGGTCCTCCGTGGTGGTGATAAACAGCGCGGGCTTCGCCCAATCGCCTACTGTAGGACTACTTTCAAATGCTATCCCGATCCAACACTTGGACAAGTGATGTTGGATCTCTCAGGGTCCACCCATACGGAGATACCTCTTTACCGGCTCTATGACAGTACTGGCCAGCTCATTGAAGCATCTTTTTGCAAAGAAACACGCTGTATCATAGATCTGAATGGTCAGGCTTCTGGAATTTACTTGCTTTCAGTTCAGACGGGCCATCGGCATGAAACGATCAGAATAGTAAAGCAATGAACCACATGTTTTGTTCAGCAAGCCTCAGGATCATCCTAACCAAGGCATTCTCCCTCATCTTTATCGGGAGCGTATTGATGACGGCGCTTTTATCGGGCTGCAAAAAGGATAAGGACGACGGCAATTTTCCCACATGTTTGATGTTTTTGATCCGAGAGGAGGAAAAAACTTGTGGTGACATTGAAATTTTCAAATACAACTATAACAACCAATTAGTGTATCGATTTATACCGATATATTGCCGTGATTTGAACGAAACAATATATGATAGCAAGTGCAAGTACCTATGCAGTAGAGGTGGATGGGGCGGTGGTGATGGGCAATGTACTGGTTTCTATCAAAATGCTATTGAGTTGGAGTTGATCTATCGATCTCCATGATCGAACAGGGTTCAGATCCAGATCTCCGCATGCTCTTCCGACTGCGCGCGCCATTACGCAGAACAGGGCCTACGCACCACTACACCCCCGCTTTGGGGACACGTCATAGAGATCGCATAGCCTTCGGCGGAACAAGAAGACGGAGACCCTGCGGAGGCTGGCTTTCATGTGAAGGTCCCGTTGTTCAACCACTGATGCGAAGAGCCATGTCCGCGTTACGCCTGTCGTTACTTCTGCCGCTCATCGTTCTTGCGAGCGTTTCCCGTGGCCAAGCCTCAACCACCGAAGGGGTTCCCGACGGAGGAGGGGGGCCTGCGGCCCGAACCGACAACATGAGGCGCTGGACCATCGGGTTAGGCACAGGCGTCGGCATGGGGTACAGGATGCTTTTCCGCACCGGCCCGTCCGACTGGGACGATGCCATCATCCGTGCCCGCGATGAACTGGAAGAACCACGCATCGCCCTTGGCGGCCATGTGGGCGCAGGCTACCAACTATCTCGCCGCATCGGCTTGGACGCTGGGATCGGCTACACCCAAATAGGCTGGCAGGAGCCTTTGAGTTACGAAGGCTTCATTTTTCGTGATCCGAACGATCATGAGATCCCGGTACGGGGCACGTTCATTTACGTCCTCCACTACCTCGACCTCCGGTTGGGCGCTACCTTGACCTTGGGCCAGGGGCGCTGGCGTTCGATATCGGCCTTGGGCATGGCCCCCGCGCTCTTGATCGCTGCGCGTACCCGGATCCGCAGTGAATATAGCGATGGGCGCCTTACGCACACAAGCCGCGAGCCGATGGAGAGGTTCAATACCTTCAACCTTTTCCCCTACTTCAGCACCGGGGTGGCCTTCCATCCGGGCGGGCGCTGGGAATGGCGACTGCAGCCTTCGGTGAGGTATGGCGCAATGCGGATCACCAATGGATCGGTCGCAGCAAATGTCTTCAGCGGAACCGTGGACTTCGGTGTATGGTTCACATTGTGATGGGCCATGAATATGGCTTGGTCTGGGTGTAGCAAGACCGCAGGGTTCCTTCGTGCCTCAGGACCTGCCGAGGTATAGGGCATACATTTGTGCATGGTTCGATCGAGCTACGGCCGTGTCCTGCAACAAAGACCGTTGGTCATACGATCGAGGAGCTATCTGATAGCGCTTGCCATGGTCGCATAGGCTTGCTCGCACGCTAACGCGCAGGGTCTGGAAACCTCGTTCGTGGTGGATGTGGCAGGTGTGCGTTCGTTACAACCCGATGTTGTGAGGTTGGCCGCTCGTGATCAAGGCGAGGGCTTGGGCGGCACGGAAGCGGGCATTCAATTCCAACTAGCACGCCCGATCACCACGTGGTTGGCGTGGAGAGCGGATGTGGGCCCACTTGGCACGGTAGCCGCGACGAAAAGCGCATGTAGAAGATAATCGTTTCATGATCCCCTTGGCTAGTCCATCAGACTTCTTAAAAGGCCTGGGTTTTGCAACCGCAGTCTTCTTTGTTGGTCCAAGTTCCAAAGCACGATCAACCTGGCTTGGCGCTTGGGCTGCAGCAACAAAATCCAACTATGCCAATACGAACAATGCACAAATACGCTCTCCTTTCCTGAATTATAGCGTTGGTTTCAAATACGGTCTAGATGTTGGCCAAGATTTTCGCGTCATTCTTGATCTGGGCCTTGCCCGTTATTCAGTTGAAGAATTACTGTGGCGAAGACCAGTGCGGACATCCATGGTATTGCTGTCGGAATCGGTGGTGCATTTCGTATGGTAGCCCGATCAAATTTGGAGGTGCGTGGTCTATTCGCTGCTGTGATCTCTGGAACGAATCGCGCCACTTGCCAATTGACCCTCCCCGATGGCAGCTCGCGCACATTCCTATACCCTGCAGGCAAGTTGCTGGGATCTGCTCTACGGCCAGGAATGAGGATAGCCCGACGCATTGGCCCCAGGACGTGGGCCTCAGGAGAAGGTCAGTCCCAAATAGTCCTAAAAGATGAATTGGACTGCCTACTGGCAGGACCCCTGGGTTTATGCCCAGTGTGCCAGCGAGAACCGTTACGATCGCCTTTGTTATTGGGTTATACCATTTCGCATTACAGATCCGCCCAAAGATGCGCCGCTATTTTCCCCGTCGGCGGGATGAAACATTCGCAGGACGATCCGAGGAGGTCGTTGCGTCCGCCGGACGGCGGACG
>Ga0209591_10001970_pt1 | contig 24967 bp, 22 predicted proteins | sample MAT01_FD_187207 | JGI IMG/M metagenome (GOLD analysis project Ga0209591, IMG submission 187207) | Freshwater microbial communities from Lake Fryxell liftoff mats and glacier meltwater in Antarctica - MAT-01 (SPAdes) (version 2) | ecosystem: Environmental > Aquatic > Freshwater > Ice > Liftoff... | reverse complement strand
CTCACGCATTTACCCCACCCCTAAATCCCCTCCCCATTGCATGGAGAGGGGACTTCAAGATGCGTTTTTCTCCCCCTCTCCAAGTATTGGAGAGGGGGCCGGGGGGTGAGGTAAGCGAAAGTCCTGTGATCGTATCTTAACCTCAAAAGCATAATGGCTGTTGTAAAAGACGACTAATCTTTTAATTCTTCATAAAGTAGTGTTCAGAAATTGGAAGCCTCATTAGACCATTTTGCTCCGTTTTCATCGCTGAAAAAGACTTTATGGTTGCGGAAGCAGGCCACAGCAAATTTTGATGATACACTCATGAGCAGGTCAGTTCACGTTTGAAGTGGAGTAAAGATATGAACGAAAAATCTATCACCTTAACATTATCCGAAGCGGATTTTGAACGGATGAGGCAGGTTGCGGAGGATGCAAATCTTCCGCTTGAAACCATGCTCCTAGAAAGTTTTGATCTTATCTTTGGGCAACCTCAAATGGACGAGGATGTTGAAACCGAAATTGAAACTTTACCTACTTATACAGATGAACAATTGTGGGCTGTTATCAATAGGCGGTTGCCCCGAAATCAGTCCATACGTTGGCTGGAATTAACTGATGAGGGCAGACAGCGGGCATTATCTAATTTGGAACAGGAGGAACTGAATGATATTCTTGAAACGATAGATTCTCAAATGCTCTTGCGCTCCCACGCTTTAAATTTGCTTCAAGATCGTGGACATGATATTAAACGCTATCTTAAGATTAGCTAGATATGGTCTACATCCCAGTAACCTTACGTGAAGAGGTGGTTCAACGCGCTAAAGCAAGGTGTGAATACTGCCAGACGCAGGAACTCATCATCATTTATATGCAGGTCGATCATATTGAACCCCTGTCATCTGGTGGGGAGACGGTATCAGATAATTTGTGTCTAACTTGTGGTGGTTGTAACCGTAGCAAAACAGATTTTACAACTGGCTTTGACCCGCAAACAGGCGACGAACTTCGCCTCTACAACCCAAGAACACACCAGTGGTCAGAACATTTTCGCTGGAATGAAGATTTTACCCAAATATTAGGAATAACCCCTGTTGGACGTGCTACAATTGATCGGTTGAAAATGAACCGTCCCAAAGTGGTTAATTCACGACGGGTATGGCGAAAAGCAGGCTGGCATCCGCCGAAATCTTAATTTTCCATAGCGGGAACGGTTTACTCTGGCAGGGCTTCACCTTTTTCCTCGCCCTCGCCATCCTTCGCTTTCCAGACATCGGTAGCGATGTCGATATAAAGCTGACCGTCTAAATGGTCAATCTCATGCTGGAAGACCCGCGCCAGCCAATCTTTAGCCTTGATGCGGAATTCTTTGCCATGCCGATCTTGTCCCGTCACGATGACCTCTTCATGACGGTCAACATCGCCATAATAGCCGGGAATAGACAGGCAGGCTTCTACCCCATCAACCATCTTTTTGCTGGCTTTGATGATTTTGGGGTTGGCGACCACATAAATTACCCCGGCGAGGTCGCCATATTCCTTCTTGCTTTCCTCGTCATCCGGCAGGCGCACGACGATCAAACGCTGACTGACGGCGACTTGCGGCGCGGCAAGACCGACACCCGGCGCGTCAATCACGGTTTCGATCATATCATCGACTAATTCTTGGAATTTGTCATCAAAGCTAATGACTTTAATGGCTTTTTTCCGCAGAATAGGATTATCGGTTTTGATAATTGGGCGTATCGTCATAAGTGGGTATTCTATACTTTATCGAGCTATCAAAGACCCTATTTTACTTGGAAAACCCTCAGACTAACAGAGGATGATCGTGATGTTTAATGAACAGGAATGGCGTGGCAAAACACTAGGGCAGTATGAACTGCGCGAATTGATAGACGACAGTTTGATTTTAACGTTTCGCGCCTATCAACCCCGCTTAAAACGCCTTGTAACGGTGCAAATGCTCCGTCCAGAGATGGGCGCAAACTTACGCTTGCGGGAAGGTATGGCACGGGGCGCAGAAATCATGGCAGCGATGGAACATGCCAATATCGTGCCAGTAATTGATTATGGGGAAGATCAAAACATCCCCTATATCGCTATTCGTTCTATGCAGGGCGGCTCCTTACGGGCGCGGTTGCAACAAGGCGCATTTTCGCTCAATGATGCCGGCGGGATCATCCGGCAGATCGGCAGTGCGCTCGACTATGTGCATACACATGGCAGGGTGCATGGCGACCCATCCCCACGTAACATGGGGTTTGATCTTTCCGGTAGTGCTTATATCACCGATTTCTTATTTATTGGGATGCTCAACGAAGGCAGCGAAATTGTCCTCGGCAGCAAGCGTTATGCCGCACCAGAGCGCTGGCGCGATGAGCCGCCCACACCAGCTACCGACCAATACGCGCTGGCAGGCATCGCCTATCATATCATTACAGGAAATGCGCCTTTTGAAAATAATGATCGTGCCGCCCTAAGAGAAAACCACTTACAAGATATGCCAAGTGCCCCACAAATCCACCGCACAGAAATTCCTCTAAGCGTGAATGATGTGTTGTTCCGTGCGCTCGCCAAACAACCGCAAAATCGTTACCCGACAGTGCTGGATTTCGCCCGCGATTTTGAAAAAGCGCTCAATGCCGCGCCGCAGCATGTCTTTATCTCCTACAGCCGCCGTGACAGTGGTTATGCTGGGCAATTACGAGAACATCTCGCCCAAAGCGGGTTTCAGATGTGGATCGACTCGCAGATCGAGCATGGTGACCAATGGTTTAACCAGATTCACGAAGCGATCAAGACCAGCGCGGCCTTTTTGGTCATCATGACCCCCGACGCGGAAAATTCCGAATGGGTACAAAAAGAAATTTTGTTGGCGAAGCGCTACAAAAAGCCGATTTTCCCACTGCTCTTAAATGGGGATGAGTTCGCGCTGTTGATTGATCTTCAATTTGCCGATGTACGCGGGGATCAACTGCCTGGTCAGGAGTTTCATCGTCGTTTGAGCCGCGCCATTCACGGGATGATGTGATGTAGACAACCGCTTAATCTTAGCCTGTTGAAAAAACCAATAGGCGAATTCTTATAGAACTACAGTGCTAAATCTGTCATATACAGGACTTTCGCTTACCTCACCCCCCGGCCCCCTCTCCAATACTTGGAGAGGGGGAGAAAAACGCATCTTGAAGTCCCCTCTCCATGCAATGGGGAGGGGATTTAGGGGTGGGGTAAATGCGTGAGCGAAAGTCCTAATATAATAAAAAGGGACAAAAACAATGAAAATCGGTTTGCAAATCTTTCGTTTTGATTGGTCAGGCGGGCAGGAAAATATCGCGCCGACGCTGCGTACAATTGCCCGTACCGCCGAGGAGGCCGGATTTTACAGTGTGTGGGTGATGGATCATTTCTTCCAGATGGAGATGATGCTTCCGGCGGAACAGCCGATGCTGGAAGGCTATACGGCGATGACGTATATCGCCGCGCTGACGGAGTGCATGAAATTGGGCATTTTGGTGACGGGCAACATCTACCGGCATCCGGGGCATCTCATCAAAGTTGTGACGACGTTGGATGTGCTTTCCGGCGGACGCGCTTATTTGGGCATCGGGGCGGGTTGGTATGAGCGCGAATCGCTCGGTTTAGGGCTGCCATTTCCGTCGATGAAAGAGCGCTTTGAACGATTGGAAGAAACGCTGCAAATCGCCCATCAGATGTGGAAGGATGATCTAACGCCTATCAACGGGCAGCATTATCAGCTTGCCGAGCCGATGAATCACCCGCAGCCCGTGAGCAGACCGCATCCGCCGATTGTGATTGGCGGCGGCGGCGAGAAGAAAACGCTGCGGATGGTGGCACAGTATGGCGATGCGTGTAATTTGTTCTCCGGCGGCAGCCTCAAAGATGTACAAGCGGCTAAAGAGCAAATTCGGCATAAGCTGGATGTCCTGCGCGAACACTGCCAAACGCTCGGACGCAATTATGATGAGATTGAACGCACGGCGCTCGGTTCCGCCACACTGACGGCGGGAGGCTTGAGCGCGGCGGAAGTGGTGGATATGTGCGGCGAATTGGCGGAAGTCGGCATTCAACACGCCATCTTCAACATGAACAATATTCAAGAGATCATACCGCTTGAGATCTTCGGAAGAGACATTATTCCGGCGGTAGCAGCGCTTTAAGTCTAGCCAGAAGACGCATTTAGAGCGTCTATTTTGCTGAACGTAGGGAACGATCTGTGTGTCGTTCCCGGCTACCTACGTCTTTACTCCCAACGTCCTATGTGTCACTCCCAGCGACGTACACACGGTAACGAACAGCCTCAGCCCTCGCGCTTCATCCGCCGCATTGACCAGCCGAGAATTTCCGTGCGCTGCGCGGTGTTCACGACAAAAGAGATCGTTATCGCCAGCGCCACCATCAGGAATACCCACAGGTCAACGCCTTCCCACGTCCGCTTGACGAAGATAATATCAAACTGCTGGAAGATCGCCGCCATCGGTTCTTCCGAATTCAGAAACAGATAGGCAAAACCGTAAGCCGTGACGAGAATGTTGATGTCGGCTATCCGCCCCGACCAAAAACAGCCGCGCCGCGCCATCTTCCGACTGTCCTCGGCGGCCTTCCAATCGGCATGTGCTTTGGATTTATCCATGCTCAACTGCACATAAGAATCACTGTTGGCGCTCAATTCCTGAATGGCTTTAATGAGGCGCTGCGTTTGTGCTTTATATTTAGCCGCCACCGCTTCGGCTTCAAATTCACGCTGGCGATAATTGATGACCAACTGATCGGCAATTTGGAACAAGGCCGTAATCAGTACACTGAAAATGACGACAATCGACCCTTCCATCGGGGTTTGATCGAGCGAGATAAACGTCGTTAGTCCATCGAAAATGAGGGCAATCGTGAGCGCCAACAGCCAAACAACTGACGTATTTTTGAGTTCGGCGGCAATGGACTGACGCAGCTTTTTATGCCAAGGATCATTAGCGGCATTATTCAGCCGGGCTGCCGCCAACTGTGGAGCGATTTTCTGCGATAAATCCGAGAAATAATGTGTCCACAATTGGTCAAGCGAGATGCGCCGATCCGAAAATACAAAGCTACCGGAAATATGCGGAATACCTGCCGCATTACGGATGGTATCAATGAACAAGCCATAGAGAAAACGGCGATCTTCCTCGAAGAAAATCGGGTTTTGCTGCCAGCGCGGGAGCATAGTTTGCTGCACATAAGGGCTGGTGTAGCCGATTAGCCCATAGATCAAATTCCACGCTTCTTCGCCGGAAAGACTCAGGACGTTATTCTGGATTTCGATATTGGCTTGCGACGAGTCTTTGAGCGTGGAAGATTGCGCTGCTACGATAGCTCTTTCGGGACGGTTTTGGCTGGCCGCTTTTTCGAGTCGGTCATTCAGTGTCACCATTTCTACCATAGGTTCAGGCGCTTCGGCTTCTGCGTAGTCTTCATATTCTGCAAAATCATCCTCATCAAATTCGGTTTCTTCCTGTTTTCTGAACGCCCTGAAGTTGTTTTTCTCTTTATGCTGGGCAAAGGGCGATACACCAACGCGGATATTTTTCTCCTCTAGTTCGAGCAGCGCAAATTCGAGTTCGTCCGTTTTGGGCATGTAGTCATCTGGCACAGTGATGTGGAGGGTTGGTCCCAAGGTATACATCGCGGATTTGACTTCGCTAAGGTAAAACGTCTCCAACATGATGTCATTTTTTGTCGCATTGGTGATCTCACTCATCATATCTTGCAGTGATGGGCTGACGGGGACATGCTTGTGCTGGCACCAGTAGGCGATGACGTTAGCAACACGCTTACGGACAATTTCATCAACGAGATCAAAATTTTTGTTGAGCGCTTGTTGATACTGCTCTAAAGGCGTGACCGCTGTCTCGGCAATCAAAACTTTCAGGCGTTTTTGCGAGTCGCGGATGCCTGTTGTCTCAAAGGACATCTCTAGGTATTTGGGGTCGATATTCATGGGCGCAGTTGCTCTGGCCTTTCTCTAGCAACTTTTTATCAAGTCAGGTTATGCCTTATGGATTAAGGCAATGGTCGTGTTTATAGGTGATACTTATGATGTCGTATTTTATTTATTAAGCGATTGTCATTTGGGGATGCGTTGATGAGCGAATTCGGCGCGTTGCGTCGGGCTTTTAGAGGAAGTCGCCATCTATTTTCAGCGCAAAGTCGCATAACTTGATGGTTTATTTTGATACGGATTTTTCCTATGTGTCACGCTCCATAGTATAAGATGAGAACATCGCCTTGCCTATAGGCAACCTTGTTAAAAATTCGTCAGCAAAACGTTATAGATCCTCGGCAAATGGGGACTTCAGCGGGGCGATTTCCCTTCCATGCAGACATTTGCTTTGCTAGACTGCTTTCATCGGTTTGATCGCGTTTGAAAATGAGTGAAGCCGGTGAGTGAAGTCATGCAATTCTTCCTTGCGTTGGGGGTGCTTATCACGCTTGCCAAAACCTTTGGCTATATCGGTACACGCTTTGGGCAGCCATCCTCAATCTGGTTCATGTCGAGGCGGTGTTTCCTGATGGCGAAAGTGTCCAGCATACAATTACCGAAATCGCCGAACTTGGCGTACTGCTGTTGATGTTTTCTGCCGGGTTAGAGATTGACCTCAACGGCTTGGCAAAAGTGGGGCGCACGGCGGCTGTCACGGGCGTGAGTGCCGATCCTCATAACGGCACCAATCGCGCTGCTGTGTGGGCAGGAAGTCAGTACCCACATCCTCATTTCGGCGGTTCCCGATAACTTAGAATCGGGCTTGTATCAGGAAACGGAAGCAATTCTGGGTGATCTTACGCTGCCGGATAATGGCGTTATCCTGACGCTCGATATCGCCAATATTTTGGGTTTGCGCCAGAGATAGAAGAGGGCTTGCGTCAAAATTCATATCAACCGGAAAGACTGATTTTGAACCAGCAAGACACAAAAATAAGTTCACGAAAGAAAACAGAAAATATTAAACCGCGGAGAACACGGAGAATTTAAGTTCAAATTCTTGGTATTCTTGGCGGTTCCAATTTTTGCATTACTTTCGCGGACTCACTGAGGACACATGATTCTTTGCGTCTTGGTCTTGAATCCTTTATCTTTAACAAAAACATTTGCCCACAAAATAGGGCGACATCTAAAACTAAGGGCTGAAAAATGACTGTTGTTTCGATGGGCGAACTTTTGATTGATTTTGTCGCGCTGGAATCCGGCGTGAGCGTGGGGGATGCCTCCGGCTTCCAGAAAGCCCCCGGCGGCGCACCGGCTAATGTTGCGGTGGCAGTTGCCAGGCTTGGACATGACAGCGCATTTTTGGGGCAGGTCGGGGATGACCCGTTTGGGCATTTTCTTGCGGAAGTTTTAAACGCGGAAGGGGTTGATGTGCGCGGTTTACGTTTTAGTCCAGAAGCCCGTACCGCGTTGGCGTTTGTCTCGTTGGGCGCGAATGGCGAGCGCAGTTTTTCCTTTTATCGCAATCCCAGCGCGGATATGCTGTATAGGCCGGAGGATGTGGCGCTTGATGTATTGGACGGCGCGAAGATTTTCCACTTTGGCAGCATCACCCTCATCGGAGAGCCAAGCCGTTCCGCCACGCTCAAAGCCGCACAGACCGCCCATGAACGCGGGTTGATCGTCAGCTATGACCCGAATCTGCGTTTGGCACTGTGGGGCGATGCCGAAGCTGCCCGTATGGGAATGCTCGTCGGCCTAGATTACGCTACGATTGTCAAAGTGAGCGATGAGGAACTCGAATTTTTAACAGGCGGCGACCTCAAACCCTTGTGGCGGGAAAATATTCAGATCATTGTCGTCACACGCGGTTCCAACGGCGCGACAGCCTATCTCCCTGACGGAAGCGAGGTCAGCTCTGCCGGGTATACTGTGCAGGCGGTGGATACGACAGGCGCAGGCGATGGGTTTGTCGCGGGGCTTTTAGTCGGCATTTTGGAACATTCCGAAGATTACATGCAGCAGCTTTCTAAAATCCTGTGTTTTGCCAATGCCGTTGGCGCAATCACGACGACTCAACGCGGAGCGATTCCGGCGCTGCCGACTCGTGAGCAGGTCGATCAATTCGCCAAGTGTTGATGCGTGTCAAATAAAAGAGAAGATGTAACGCAAAGACGCGGAGAACGCAAAGATTCGCAAAGAAATTGAAGTATTTTCCGAGCAAGCGCAAAAATCATCAAGAGAGATAATTCAGTGTCCTGCGTGATTTTGTGGTTCAAAGCATGTGGGTATCCTGCGAGTGGCTTTTACGGCATTCTTGGGTAAACCTAGATATTTCAAGACACCTCGTCCGATTGAAGATGCGCCTTTTCCAACGTGTCGGTTAATAATTTGAGATTGGTCGCATTCGCCATCCCGACTTTACCGATGGGGAACGGGTCTATCGGTCCCGTTTGCGCGCCCATCATACGCTGGATGAGGGCGAGTTCTTGCGTGGTGATGTTCGCCATCGTTCCGGATTCGTTATCGGTATCGCTAGTGCCAAAAGCGCGATGAAAGGCAATCCGCTGGAACTGGACGCTCGCCATATTCGCCACGATAAGGGCATTCGGGTTAAAACCACGCGGCAGCAAATCGCGCTGGCGGATCAATAAGATGCTCCCCGCCAGCACTGCCACGCCCAACCACTGCGCCCCGGTGAGGCGATCATTCAAAATAACCGCCGCCAGCAGCAGCGCCACTCCAATTTCGGTGATTGATAACACGGCTGTTTGGATGCCGCCCATAAATTTGACCCCTGCGAACATCGCCAAACGCGAGAGCGCTGTCGTCACGGCAAGAGCAAAAATGGCCGCAAGCCCCTGATTCATCGTCGCTTGGGGCAGCGGCTGTCCCACCGTCATCCACACCATCGAAACAACCACCGCCATCGTACTCAGTACGTAAAGTGTCACTGTGGGCGCGGGCATTTCATACAAGACATATTGGCTCAGGATGACCGTCCCGGCGAACATCAGCGCGTTACCAAGCATTAAGCCCACGCCCAGCCAATCGGTGCGCTGTTCACCAAAACCCGTCACGATCAGTAAACCGCATACCGCGAGCAGTACGCGAAAGAAAGTACGCTTATCCACCTTTTGCCCGGCGGAACTCGAAAGTAGGACGGCAAGCGGCAGATACATCCCATTGAGCAATTGCGCCATCGAAGCATTCATGTGCGTGAGGCCGCTGTAATAAAACAACGAGCCGATGCCGTTGATGGTGCCGACGACGATACAGCCCATCAACCCGGCTGGATAAATATAGATAAAGCGGCGAAAAAAGAGCAGATAGATCGTCCATAATAAGAGTACGGCAATGACAGTTCGCAGCGCCGCAACTGAAAAAGGGTCTACGTCGGCTTGAATCGCCAGCTTGCCGAAAATCGGAGCCATGCCGAGCAGTATAGGGGTGGCGAAAGCGGCGAGGATGCCGCTGAGGGGAAATTTTCGCTGCATCGGGTTACATTTTCTCTGAGAAGTGTTTTATACACTATAACACCTTTCGAGATTGTAACATGGGTTTAGTATTTAGATATGTAAACGTCTCTTTAGAGGTTTAGGCGTTTAGTACTAGGGCGCGGCGCACGTTGGGCAATCAATGGCAGGGTGACGATAAAGGTACTACCGGGTAAGCGCTCTGGGTCACAACCCTCGCTTTCCACGCGGATTTGTCCGCCGTGTGCTTGGATGATGCCTTTACATATCGGCAGCCCCAACCCCATTCCGCCGCCGCCAAACGCGGTTTTGCTGGTGCTGTGCAGTCGAATATCGCTGACGGTGTGGAATTCCTCGAAGATACTGACTTGATCGTCTCGATCTATGCCGATTCCCGTATCACGTATGGAAAAGCGCACTTTGTCTGGTTCTTCTTCCGCCCAAATGGTAATGGTGCCGTAATCCGGCGTATATTTGATGGCGTTGCCGATTAAATTGCTGATCGCCAGCCGCAGTAAATCGGCATCTGCCCGCATATTACTAGGCCAACCTGCCGGGTCAAAACGGATGTTCATGCGACGATCTTGCAAGGCGGTTTCAAAGTTCGTCAGCACTTTTTGGACGATAACGCCTAGATTAATCGGCGAAATCGAAAGATCAATTTGCTTAGTCATGATGCGGCTGATAATCAGAATTTCTTCGATAACGGTGTGCATCCGTTCAATCGAATCGACCAAGCCTTCCAGCAGTGTGGAAACTAAATCGTCATGCTGCATCAAAGCGCGAAGCGGCGGATGGTCTTCCAGCAGGCGGCTGTAGCCATAAACGAGCGTTAAGGGTGTCCGCAGTTCGTGGGCGGTAAGCTGAATAAAGGTTTCTTTCATGCGATCAAGCCGGTGCAGGGCTTCGTTGCTTGCTTCTAATTCACGGATTCGCGCTTCCAGCCGGGCGACGATTTCACTGGTATATTTGGCCTTCGCCGCAACTAAGCGCTCCGGCTCGATGATGTCTTGCCCGCCGTTAAGGTAGTACGCCACCTGCTCGGAGAGTTTTTCAATATCCAGCGGTTTCGTCAAATAGCCATTAATGCCAGCGGCGATTGCCATATCGTGCTGCACACCATAACCCTGTGCGGTCAGCGCCACAATCGGCGTATTATGAAAGCGCTCGTCGGCACGAAGCGCCGTCGTAATTTCATGTCCACTTAAATCAGGCAAATTGATGTCCGTCAGAATCAAATCTGGCTGATGTTTACGCGCAAGATCAATCCCTACAATGCCGCGCTCCGCGACGATCACTTCATAACCTGCGTAGTTCAACGCCCGCTGTACAAGGCGGCGGCTGGCAGGGTCATCTTCAATATAGAGAATCGTTGGCTTCATGAATCAGTTGGTGTCCGCACATAACTTACATCGAGACCCGAATATACCACAGAAATTTATACATGGGTATCGCACGGTTGAGGGTCTGTTAGGGATAACGGCCTCTCTCCCGCCCTTGCATCAATCGTGAGGTAAGAGCATCTGCTTCGGGACACCCCATAAAAGCGCTTGAAATGGCCTAAGAAGTGGCTTTGGTCATAGAATCCAACCAACTGTACCTTCAAATAAACCCACGAAAATAATGCGAAAAAATTGAACCACCTAAGTGCAGCGACGAAGCGGAGGACACAGGGATTTAAGTTTAAATTCCTGGTGGTTTTGGTGGTTCAAAAAATTCTTATTAACCTGAGTTTCGGATAGTGTTTTCATTCTATCCCCACCCCTAAATCCCCTCTCTACGAAGTGGGGAGGGGACTTAAAGAACCATTGTAAACCGTTTTTCTCCCCTTCACCATGCAATGGCGAAGGGGTCGGGGGATGAGGACATCATAAAAGTTAATCAAAGTGCGCTATCCAAAACTGAGGTTTATTATTTAGCGAGGGTTACTTTTACAGACGAGAACACGGCTTTTTGGAAAAACCTCCCCTGAACAGCACATTGTTTAGGAGAGGTTTTTTGTGGCGGATTTATCGAATCGTCGGATCGCTGATCCAAATATCAGATGACACGCGAGTCGTGCCTTCGATGATGACAGTGGTGATATAGCCGTAAGTAAATTCATACACGTTCAGGCCGTTATATTGCGAAATCGCCGCTTTTTCTTGCCCAAGCGCATTATCAAAGACGCGAATCACCGGCTCACAAGCAATCTGAGCAGGTTCGGCACAAATTTCCAACGCAACCTGCACAGTCGCTGTCTCTGGACGATCTAGTAAATATGTTACGCGGATATAATTCCATGTCACTTCGGCTTTAGAACCTGCTTGCGCCACTTGTCCAGCGCTGACGGTAGCGGGTGGTGTCGCCGCGTTGATGAGCGCCAACAGAGGGCCGCCGCCTGTGGGAGTCGGTGTGGGGCCGGGGCCGTTGCACCAGAACGCATCACAGAAGGTTAACGGGCGGATGCCTTCCAGCGTGGGCAGACCGTCGAACACCTCACGCGGCAGCGACGTAAAGCGCTGGTCAACGAAGACCGCGAAATCTTGCCCACTGACGAACATCATATTCGACTCATTGAAGTTGCGATACCATGCGCGGAACTGCGTCCCACCCGGCATAATGCCCATATATTGCAGCGCCGCCACATCCAAATACGTAAAGGCGTAGCGTGCCTCAGCAATGAAGCGGGCATCCGGGTCGCCAGTTTCGCCTTCGACCACTTCCGGCGCAGGCGGATTTTCCGCGATGTTGTTGGCGCTGAACATCGTCAGGCTGCAATAATCAGCCGAATCGATGATCGTCTCGTCCTGCACAAAGCCGAAATTGTTTTGCACAACGGCGACCAGCGATTGCTCGGTCACGGTACACTTTTCTAGCGGATTTACGCCCTGCCAGCCGCGTGGACGCACGCCTTGTCCGAGTGAAGCGTCCGTCAACAGTTCAAGGTCATAGCGCATATTGCGGTAATAAATGGCGGGTGATGTGCCGGAAAATGTTGACCATTCAGCAGGACGTGTGCCGCTGCCAAATTCCAAATCAGCCAAAATCTCGATATCGCGTGAGGCATCCCCAACCAGCGTGGGTGAATTTTCCTGCGCGTTGCCGACCCATCCGGGCGGACGGTTGCCCAAGCCGAGGACTTCATCCGCCAGCCGTTCCACATCACCGCGCAGCGCCAGCGCAAGGGCGGGTATGGCAGCTTGTGCTTCTGATGAGGAAAACAAAATCGGCGCGAGATCATTCTCGGCGGATAACGTCGCGGCGAGGCAGTAATTGGCAACCGACTGCTGCGTTTGTAGCTGTTGATCGTAGATCACATCCAACAGCCGCACCACATTTTGCAGGGTGCGTTCACAACGATAGATTTTATCCGCGCCGCGCCATGTGTCCGGGCGCGTATCCGCACCAAAGATCGTATCCGCCGCCAGTTCCATATCATGCCGCACATTGCGGCTGAGAATTTCTGGTACAGCGCTGGTTGCCCCGAACCAAGCAGGCGGGCGCTGTCCACCCCCGAAGATGGAATCCGCAAGCTGCTCATTATCGAACCACAAATCCGCCGTATAATTGACGGTACTTAAATCCGTGTTGAACGTCCACGTTGGCGGACGTGCGCCTTCCCCCAATACTTGATTAGCGAGGGCTTCTAAATCCTGCCGATTATTCTGCAAGAAAGCCTCAAATAAATTGGCCTGCTGATTGGGCGCTGCCCACACCTTGAGTACGATGCTCGTCATGATAAGCAGCGCGATTACGCTAAACACCCTGTAACGTCGCGTCATAGTCGTTATCCCAATGATCCAAAAATTTCTCCCTATTATACACGGCACGGCGAAAACGCATAACAGGACAAACGTTTGGGGATACGAATGAAATTGTAATGTGACCTTAATTCTCAATGGGTAAAAGTTGTGTAGACTTTACTTTAAGGCAAATTTTGATGAGGGGAGGCGCGGGGATGAAGGTCTATGATGAGCTGTCTGAGGAAGTCGTTAAACAAAAAAATTGGTCGGCAGATGAATTACGTGCGATGGGCTACCAATATTACCTCCGCAAAAAAGAAGTGACGATGGCACGGCAGCTCCCCGCTAGCGAAGCGCCTAAAAAAATTCGCACCCGCGATGGGCAGGAACTTATTGCGAAGGCTGGGTATATCATCTGCTATAAACCGGGCGAGAAAGTGCGTTCCAAACTCGACAGTTATGAACATTGGCCGGTTGAACCCGCTATTTTTTCCAAGACGTATGAGCGTTGGGAAGAAACAGACTGGGAGCCTTCCGCAGCGGAAAACCAACTCATCAAATTGGGATGCCGCCCTTATTATAAAGCCGCTGGCGTGTGGGCCAAACAGCTTGCCGAAGATGCCCTCTTACAAAGCAAGGAACATCATCATCCGGTGCTGGTGAAAACCGGGACTTATGTGGCAGTCGGCAGCGAAGGTGAACCTTATGCGATGGGGTCTTCCACCTTTCATTCCCGTTATGAAAAACCGCATCGCGTCACGCTGGTTGAGCGCCTGCGTAAGCTGCTCGGTATGCGCTAAAGGGATATATAATCGGCAAATTTAAACAGGGGTGGATTGATGTTCTCACCCCTAAGTCGTCAATCAGTGACTAATTTTTACGATTCAGCCCTTGCTGGGCGCTTTGTAAATAGGTCAGAATTTCGCTTTCTTGTGCGCCAAGCTGCACCGCCTTGATGGTGTGTTGAATGGTCGATTCCGCGAAGATGGTCATCCGGCGAAATTGACGATTGGCATTCTCTAAATCAATCAACACCGTCCGCAACTTGCCTTCAATCTGCTTACGGGCGATCAACTCACTGCGAAGTTCGATTTCCGTCATGACCATCTTCGCCAGATCACGCATGATTTCCACTTCGTCCGTCGTCCACTCACGCGGCTTGCCATCAATGACGCAAAATGAACCCAGCCCATAGCCATCTGATGTTTCAAGCGGTATCCCTAGATAACCGATGACGTTTAAGTCACGAATCGCAAGATTATCGTGGACGAGCGGATGTTCGCGGGCATCAGTAATCACCAGCGGTTCGCCTGTAGCGACGACATGCTGGCAGAAGGAATGGGTGAGGGGTGTCTCACGGTCAGAAGCCCAGGGTTCAGGCAATCCCAGCGCACTTTTAAAGAACTGACGATCGGCATCAATCAGCGACACGAGGGAGACGGGTGCGCCAACAATTTTGCTGGCTAAGGCGGTTAAGCGGTCAAAAGGTTCTTCTTCGGGCGTATCCAGCAGTACTAGGTCGCGCAAAATTTGAAGGCGATCTGGATTTTGGATAATTTTAGATGATGCAAACGGCATTATGATACTTTCCCTATACATTGATTAAAGTAAACACAAACGAATAAATCAATGATGTAGGAGTAAGGGAGGATAGTCACCCGCCACCTGACCGGAAATTGGACTGGTCAAGTGGCTAAACGAATGGAGAGGAGGGGATTATGTTTCGTCATCTTCATAGCCGAGGACAATCTCGACCAGTTTTAACAGGGTCACGGGCATGAGCGCCAGCAGCGCAATCGCCGCTTCTGGATTGTCTTTATACACTTCCTGCGCCTGCTCCAACATCACTTTCATCACATCAATGACGAGGATATACAGCGCGGCGACCTGCTGAAGCACGGTTTCCATGATGGCCGGGTCGCTCATGGCATTCAGCAGCAGATAACTCGCGCCTATCAGCATCGGCAGCGTGGCGACGGTCACTAATTGCAGCGCGACCTGCATCGCCGCTTCGGAAAGTTCGGGCGAATCGGTAAGTCTGAGTTTTTGTTCTTGCTTCATGCTCTCGCCCAAACGCGCCATAATCGTCAGCGCCAAACGGCGGGGCGCACGTTCATAAGGGGCAGTTCGCAGGAGCGAATCGACCTGCTGTAGGCGGGTATAATGCGCGGCATCCTCAGCGTCTGTGTCTAGATGGCTGAATAATTCTATCTGTTCATCATGAGAGAGGACATCATCCAGCGCCTCTTGCATCATTAAGCGTTTGCGTTCATCTGGCATGAGGCTATATTCCTTCTTCCAGCAAGGGATTACGCAGGCCATGCCCCGGCGCAGCCGAATCGCCTAATTTTTCTGCCAACATTTGCCGTGCGCGGAACAAACGGCTTTTAATGGCGCTTTCGGTGGTTTCTAAAATTTCGGCAATTTCAATATAAGAATAATCGTACCAGTAGCGCAGGACGACGGCAGTGCGGTAATCCGGCGCGAGTTCATTGAGCAGGGCTTGAATGCGGCGGCTGCGCTCATTGCTAAGGGCGACCTGCTCTGGCTGCGGGTCAGTGCTGGCAAGCGACAGCGTTGCCGAGATGGGTTCATCAATCGACACATAAATGGCGCGGCGTTTGCGTAAACGGTCAATACAATGATTCGAGGCGATGCTCAGAATCCATGTCTTGAACGAGCGCTCCCCGTCATAGCGGGTGAGGTTGTTATATGCCCGCAAAAAAGCCTCCTGCGCCGCATCCTCCGCTTCTGGGCCATCCCCTAGCAAGCGATAACACAGGTTGAATACGGCATCCTGAAAGGTATAAACGAGTTCCGCGAAAGCGTCTTGATCGCCCGCGATGGCGGCTGTCACCCATTGATAGATAATCGGGTCAGACACAGTGTATGCTCCCCTTACTCCGGCATGAGACATAATGCCCCACATCACCGGTTCGCGTCCAGACGAAATTCCGTCTGACGACGCGACAAATCATAAGGGCGATTATAACGCGCTTTTTCTTAAAGAGCCTCATTGTCTTGCTGACGTGGCCTCAACAAAATGCTGAGAACAAAGCCTGAGCTTTTAATTGATTACTTTCAGCATCCCTTTTAGTGCTTATTGTAAGCGCAAGCTCTGTGCCTGCACTTCGTCCATCGCTTCCAGCGTATCTTGCAGGCCGGAAATCTCATCTTGGATTTCTAAGCGGAGGCGCTGCGCCCGCCCGCTGTCGACCTCTTTACTGCCTAAGCGAGCCATCTGTGCATAGATCGTGCCGAGCGAAGACAAAGTGCTTTCGAGCTGGATTTCCGCCCGCCGCACACTGTTCACAGTCGCTTCTAAGTTCACCAACTGCTGCTCAAGCTGATTCACTTGGCGCTCTAGTTCACGCCGGACATCGGGGTTGGTCTCTTTTTCCATGCGCTGACGGGTTTTATCCAACTGCTGCGGCACCATGCGCCGATCACGCTCGACCAATTCATTTTCTTCAAACGAGTCAATGTGTCGCGCCAGATCATACATGTGACCGATCCAGTCGTTGATGTCGTCCACCGTTGTCATCAAGTGGGTTCGCATCGCGCCGTTGGCTCGTTTTGCCAGTTCCAGCATATTGCGGCGGTACTCCATCGCGGAGCGCAGTCGATCCCGCGAGACGCGGCTTTTCACTTGTCCCAGATCATATTTTGTCTCGAACTGCTGCGAAACCGCCGCTTGGGCCGCTTGTGGATCGCTTAATGTGACCCCGATGAAGGCCGCTTCCGCCACCCCGCCCAGAACAAGCCACATCCAAGGTTGGAAGAACGGAATCACATCTGAGACATTGACGAACAAAAACAAAATCACCGTGATAATCAGTGTGATCGCGGTTTGCCAGCTTAAAATTGCGTTTCTTAGGATTGCGCCAGTAGCGCGGTTACGGATGTCGTCGGACATAAATCCACCATTTTACACGTTCTATAAATGAATACGTAGGAAAACCCCACCGCGTTGCACAGTAAGGCTTGTTCCTCAAAATAGTAACACAAAAGCATGAGGGTGGAATGTAAAAATCCGCGATTTATTCAGTGCAGCGGAAGATTCAATGCAAAGATACACAAATTGAAAAAGAAGCAGGAGATTCAACGCAAAGGCGCAGAGAACGCCAAGGTTCGCAAAGTAACTGTGGCAGAAAATGCGGAAAAGGATAAACCGCAAAGATACACAAATTGAAAAAGAGGCAGGAGATTCAACGCAAAGGCGCAGAGAACGCCAAGGTTCGCAAAGTAACTGTGGCAGAAAATGCGGAAAAGGATGAACCGCAAAGATACACAAATTGAAAAGAAGCAGGAGATTCAACGCAAAGGCGCAGAAAACGCCAAGGTTCGCAAAGTAACTGTGGCAGAAAATGCGGAAAAGGATGAACCGCAAAGGCGCACACATGCGTGCGCCCTTACGCATTGCTCGTTACTCAGCACTTGCTACTCGGCACTCAGCCCTAATTATTGCTGGTCAGATTGCCAGTTGCATTGCCGCTGGCTTCCGCCCCACCTGCGCCGCCCGTTTCACCAAGAAGACGACGTTTGCGCTCTTCAAGCTGACGGTCAATTTCGCCGCCGCGCACCGCTTCGTCAATCTGATCAGACATACGCGCTGTCGCCATTTCCAGTTTGGCATCTTCGCGGTCAAGCCGGTTGCGAATGTTGGAAGCCAGCGTGCTGATCTGCTCATCGCCTGCGACGGTCATGTTATCGAGGCTCTTGACGGTCTTGAGCGTGACTTTCTTGGCATCCGCCAATTCAATCAATGAACGCAGATGTTCGCGCTCATTTTTAAGCGTCGTCATCTTGGCTTCCAGCTTAAGCCGCATACTCAGCATGGCTTGATATTGGCCTTCTTGCGCCTGCCATTGTTCATAATATTCTTGGGCAAGCTGCTGTTTGGTGTTCAGTTCGGCTTGGGCGGCGGCGGCGAGGTCTTCTTTATTCTTCAAAATGAGCGTATCAATGTCGCGGTCAAGTTTATCCGCCGCGCCCGAAAATTCTTCATACTTGCGCTTGAGTGTTTTGACGGTGCCGCCGATAGTCGCCGCCGAATCTTCCAGCGCTTCCAGATTTTTCTCCGCTTGACGGATATATTCATCCATCACTTTGACCGAATTAGCTTCCAGCGCACGGTCTACAATCCCGTGCAGGTTGGCGCTGATGAGCGTATTGACTTTTTCTGTCAGTGAAGCCATGAGTCACTTATCCCTTTTATACTTTTTCAAATACTTTACCGCAGAAATTATAACATGTAACAAGGGTGGTTGCGTCAAATCACTTGCGATTCTCACCTCCCAACCGCCGCTTGACACACCTTGTTATCAGCATTATCTTGTATGTACGCTAATCATCGATTAAAAGTCGCTGAGAGGGTGTCTTTTGCCCCGTTCAAATGTAAGTTTGTGCCATTTTGACCTCACACATCAATACAGCATGGGTGGCTTTGAGCCTCGTTAAAAGTGTCGGCGGCGTGACGTTTGCCGCACTCTTGGCGCACTTTAATCATGATCTGGATGCGGTGTTAAAAGCATCACCCAAAGACCTATGTGAAGTACGCGGAATCGGCAAAACAACGGCGCTCGCCATCCAGCAAATTGATCTGGACAATACCGCCCGTACTATCGGGCGCTGGCAGCAAGCCGGAGTCCACATCCTCACGCGGAACGATCCCGCGTATCCCCGCGCCCTCAAACCGCTCACCGATGCCCCGCCGACCTTGTTTGGATTAGGCAATATCGATGGACTCGCCGCGCTGCAAGGAATCGCCGTCGTCGGGACGCGCCATCCCAGTGAACAAGCCAAGCAAATGGCGGAAATGTTGGCGGGTGAAATCGTGAAGCAAGGGTATGCCGTCATCAGTGGATTAGCTTATGGGGTGGATTCTATAGCGCATCTCAGCGCGTTAGCCGGAGGGCGTACCTTCGCGGTTTTGGGCAGCGGCGTGTTGAATATTTATCCGCCCGATCATTATGAACTCGCGCAAGCCATCATGCGACGGGGGGCGCTGCTGTGCGAAGTCGCGCCGGATTCACCGGTCAGTACGCCGGGACTTGTGGCACGTAACCGCATCATCAGCGGCCTTTCGCAGGGCGTGATTATTGTCGAAACCGATAAAGATGGCGGCGCGATGCACGCGGCACGTTTCGCCCGCGCTCAAAATCGCACAGTTTACGCCGTAGATTTCCCTATCAGCGGGAATCAATCCCTGCTGCAAGAGCAACCTGATACGATCAAACTCCCGATGGATTTCGACGGCCTCGTTTTATAAAAGAGATTTTTGAACCGCAAAGCCGCGGAGAACGCAAAGAAAACAGAAATTTTTCTTTTCCTTTGTGCCTTTGTGGTTTTATCTTTAGGACTTTCGCTCACGCATTTACCCCACCCCTAAATCCCCTCCCCATTGCATGGAGAGGGGACTTCAAGATGCGTTTTTCTCCCCCTCTCCAAGTATTGGAGAGGGAGCCGGGGGGTGAGGTAAGCGAAAGTCCTAATCTTTTTAAGTCCATATCTCGCCGATTTTAGGTCGCAGCGTGATACAATCTAACGCAGATTTGATTGTGACGTTATCAGCGGTTAAGGAGCAGGAAGCCATGTCCAAGCAGGGTTTAATCGGCGGATCAACTTTTATCTTCGCTCCGCAGCCCGGCGGCTTTGGCGCACAATTTATGCTCGACGAGAACGGCGATATTCGCGGCATCGTCACAATGGACGACAGCAAGCAAGGGCCGCCCGGTCATGCACACGGCGGTTCGTTGGCGGCCTTGATCGATGAGGCGATGGGCGCGGCGGCTTGGAATCGGGGGCATCGCGTTCTCGCGGCGAATCTGAATATCAATTACCGTCGGCCTGTGCCGTTGGGGACAGAAATTACGCTTGTAGGCAGGGTAGATCGCACTGAAGGCCGCAAAATTTATACCAGCGGCGCAGTGATGATGCCGGATGGGGAAATCGCTGTCGAAGGGACGGGCTTGTTTATCGAAGCACCGCAGTATTTCGGCGTGGACGGGTTTAATCCGTTTATGCCTGTCGAAGAGTAGAAGAAAACATAAAACGGCTTATCGTTAAAAGAGAAAACACATGCCCCAAATTTTGATCGCTGCCACCTCGCAGGCACGTTCCAGCGCGGAACGTCTGCAAGCCCTCCTGTTGACTGTGCCAGAAATGCGCGTTTTTATCAGTGAAGAGCCCCAAGCCGCTCAACGTGCCGATGCGCTCCTGATCGTCATCGGCGCGGACGGAATCAACGCTATAGTTGAAGATGCCGCTTTAAGTGAAACCGTCGAGGCGGGATTAGGGCGCGGTGATCTGCTGGCTTTGGTCGTCCTCACGCAGGATGCAGCTATTCCAGACATGCTGACTCTGCCCGAAGGTTTACGGGCGCTGGCCTATACGGGCAAAGTCATGCTGCAAGAGGTCAGTTTTGACCGCGATGCCAGCCTGCTTTACAGCCAGCTTGCCGATCATTTTCAGCGGGTGAGCGCCCTCTCAGAGACAAGCCAACGTCCCGAACAAGCCACGCTATCCACGGGCCGTCCGCTGCCCTGGAATGTCATTATCTTGGGTGTGGTTGTGCTGGTGGCGATTTTGCTGGTCACGGTGTCCAATCTAAATAACCGTTCTGATGATCTGCCCACTGCTTCTGCGGCGGAATCGACAGCAGCGCCGATCAGCCTGCCTAATCGAGAGGTCGTCTTGGGCGTGGGCGCGAGTTTTAGTGATGATCCCGCTAATGGCGAGGCCATGCTGCGTGGGGTGCAGTTGGCGCTGGCAGACCGCCCGACCCTCGTGATTAATGACATCACGTACGTGGTAGATTTATTGTCGCAAGATGCAGGCTGTTCGGCTTTCGCGGGGTTGCAAACCGCCGAACTCTTTACGGCTGATCCAAGCGTAGTGGGCATCATTGGGCATCAATGCAATCCAAGTTGTGCGGCTTCTGCTGCTGTTTATGACCGCACGAATGTGACGACGATCAGCCCTAGCTGCGATGACCCCGCACTAACCCAAAACGATTTCGCCGGATTTAATCGTGTTGTACCGTCGGCGGCGTATTCGGCAGTGGCGGCGGCGCGATATGCGCGGGATACACTTGGTTTAGAGCGGACGGCAGTCGTTTATGATGAACTGCTGCGCGGTGGCGAATTTGCTGGGAGTTTTGCCGCATCTTTTGGCGATTCAGACGGTACGGTGACGGGTTTCTTCGGTATTGATTCCAGTACGGTGGATTATGCGGATTTAGTCAGCCGCGTCATGGCGGATAATCCACAAATGATCTTCGTCGCAGGCCGACCCCAAACCGCCGCCCTCTTACGCGCCCAACTTCCGCCCGATTTAGCCTTTTTCTACGGTGGCGGCGGCGCGATTGAGACCGATACAGCGGCTTTCATCGAATTGGCAGACGATAGTGCCGAAGGCGTGATGACATTTATCGCGCTGCCGCTGGAAAATGACGCGGTGGATCGTTTAGCCGAGCGTTATACCCAAGCGTATAATGTCGCGCCGCCTTCGGCAGTTTTCGCTTATGCCTATGATGCGGCCAATCTGCTGATGAACGCGATTGAATCGACGGCGCGGGTTGACCCGAATGGCAATTTGCGTGTCGATCCCGTGATGGTTTCAGATTTTGTGCGGACGTATCAAGGCACGGGCATCACTGGGACGTTGGCCTGTGATGGAAACGGCGATTGTGCGGCGGTGCGGGTATCCGTCCGTGTGGTGCAAAACGGCGCATCCACCGAAATTATGATTTTAGTGCCTTAACTCGGTAAGGGAAGCCAATCATGTGGCGGGAGTGTCTGTTTTCATCGCTGTAGGGAGTGACCTATGTGTCACTCCCGGCGGACGCACCCATATACAATACCGATCTCGCGCAGTCGCTTCAAATTCGAGATTGCACCCCTGTGCGTTGAAAGTTTTCCCTATCCGGTATAAGCTAAAAGAATGTAGGAAGACACCTATTTCATTTCTACGCCATCAACTTGTAGCGAAAGTTCGCCTATGAATTTCCTGACACCACTCGCCTTCTTGGGCGCATTCATCGCCATCCCGATTATTCTGCTGTATATGCTGCGCCTGCGCCGCCGTGAAGTGATGGTTTCCAGCACATTCTTATGGCAGCAGGTCATGCGCGATAATGAGGCCAACACGCCTTGGCAAAAACTCAAGCGCAATTTGCTGCTCCTCCTGCAATTGACACTTCTGGCGCTGCTGATTTTCACGTTGGCGCGTCCATTCATCACTGTTCCGGCGGTTAGTTCGGGCAAAACGGTCATTCTGTTGGATGCCTCCGCCAGCATGAACGCGATAGACATCAACGGCGGGTCGCGCTTCGATGAGGCTAAACGGCAGGCCGCCGACATCATCAGCACCTTGAGCGCCGGACAGCAAGTGACGGTCATCCGTGTAAGCGATGTGCCGGAGCCATTGATTAGCGATTCGGGCGATAGAGCGCGGCTACGATCTGCCATCAACGACGCGCAGCCCGGTTTTGCCCGTGCGGATTGGAACGCGGCGCTGAATCTGGCAGCGGCGGGTGCGGCGGATGTAACTGACTTTACGATTGTGATCGTCGGCGATGGCGGAGTCGGCGAAACCGAAGGGCTGCCGGGCGTAGCAGGCGAGCTACGTTACATCCCCATCGGCACATCGGGCGACAATGTAGCGATTTCCGCCTTAGCGACTCGCTCCCTCCCTGGTCAAGCGCCGCAGCTTTATGCCGAAGTGACCAATTACGGCGGCGTGGATGTCGAAATCGTGTTTAGCCTGCGCGTAGACGGTGAGTTAGCCTCCTCAGAGCGCTATACGATTCCGGCAGCAAGCAGCTTACCGATTGTGTCTACCGCCGCGCTCGGCAGCGAGTTTGAATCGCTGGAAGCGGGAATCAACCTCTCGGTCAATTCAGCGGGCGCGGATTATCTGACGGAAGACAACACCGCCTACACGGTTTTATCCCAATCGACAGATCGCCGGGCGCTGGTGATGACCCCCGGCAACCTTTATCTGGAACAGGTGATGCGGAGTCTGCCGGGATTAGAAGCGTTCAGGGGCAATATCGACACCGGAATCCCGGAACAACCCTATGACTTGTATATTTTCGACAGCTATCTGCCCGATCAACTGCCCGCTGGCGATTTGCTGATTATCAATCCGCCGAATAGTACGCCCTATTTTACGTTGGGCGCGGAAAACAGCACGACCAGTAATCCGCGCACGATAAGCGAAGACCCACGTATGGCGTTTGTCGATTTTAGCACCTTGAGCCTGCTCAAATTCCGTGAGATCAGCGGCGCAGGATGGGCGGATGAATTGGCTTCCGTCAATGGCGGCGCGATTATGCTGGCGGGGGAAATCGATGGACGACAGGTGGCGGTTATGCCATTTGACCTGCGCGAGTCGAATCTGCCGCTGTTGATCGCGTGGCCTGTATTGATCTCCAATTTGGTGGAATGGTTCACGCCGCTGGCTACACTGACCGATGGTGACGCGGTGAGTGTGGGCGATTCGCTCACGATTCGTCCGCCTGCGGAAGCCGATTCGATCCGGGTGACACTGCCAAACAGCGAAACACGCACATTCCCTGTCACCGCGCTCGGTGCGTTGATCTTCGCAGAGACATCGCAGGCCGGTATTTACACATTAGAAGCGTTTGCCAACGGCGAAGTGATTCAGCAGCAGCCCGTTCCGGTTAATCTGTTCAGTCCTCTGGAAAGCAGAACCCAACCCATCGCAGCGGGTGCGCTGCAAATCGGGCAGGTGACGGTAGCAGTGACGGAAGGGGAAGAACTCGGTCAGCGCGAGTTGTGGCCTATTGTAGCGGTGTTGGCGTTAGCGATGCTGCTGATCGAATGGTGGGTGTATCATCGTCGCCAGCGCATCCCCACCCTCATGCGCCCGATTCTGCGGCGGCGCGGGGCATAGAAAATGGCTAACGCTGAGGTGGGTAGCGCCCGATTGCCGTCAAATCGGCACGTTGTTCTAAGCGCTGCCTATCGTTGAACTTGAGCAAAAAGACGGTAACACGGCCTTGTGGGGTCAAGGGAATTATACGCCCTTTATCCAGCGCAAAATGATCTTCCCATTTGTCACGGCGTGGATGATAAAGCAGCGCCACTTCATCTGTTTCTGGGTCAAAAGAAGCGAAATCCGTCCCTTTGTGGCGATTGCAAATCAAACAACTTAAGCACAGATTCTCGGCAATCGTTTGTCCCCGATGTTTTTCCGCGATGATGTGATCGACTTCATGCGGATAGAGCCTATATCGCTGATGAATTAAGCAGTATTCGCAGCAGTTATCGGCGCGTTCAATGACTAGATGACGCAGCATGTCAGGGATATAGGTCATTTTTCCGCCAAAACCTTGTAGGCGCGTGTTTTTAATCGTGCCACGAAGTGATCCATCTGTTCCGCCTGATCGAGTTCAGAAAGTTCTTCTGGCGTGAGGGTATTGCTGCGATTGGCATCCAGCAGGTAGCGCAGTCTTTCTTGCGCCATGTCCGACGCATGAAATTCGGTGATCTGCTCCAACGTAGGTGACGAAAGCAGAAAATCAATCACTTCCTCTTGAATGGTTTGGGTCGAAGGGGATTCTAGCGTCATGGGGATATGTCCTCACTTTGTTTAGTCCCATTGTAGCATGACGAAAATCGGAAGCCAATTTGCTGCGACATCCTTTATAACTCACCTTACGCAGCCAAGAGAATAGGCTGTAATTGACGCAGGGTATCGAAAGCAGAGTGCAAAGCGGACACATAGAGTTTGGTCTTGAGCGCAAAGTGGTTGAGGGTGGTGGTTTTACGCAACCA
>Ga0209591_10001969_pt1 | contig 24971 bp, 19 predicted proteins | sample MAT01_FD_187207 | JGI IMG/M metagenome (GOLD analysis project Ga0209591, IMG submission 187207) | Freshwater microbial communities from Lake Fryxell liftoff mats and glacier meltwater in Antarctica - MAT-01 (SPAdes) (version 2) | ecosystem: Environmental > Aquatic > Freshwater > Ice > Liftoff... | reverse complement strand
CGCTGGTTAAGGCAGGTACGGGCGGCGTATTTGCAGTTGGGACAAATACAGGAATGGTCGAAATATCGGGCGGAATTAGTGATGAAACATGGTGCGAAGCGTAAGTTGATGGGGTTGTTTGGGCAAGGGGGGATGGAGTAGATGATTAGAAACGGTGCTGGGTTTGCGCGGATGGGTGGCTGTTTTTTAGAAGAGGATAGGATTTTAGAATGGATGCTTTACTGGGTAAAGGTTTAAGGGTTTTGAGGCTGTGGAGAGATCCGCGCAAAGTTGGAAAGTATTGCAGGGCGGAGCGATCGCGCGATCGACTAGTTGATAGTGGAGGGTGTTTTACAAATGTATTGCTACTTTTTGGAAGGTTCGCGGAATCGTCTCCTGAAAACTAGGTATACTGGCGATCACGGCTGTCCGCAGTCTCAACGCTTCTTCGGAAGCGGAATTAATGGAAACCAGATTGTTTGAATGCGTTCTACTCCTGTACTAAAGGTCTCAACGCTTCTTCGGAAGCGGAATTAATGGAAACACCCCTGGGGTGAAGGGCTGAGTATGATGCAATTGGTCTCAACGCTTCTTCGGAAGCGGAATTAATGGAAACCTGTATCAGCCTTAAACAGCGGGTAAAGGCTCTTAAGTCTCAACGCTTCTTCGGAAGCGGAATTAATGGAAACTCTAGTTCTGACTGTTGATTTAAGATGTGTGCTACCAGTCTCAACGCTTCTTCGGAAGCGGAATTAATGGAAACATTACTTTTAACAAGGCGTTGAGTGAATTGGTTTCGTCTCAACGCTTCTTCGGAAGCGGAATTAATGGAAACTAAAGTTATCGGATTACTCATTCGACTGTCACCGCGTCTCAACGCTTCTTCGGAAGCGGAATTAATGGAAACATGAGGTCTAAGCCCATAGACTGCCAACATCCCATGTCTCAACGCTTCTTCGGAAGCGGAATTAATGGAAACCATCAATGCCGATGAGTTGCCATCGGTGACAGGCAGGGTCTCAACGCTTCTTCGGAAGCGGAATTAATGGAAACTATCACTCAAACGGTCTTAGATTCCAAACTAGCAGCGTCTCAACGCTTCTTCGGAAGCGGAATTAATGGAAACCCATTGACTATTAAACCAAACTAGGTTAATAAAATCGTCTCAACGCTTCTTCGGAAGCGGAATTAATGGAAACTAAACTCTACTGATAGCCTAACCTGATCGTGATCTTTGAGTCTCAACGCTTCTTCGGAAGCGGAATTAATGGAAACCCTTATCTGGCATAGCAAGCATGACATAGGTCTTCTGTCTCAACGCTTCTTCGGAAGCGGAATTAATGGAAACTCACCTACCTTATTAACATTGGTAGATTTCTGGTCTCAACGCTTCTTCGGAAGCGGAATTAATGGAAACCAGATTGAGAAGGGGCGTTTAAGGGCTGAAGCTTTTTGTCTCAACGCTTCTTCGGAAGCGGAATTAATGGAAACTGTACCAAGTTGCGATCAAGGATGCTCATTAGATTGAGTCTCAACGCTTCTTCGGAAGCGGAATTAATGGAAACCCACTCTAGGAACTTATGACCAGACGCAAACATGTCTCAACGCTTCTTCGGAAGCGGAATTAATGGAAACACCCCGACCTTTGTACAGTTGCCGCTTAATGGTTTCGTCTCAACGCTTCTTCGGAAGCGGAATTAATGGAAACTGGATCAAAGATTCACTGAGGAATTTCTGAGCCAGTCTCAACGCTTCTTCGGAAGCGGAATTAATGGAAACCAGGGCAAGACGTCGTAGACACGGGCATTTTACGTCTCAACGCTTCTTCGGAAGCGGAATTAATGGAAACAAGCTTTTTGATTTGCGCGGTGCTGCAACGGGGACGAAGTCTCAACGCTTCTTCGGAAGCGGAATTAATGGAAACTCTAGTTTGGTGAGGCGATCGTCGTTTAGTTCGGGTCTCAACGCTTCTTCGGAAGCGGAATTAATGGAAACAATGCCCAGTCGCCCTAGGTAATAGTGATAGATGAGGTCTCAACGCTTCTTCGGAAGCGGAATTAATGGAAACTTTACCCGCTGCTCTAGGGTTTGGGAGCTAATCACGTCTCAACGCTTCTTCGGAAGCGGAATTAATGGAAACAAACTCTGAAGTGAGCACATCAACGATCGCCTGGTGGTCTCAACGCTTCTTCGGAAGCGGAATTAATGGAAACGGCGGGGTTTTCTTGCGGAACATTTCACTTTTTATGTCTCAACGCTTCTTCGGAAGCGGAATTAATGGAAACACTGTTACTTCTACCCGTGGGTTAAGGCGATCGATGGTCTCACCGCTTCTTCGGAAGCGGAATTAATGGAAACCTCAACCGATTCACCTCTGGGAATATAACTCGTTCGTCTCAACGCTTCTTCGGAAGCGGAATTAATGGAAACCAGTCACCACGGCTCATTGAGTTGCCATTACCCTTTAGTCTCAACGCTTCTTCGGAAGCGGAATTAATGGAAACAACCCGATTGCCGCGAATCGTTGCTAGGATTCCATCAAGTCTCAACGCTTCTTCGGAAGCGGAATTAATGGAAACTACATAATTGGCGGCACCAGCATCAGGACGCAATCGTCTCAACGCTTCTTCGGAAGCGGAATTAATGGAAACGTCTTCAATCCGATACCAATTAGCTGGAGACATATGTCTCAACGCTTCTTCGGAAGCGGAATTAATGGAAACTCGCATTCTCGCGAAAATTAAACCGCTAAGGGAACCAAGTCTCAACGCTTCTTCGGAAGCGGAATTAATGGAAACGGATGGCGATCAACACATTGGCAGCAGCTCAATATAAGTCTCAACGCTTCTTCGGAAGTGGAATTAATGGAAACACTCCACTTGCCACAGTTGTAGCCTGGTAGTGCCTCGTCTCAACGCTTCTTCGGAAGCGGAATTAATGGAAACACTTTACAAGTAGGAACGATGAACTAGGAATTTAAAACTGTTGAGTGCTGATGTGAGTGACACAAAGGGCGATCGCTAATCCTAAACAAACTTTATTCTTCGTTCATCGTTCACCCTTTAAAGTCAGCTCAAGCATAGTAAAGTTGCTCTCATAATCTTTCATTCGATAACCGACGAAATAAACTCTGTGCTGTCTTGAAAGATCCGGAATCGACTGAAAAGCAGGGTATGAAGAAGTAGCCCGTCATCTAAAGTCTTCTTTAAGAATTCTGGCTATTTTTATAAAAAAAGGCTAGATTTTAAGCGCAAACACCAGAGGTACACTGGGCAAGCAATCTAACTTAGCCGGAGTCTGTTCCCCCTTGGAAAATATTCAAGTTGAGCCTAACCTTTACTACCAGCGTAAGCTTTATGCCTTATTAAATCACCCAGACTATCCAAATTGGGGTACATCCGTAATTGAGAACTTAGCCTGCTTACCAGATCCCATTTTGCAAAGATTAGGAGAATGGTGGCAAAGCCTATCCAAATTAGATGCAAATGTTCAGAAAATAGCCGACTCAAGCGATCGCGTCAACCTCCACGCCCAAACCCCAGAACCTTCCCACTCCTGCCACCCCATCAGCGGCATAAAGCGTTCCCTTCAATCAACAATCCCTCACCCTGACATCACTAAAATTCCCGCATCCATTCGCCAGAATCCTGACCCTAAAACAGTCTTTTGGTGGTTTTGGCGGTTCCACCCAGAACGGACAAATAACTCCCACCCAGAAGCCCTAATCTTCCCGACTCACACCATTTTACCCGACTGCCCACTTCATAGCTACCAGGCAGCGGTCTCCGCCCTAACCGGAGCAATGTTCCCTGAAGGCTGGGCAGAGCCTACACCCGATCGCCCCTATCTCCTGCTGTTCACCTTCTCCCCTGTTCAAGAATTTATCAAAGCCTCTCGCAAATTTGTAGACTTTTGGGCAGGTTCTTATCTGCTGCACTACCTCAGCGCTAAACTTTGCTGGTGGATTGCCGATCGCTATGGACCCGATGCCATTATTGTTCCATCGCTCTGGCATCAAGAAATCATTGATGCATGGATGGTTAAGCAATTCGACTGGAAAGAAATGTTTCGAGAAGAGAGTCGGTTTATCGATCCTGTCACACAATTTAGCGATCGCACCTCCACCAGTCTCAGTACCGCTGGCTTCCCTAATGTGATTACGATACTTGTACCAGGGAAAGATGTGCAATCTCTAGGCGATGACTTGGCAAAATATCTTCAGCAAGAGTGGCAGAAAATTGGGGAAACAGTTCGTGACAATATCCGAGAACAGGTGAGTTTAGAGGCAAAAAAACTGAAGAATGACCCACAATGGAACTTATTTTGGGAAGCATTTAGTCAAAGCTTGCCTCAAGACACAAGTGATGAACTCTGTCGCCTAGATGTTGAACGATGGAATCCTAAGCTTAATCCTCAGTTTGACAAAATTTGTCATCCTGGTTGGGAATGGAATCCTCTCTGGAAAGCTCAGTTAAGCAACACCTGGGAACCTTACTGGGCAGCGGTGCCATTGGGCGATCCAGGAAGCGATGAGAATGGGCTATCGCTAACCATGTCGACCCACGATCCTCTATATGAAGAGTGGGAAAAAGCACAAAAAACTCTAGCCCAATCTTGGGTTGAGCTACCCAGTCTTGCAGAAAAAGCCGTGTTTGATACCTTCAATGTAGGAACTTGGTGGGGCAGTCTTCAGCAGCGGCTGCGACTCTGTGTTCAAGCCGTTAAGAACACACGCACCTGGGAAATTCCTGCTGCACCTGGAGAGCGATCGACCCTTTCTGGACAATTTAGTGCAGTTCATCCCAGCCTCAACTACAAAGTCATTCAGAATAATGGTGAAACCCGTGACTTCCGCGAAGGGGGCGGCATTTCTGAGGGTTCGATGCGCTTATTTTGGCAATTGATGGCAAAAGCCTATCCCGGTTTATTCAACGGTTCAGAAAAGTTGAATGCACTAGAACTGACCAAACGAATGGCATGGATCTATGGCGGTGTTGCGGAAGATCTAGGTATTAGAATCAAAAAACCTGTCATTAATTTTGACAGGACGCAGTCATATCCAGAACAAAAACAAGTTGAGAAACGCATTACGGAACGACTCATCTATGAACGCTTTCAACGTTTTCCAAATCTAAGTTCAATTGCAGCAGCACGATTTATTCATGATCATCTAGATATCACAAAGCAATACTGGGATGTTTTGTGTCGTAGTATTGACGTAGAACATCGAACAAACTACATGCGATTAACACGGCGTAGTCCATCTCAAATACCCAAAACCGATCGCGCAATTAATCCACAAAATCGACATCGGCAATACTACAACGGAGCTATGTTTTCTAGCCGATGGTTAGCGGAAGACCTTAATTTAAGTCTAGAGCAAACCCAAGCTCTACGCGGAGTAGTCGAGGCAGCTCATAAGAACTGTGGGTTTGGCGAAGGCAGCCCTTCAGACTGGTGGGCGATCGTCCTTGCTGATGGCGACAACATGGGGCAGTACGTTTCTGGCAGTAAACTCGAAAACTACAGCAAGTATCTAATCAAAGATTCGATCAACCGTCAAGGCATTCCTGATGAGCTTTATGAAGGCTTAGAAAATACTAAAAAACGTATGGGACCCGCGACTCATATTGGACTAAATCGTGCTCTTCTTGACTTCTCAAATCGTCTCGTTCCTCATCTAACTGAGACCCGCTTCTGTGGCAAAGTCATCTACAGCGGCGGCGATGATGTTCTCGTAGCGCTCCCTCTCGAGGATCTGCCCGAATACCTCCTGTCACTACGAGCCGCCTGGTGTGGGGGCGATGATCCGCAGGGAGATTTCAGTAATCAGGGTGACTATTGGTTTGCCAACCGGCCGCTTAATGGCATTCCTCCTAATCGACCACTTTTTACAATGGGCAAAGGTGCAACACTTAGCACAGGCGTTGTAATTGCTCACAAAAGCGTTCCCTTACCGACTGTTCTAGAAACCCTCTGGGAAGCAGAAGGCGATCGCGCCAAATCCATGCCTAACAAAGACGGCATCTGCTTTCGAGTGATTTACAGCGGCGGCAACACACTAGAAGCTCTAATGACAGGCAGCCTCTTGGAACCGTGGTGGAACATCGTTCAACACTGTCGAGAAGAACTCAGTCCCATTCTGTATCGTTTGGCTGAAGAACTACCCCAAAAAGCCAACATTGACAATCATGAGCTGTTTTCATTAGCTGCTCAAGTCATCATCAGTCGTCGGGACGAAAATCGCCAAGTTGAAAACTCAGAAGCTCTGATCCAATGGATTAAACAATGGGGAAAATGGGCATTTGAAGCAGCAGATTCATCTTTAGGAACAGACCCAAAAGACTTGGGATATCTCCTGCGTTTTAGTGCCTTTTGGGTAGACAAAATGATGCAACGGCAAGGATGGGTAAAACCATGAACCCAGAGTATTGGTATTCCATTACGCCGTTGGATGTGTTGCTCTTTCGGGAGTCAAAGCCATTTAGTCCGGGAGAGGGAGCTTGGGCAAAAGGATTATTTCCACCGATGCCGAGCGTCATGTTTCAAGCAATGCGATCGCTCCTCGAACCCTACGGAGCAGAGAAAACCGATAAACGCCGTGACCAGGAATTTCTCGGTTCATTTTTTCAAGATCCACAGGGCAATCTCTGGTTCGCCACGCCAAAAGATTTGGTGGGTGTCCGCACTCAACACCAAGAGAATGAAGAACCCAATCCTGATCGCAAAAAAGCTTCTGATGACTGGGAGAAGCTGATTCGATTGCAACCCTGTCCATCGGAAGCGCAGGCTTGGCAACCAATTGTGTTCAGTTCACAGGCACTGCCTGCAATGGTTCCCCTCACTCTGCGGCAGAATGAATACCTCTGCGGTCAACCTCAGCCCTGGATTCGGGCAGATGTCCTATCAAAATATCTCAATGGACAATTGGAGTTTTCCACAGCAGATCATTCCTACTTTATGGATAATCCTTGGGATGTTCAGATCATGCCGCATATTCAAATGCAACCCGAGACACGCCAAGTCAAAGAAGCAGACGGTTATTTTACCGAAGTGGCGGTTCGATTGCGGCAGGGATGGAGTTTTGTTGCAGCTATGAGCGCTAAACTCTCCGAAGGCATTGTTCGACTAGGCGGCGAAGGACATCGAGCATTTGTTTCACCAATCTCCACGCCTCCCGATTGGAAAACACTCCATGAATTGTCTTCTCCCTCAAATCGGGCATACCTTCTCACGCCTGGTTTAGCCCAGGCTCAGCCTGATGAGCCAGTATATGGCATATATCCCCATGCCTGGAAAGATCATCTTCTAGGTTGCGCAACCGATCGCCCTTTAATGTGGGGAGGTGTTTCAGAAATTCAACGCAGGCGATCGGGCAATCGTGAGTTTGGGCTGTTGCCACAGCGGGCATTTGTGCCGCCGGGGACGGTATATGTGTTTTATCGTTCGCCAAGCACGAACCCCCTCTTACCAGAATCACAGGCTCCGTGGGCGAAAACATTGAAAGCTCTAAACTATGGAAAACTACTCTGGGGAAAATAACTATGATGATATCTCTTGCATATCTATACTCGCTCTCGCCAGTGCATACAGGGGGAGCTAGCCAGGAAGGTAATTTAGTTGGAATTGCAAAGGAATCTCACACTGATTTACCCTATCTACCTTCCAGCACTATCCGGGGGCGACTCCGGGCTGATACATCAAAGGAAAGCCAAAAGCTCCTTTGGGGAAATACAATTGAGCATGTCACCAAAGGAGAAGATAATAACCTCACCCAAGGCGCTCTCTGGGTTGGAGATGCTTCTATTTTGTGGTTTCCTATATCGAGTTTGAGCCACGGAGTTGTATGGGTTTCATCGCCCTTGTTGCTGCGTCGATGGTTACGATTAACTCGCCACAACATTTCTTTACCCTCAATTGGCAGTTTTAGTGGTGGGAATAAAAGTAGTCTTTATCTAAAAGATGCTATTTTCAAAGCAAACTCCTCAGAGTTGAAGCCTTGGGAAGGTAGCTGGGCTGACTTTCTTCCTCCAGGAGGACGAGAAACAGAAACTATTACACAGGTGCTTATTCTCTCGGATAAAGACTGCCGAATTTTGATTGAAATGAGCCTATGGCGACAAGTTCGAGTGAATTTAGATGACCAAAAAAGTGCAGATGCTTTCCGATACGAAGAGGCTATTCCTCCAGAAACGTTAATGTTTTTTCCCTGGGGAACCACGACAACATTTAACCAAGAACAACAGGAAATAGCATCCCAGCATTTCTGCAAAATGATAGAGAACTCAATGATACAACAACTTGGAGGTCAGGAAAGCTTAGGTAGAGGTCTTGTTGATCTATGGATTGTTAATGCTCAACATGCTGATCCTTCCTCTCAAAAAATACAGGAGCAACCCGTACTATGAATTATGATTCTAGAGAGATGTCATCTCTTGTTTACCATAACTTGAGCGAAAGTCGAAAGCAGGCGAGTAGTCCTAGTGACCAGAAGGAACAAAAAAGTCAAGCGGTAGAACTCTATAGCTATGTATCGACATGGGGACTATTGCGACTGAAGGCTGAAGAGTTTGCTTTAAGTGCTAGTCAAAAGAATAAACGAGACATCGTTCAGTGTTTCTTCAAAACTTTGAGCGAGTTGATCCAAGATCCAGACTTTCTGGTTGGAAAACTGGGGTTACAACGTCTCAGCGATCGTCAAAATCTCAGTGCTTCTGAGTATCTTGGGCTAACAGGCGTTGCTCTGCAGCTTGCCCATGAGTTTGCGTTTTGGGCAGAAGCGATCTATCCCAAAGAAAAAAAATAAGCTCATAAATCTTTCACGGCTCACCTCTAAATTCCATGCCAGATTTACACTCAGATAATCCGAAGAACCCTTGGTTTACTACGATTGCAACGCCAGAGCCTTCAATTGATGCTAGTTTCGTAGAATATTTGCGCTGGATGCGGTTGCGATCGGATAACAACTCATTAAATAGTGCCAGATTAACCGAATTACTTCAGCAGGCAGGAACTCGTGATTATTCGGAAGCACTTGATCGATTGACGAACCGTACTAAACGTTTAGCAACGGAGTCATTCATCGTTGAATGTCCCTGGCGGATTCGTGTTGGTGGAGTAAAGGGACCTGAATCTATGCTCCTTCCAGCATTCGATGCTTTAGGAATGCCGTATATCTCCAGTAGCACGCTTAAGGGTGCGGCAAGAGCCATTGCTGAGCAAGATAAGTCCATCAAATCTGCTCAAATTCAAATGGTTTTTGGAGCGATTCAAGAGTCTTCGTCTTGCATGGGCTTAGTTACATTTCTTGATGCATATCCACTGCCAGGGGAATCAAAGTTAGGCGGATTAATGCTCGATATGGCGAATGCAATTTGGACGACATGGACAAGCGACTGCCAACCTCCAGATTACGACCCGAAGCCGAATCAATTTCTTTCACTCCAGAAACCTCAATTTGTAATTGGGTTGCGGCAAAATAAAAGTTGTTCTAATGAAATCTTGATGCAAGTTAAACAGTGGCTATTGCGAGGTCTTATCCAAGGCGTTGGCTCTAGGACAAACAGCGGCTATGGAGAACTCAGACTACCCTCTGGGTCTTTGCAACAATTACCTAGAGAACAGCATCCTAAGAAAAAGTCTCCGATTATAACTATTCCTTTTGAACTGGAAGGACAATTGATTCATGGCGCACAGAAGGTAAGCTGGAAAGAAAGTGATGGGGGAATCAAACCAAAATTAGAGGGAATTGCAGAGGTTCGTCCCATCGCTTTCCGCTCTATGTTGCGTTTTTGGTTCAGAGCATTAGCGTTAGGAATGTTATCTCCTGAGAAAGCCTGTAGCCTAGAATTAGAGATCTTTGGTGGTATCCGACCATCTCAACGTGTTGGTAGATTTCAACTAGAAATTAGCAATGGAAAAACCTCAGACCCAGACCATCACCAAGAGGGCAAATTAATTCTGAGACACGCTCCACTTCTCAGCTTAACCCTAGTGTCAGAGGAGCAGCAAGAGCAGCAAGCTGCGATCGGTCAACTTCTCAAGACCTTAACTTGGTTTATGTTTCACTTGGGTGGTATTGGACAGGGAGCGCGTCGCCCTTTTTATCAACGCAATGGTAACCCCTCTATCCGTGGGGTTAATTTAGAGCCTAAGCGAACAGAAGTTTTTCCTGAAAAAGAACGCGCTGATTGGCAACTTCCGCTAACTCCTAAAGAATTTAAAGTAATCTTCCAACAAAAACTAGCAAATTTCTATCAAGTTTTAGGAGTCTTGAGCCCAACCAATTCTGAAAGTACTGGAGGAGAACCCACCGAACATTCTTGGGCAGAAGTAGTAGATCAACATTGTAAGATTCTTGTATTTAGGAAAGCTCTTCGTCAAGAAGCATCTAAACCTTTTCCGTTAACCAAACTCCATGAGCAGTTTCATGATTTAGATCAGCTTAACTACACAACAGCAAAGAGCTTGTGTGGAGGTATTAAAGAGGATAGGGTTGGTCAAGAGAATCGAAAGGCAGTTCCTTCACCAATATGGATTGCTAATTTGCAGAAATACCAAGTCATTACTGTGTTTGGAGCAACGGAAGATCCTCGTAAGGCATATGTTGAGGCATTAAGAAGCTCAATCACTCAAAATGGATTTGATAGTTGCCTTCGGGTTTATCCGCTTAGCTCAGAGAACTAAACATGAGACGAATTCTTATCCTTGCTGCCAGTCCACGCAATAAATCAGCGCTCAATCTCAAGCGAGAAGAAAGAGAAATTTCTGATATCCTTAATCGTGCAAAGCAGCGAGGTAACTTCAAGCTTTTGCCCTCCGTCCGAGGAGTGACAACACGAGAAATTCAAGACCAAGTTCTGAATCAAGAACCGCATATTATTCATTTTTGCGGACATGGAGAAGGCGAACCAGGGATTTATTTAGAAGATGAGTTAGGAAACGCAAAACTGGTATCAGAAACAGCACTGGCAGGACTGTTTAAAGTTTGCGAACAAGTTGAATGTGTAGTCTTTAATGCGTGCGACTCAGAAACGCAAGCTCAAGCGATCGCTCGTTACATTCCCTATGTCATTGGCATGAGTGAAAAAGTTTTTGATTGGGCTGCGATCGAATTCACTTTCGGGTTTTATACTGCCCTAGGAGCGGGCAAATCTTATGAACAAGCTTATAACAGCGGTTGTAATAGCATTCGGCTGGCAGCAGAGGGGAGACAGCAACACGAGATTCCAAAACTATTTACAAAGGCATCAGTAGAGGCTTCCCCAGTGTTGTGGATTCAGGGGTGGGCACCTATTCGTAGTGAGAGTAAACCCACAGCTAATTTAGATTGGCGATCGCATTATCATGAGCCTAATCGACGGATTCCAACACCAGAGACTTGGGAGGCAACATTGTTTGCTCAACTGGAGCAGGTGCGTGAAATCATAGATTCTTCTCACCGCGGTAAGTCGATTGAGGTTATCAGTACTGCGCCGTTAAGTGCAGTGTTGGTAGTCGGGTGGAAATTTCTTGAAATGGGCGGGTTTCAGTTCCAGATGCAGCAACGCACAGGTGGTGAAGTACAAATGTGGCAGTCAACGGTAGCTCCATCTAACCTGAGGTTCAAAATCTTAGAAGAGAAGAATAATCTAACAGGAGAAGATGTGCTGGTAGTCTTGGGTATTACGGGCGATCCTAGAGCCGATGTAGATCGACTGTTACAGGAGAGCGATACCCACCAATTTAGAGCTATGGTCTATGCCGAGCCGGAATCAGGCGTAGGTAACACAGCGATCAATAATGCAGATGCAGTAGCATTATCGATCGCAGCGAAAGATTTACTGGCGCGATCGCGGAGTGATTACAAAGCGACTAAGCTGCACTTGGTACTCTATACTCCAGCAGCATTTTGTTTGTTTTTGGGGCAACGGCTTAATGCGTTAGGGGATATTATTATCTATGAACGTAAACCTGAAGGTGGTTATTTACCTGCAATGCAATTGAGAACAAGATGATTGTAATGAAAACAGGGATATGGGACAAGGGCAACCCCGATAATTGCAATCTCGCTTGGCGATCGATTAGCATCATTGAGTAATTGAAAAATGGTTGAAGAACTAAAAACCTGCCCCAGTTGGGTTTGCTCATTCTAATTTCAGACTTTGGTACTAAGTCCAGCTCTGCGGTTACCAATTTTGCTGCCTATAGGTGACAACGAATAGAATCACGATCGCTAGTCTTGAATACTAAATTTACTAGATTCAAACCAAAAGCAGCGATGACCAGCGCAATTCTAGACAGTGCAATTTTAGAAAAACTCGATCGCCAAACTGAGCAACGATTAATTTTACGCTCAGTCAGTTGGCAGCAATACCTATCGCTTGATGCTCTGAGCATAGACTATCCAGGGCTAAAGTTAAGTTATTTAGAAGGTGTGTTAGAGATTATGACCCTCTCTCCAGAGCATGAGTTGTTAAAGAAAACGATTGCTCGACTGTTGGAAATTTATGCCTTTGCCAAGCGGATTGACTTGCACGGGTTTGGCTCAACCACCTATCGCCGAGAGATTGCAGCTCGTGGACTAGAACCTGATGAGTGCTATTGCATAAACCAGTTAAAGAGTGTTTCAGATTTAGCGATCGAGGTGGTCATAACTAGCGGAGGAGTTGATAAGCTAGCTATTTATCAGGGGCTTAGTGTGCCAGAGGTTTGGTTTTGGCTCGATCAATCTCTGACTGTTTATCAATTAACAACATCAGGGTATGAGGTATCGCAGCAAAGCTTATTACTTCCTGAGCTTGATTTGGGTCTTCTGGCTCAGTATATCCAACCTGAGCGCCAATCGGAAGCCGTGAGAGAGTTCTACGCATTGATTTAAGGAATTATTCTCCCGGCGATCGTCCCTGTTGCTTCGCGTAAACCACATAAGCCGCATCTGCCACCATCCCCACCAAGGTAATAGGTGTATTCGCTGCCACTACAGACTGATCTGACGGCAATGGAAACCGTCCTCGAACATAAAGCACCAACGTAGACGAAATGGGCATCATCCGTAGGACACGATCGCACAATGCTTTTCCCTGTTGTTGAATCTCTTCTGGCAATTTATCAAAATCTTGTCGGTTGCTTTCCTGCCAATTCATTAGATCTAGCACAACAATATCGCCTTGCGACTGCTTCAGTTGATTCACATTTGTAAGCCAAGCAACATCCTTAAATTGCCTTGTTTTAAGTAAATCAACTTCATCGGGACAACTTTTACTGTCAGCTAACAAGTAATCAACCAGGATATTTCCAATAACTTCTTCTCGTTGCAGCGATCGCTTCACCACTTCAATCCTAGCGTTCACTTCTTGGCGAATCTGATCGGCAATTTGGATTTCTACCTGTTGCTTAATCAACTTCTTCGCGTCTTCGAGACTTTTGCCCAAAAAATATGCACCTGCACCTGCGATCACCCCAAATAGCACCAAAACAAATTGCATTGTTGTCACGAACTGGGAAAAGCGATCGCTCAAATTCTTGTTATCTTCGGCAATAAACTTCAGCTTGTCAGCAAAATCTGCTCCCAGCCGAGCATTCTCTGCTTTGAGAAAATCTAGCTGCTGCTTGAGTAATTCAACTTCAGCAGGTGGCTGCGGGGTTTGGGCAACCCACCAGTCTCCTAGATGATGGAAGTTCAATGAAAATATCCAGTTCATAATTATAATCCTCGCACTTCCAAAATCATACTAGCGATCGCCGATGTGCACCAATCGCTAGTGCTCATTTGCTCCAGAAGTAGTGATTGTTGCCCTTCAATGGTGACAACGGACTTAATGACGGCATTCATATTCCGTACCCATTGCCGCTGTGCCAGCAACGGACAAGTTTGGTCAATTACCTCTACCAAGAACGATGAAGGTAAGCGGTTAAGAGCGCACAGCAGATCAATCATCTCGGATTCACTAATTTCTAGCTTGAGATAAATTAATGGCGGTTAGCAGTTCATGTACCAAGTTACCCAGAGCAAGAATGTCAATGGTTAAAGCTTGGGATTGGGCGATCGCCTTTAAGTCATCCATCAAAGCACAGGCGGTGCCACCCTCAAACAGTTTCCTGGCAAGAAGTCTAGAGGGAATGAGAGCGATCGCGGCAAAGACATCAGGCGGTAACTGTTGATGTTGTCTGACCCAAACATTCACGAGATTGCACAGCAGCAGAGAAGTAGCCTGATCATCTTCTTGAAGCAAGCTTTGACACATCCAGCCCTGCTGAGGGTTCTGGAAATTGCGGGTTGCATCGTGACGATTGATGCGCTGGGTAGTTACTCCTACGTTTTACTCAACCTGCGACACGCTGTAGAGCGAAAGGCAAAAGACGGAAATTAACCGATCAAATGGCGATCGCTTTTTCCCGTCTCTGCCTTCCGTTCTCCAGCGTGTTTCCACTAGTCCACTTCTGAAGAAGCGTTGAGAGCCGTGTGCATGACAACCCGCTCAACCTGCTCTTGTTTCCATTAATTCCACTTCCGAAGAAGCGTTGAGATTTGTCGATTCCAACCGGGCATGAGTCTAGCGGCGTTTCCATTAATTCCACTTCCGAAGAAGCGTTGAGGATCGTGCTTATGGGGGAAATGGCGATGATCTGTTGAGTTTCCATTAATTCCACTTCCGAAGAAGCGTTGAGATTTCAATGATGAAGCAATTTCTTTTTTGGTCTGCTTGTTTCCATTAATTCCACTTCCGAAGAAGCGTTGAGTGTTCACAGGGTTTGCAACGTCAGTTGCAATAACAGTTTCCATTAATTCCACTTCCGAAGAAGCGTTGAGCTGAACCAATTAGATAGTCAGCTATGGGCTCTAGCTGGTTTCCATTAATTCCACTTCCGAAGAAGCGTTGAGATACTGAATTTCAAGGCACAGTTGAGCAACTAGTCAAAGTTTCCATTAATTCCACTTCCGAAGAAGCGTTGAGCTTTACTTACTATATGGTCTATAAAGACTATGTAGAGTTTCCATTAATTCCACTTCCGAAGAAGCGTTGAGTCTTGCTTGTTGGCATTTAGTGCCACAGATTGAATTGTTTCCATTAATTCCACTTCCGAAGAAGCGTTGAGGGGCTTAAACATTTTTACGAACGACTCGGCACTTGTTTCCATTAATTCCACTTCCGAAGAAGCGTTGAGACGATACTTTCGTTCGTGGCAGCCACTGCCGTTAGTGTTTCCATTAATTCCACTTCCGAAGAAGCGTTGAGGATATGCTGAGGATATGCCCAGCTATGTAGAAGGTGATAACGCTATATGGTTTCCATTAATTCCACTTCCGAAGAAGCGTTGAGGATGCCTAGGCAGTTCACACACGAGGGAGAAACCTGTTTCCATTAATTCCACTTCCGAAGAAGCGTTGAGCTGGGGATGCTGATGACTATGAAACTGGTCTTCCTTGTTTCCATTAATTCCACTTCCGAAGAAGCGTTGAGAATAAAATTCTAGTTAAGGCTGAACGTCTTGTAATGTTTCCATTAATTCCACTTCCGAAGAAGCGTTGAGCAAGCTATCCCTTATACTTCTTCCTTATGCAATAGTGTTTCCATTAATTCCACTTCCGAAGAAGCGTTGAGATGAAGAACTAGGAGTTGATTACTCTCTTGTAACAGTGTTTCCATTAATTCCACTTCCGAAGAAGCGTTGAGTGTTGTACCTTCAGGTCAAAGACCTGAGGGTTTGAGTTTCCATTAATTCCACTTCCGAAGAAGCGTTGAGTTTCCATATCAATTTCATGAGGGAGGAAGGCATGAAGTTTCCATTAATTCCACTTCCGAAGAAGCGTTGAGGTTAGTAATGCCAGAGAGTTAAGGATGATCCTTAACGGTTTCCATTAATTCCACTTCCGAAGAAGCGTTGAGCTTCATGATACTATTCATGATATTACAAGCAAACCAGTTTCCATTAATTCCACTTCCGAAGAAGCGTTGAGGGTCGGCTCCTAAAAGCCTTGCTCAGCTTGCATTGTAACCTGCCATTTTCGTTGGGGTCAAATTTCATAGCCAATAGGACACATTTATTCGCAACAAGACTTCAAAAAACAGTTCTCAAACCCTTTCATAGCAAGCGATTCGCTGGGGTTGACGAGGTCATGCGGGTTTCAGCGATCGCCCGACCCCGACGAAAATAACCTCACTAAAACCGTCAAACTCCTTCGTACTAAAAGATTATACGCCTCATGAGAGATCACCTTCAGCGGCACTACCCGATCTTCTTCCTTCCGACATAACAGGCGGTATCGATACCCTACCGGAATCCGGATCAAGCTCCGTTCTCCAATCAAGCGCTTTCCACCTAGTTTCCAATACTCTGTCCCATGTGCAACCTGATTCAAGATTTCATGTGCCTTATGAGCAATCGCCTTAGGAAGCTTGTATAATCCTATTGTATCTTTTTCGGTCTTTTTATGCGATCGCTGTCGTTCATCCTTGCGTAATTTCCTGAGCCGTTCTCGATCCGCACAACAATGACAAAACCGACCAAAACCTCGATGCCCACATTTAAATCGTTTGCGATATTTCCGACTTCTCCGACTCATGAATTTTGCCTCCCTCTGATTGCTTACAGATCTACACGTCAAATTTCCCAAGCATCTGCATGATCGATCAACCGCTTTATCCCCGCCAAAATTTGGTGATACTGCTGCACCAACTCTTGCCCAGTCTGAGCCTCCAAATAGCTGCATAACACCGCAAACTCAACCCAAGTCTGAACCTCTGCCGCCGCTACCTCCGACTGATTCAACCTCGCCACAAAAGCATCCCGATACCGTCGCTTCTGCCAAGCTTCCGCTATCTTCGTACAAACCACCCGTGAAGCCTGTACCAACGGCTGATTCAGCGATCGCCTCTCCTCTTCTGGAAACTCTTGTACTATCTCAAACACCCACATTGCATTGTCAAACGCCATCTGATACACCGCCAACTCTTGATGCTTCTCAATAAATTCTCGATTCGTCATAACCCCTCCCATCAAACAATAAAAGCCACATCATCTACTTCCCTAAACGGCTGAATTCCCAGGATCAGAACCTTGTCCCGCGTATGCCCTGACATTGGGTAAAACCGCACCTGATCCTCTTCTTTTTTCAAACACTTCTTCAGCTTTTTATCCAACATTTCATACTGATTTGCGCTCAGCACACACTCAAAAACCGACTTCTGAACCCGCATCCCATACCCCTCTAACAACCGCGCCACCCGCACCCGTCGGCGATCGCTCACCACGTCATAACAAACTAAATAAAACGTTTCCATCTTCTACTTCTCCCATCGCATCGGACGATAAACCTCCCGCTCTCCCATGACACAATGCACATACTCCCAAACCTGCAACTCAAAGCACCGTCGATAATTCACCTCATATCCTGTATGCGGATGAGTCACTGTTTTGTTTAAATACTCCTCCCAATGCTTCAGAAACTTCTTCAGTGCATTAGGAACCAAATACACTCCACCTCGCTCATCCGGCGGCGTAAAATCTTCTTCCGTAAAGATATTGGAATTAATCAAATACGCCACTAACGAATCCACAACTAGCGATCGAAACTCTTCCACCAAATCACACACCAGCGACGGACGATTCTTTTGAGGCTTATGCAAATTACCAAAATGCGTGTGTAACCCAATCGTTTCCACCATCGAATGCAGGTTCTGCGAAAGCAACGTATAGCCCAAGCTCAATAGACTATTAACCGGATCAGTCGGCGGTCGGCGCGTCCGCTTTTCAAACTCAAACTTACCCTTCAGCAACGTGGCATACGCCTGAAAATAAAGGTGTGCTCCCTGCCCTTCATAGCCCAGCATCGTTTCAATCGAATCAGAGTTTTGCACTTGCTTAATCAGCTTAGCGATATCAGCGATCGCCTTTTCCGCAGTTTTAGAAGGACGCTTCCGATTCAAACGCAATAACAAAATTCGGCTATTGTGCAATTTCCCCATAATCACGCTCTGTGCCTGCCGCACCACAAACGCCTCATCCTGCAAGCAAGCCACCTGCTTCATCAAATAATCAATCTGCGCCACTCCCTCCGTTTCCAGCCGTCCAAAATAGCGCCCATTGCTCGCTAAATATAAAATTGGAATCCGAGTCCGCAACGCCAAACTTACCGCTCCGTGGGACACGTTACAGCACCCAAATAAGACCACATGGCTCACCCGATTCACAGGCACGCTGCATTTTACCTCCTGCTCATGCACTACCTGAAACTGCTGATGCTGCACCCGCAAATAAGCCCCTTGATCCGTCACATATAATGTCGTCATACCATCTCTCCAGTAATAATCAGTGGATGAACTTCTAGCAACTTTGTACTTTGTCTTATCAATACTGCAAACCTGGGGCACCCCAATTCTCTGCCCCCCTCTCTTTCCCCCTCCAGCCCTGGTCTTTTCCTCTTCTTTCGGTTTTCTCGTTAGTCTCTGTGGCACAATCACCGTTCCTTTCACAAAACGATGTCCCAAAAACGTGAACTCTTCATCTCCATGCAAAATCTGGGTTTTCTCAGGACTCAGCTTCAAAGAAAGATCCTCTAGCCAATCCGTCATCATCCCCAGCGCCCGATTTGCCTGCACCCAGCTCCCGCAAACCGCCACACAGTCATCGCCATAACGCACCAACTCAATTCCTGCATCCAGACAGTTGCGGTCAAACCTACTCAAATACAAGTTCGCCAATGCCCCCGACAAAATTCCACCCTGCAACACCCCCTGATTGAGTCGCTGTCGCACCCCTCCTACCACAATCCCCGCCTTCAACTGCTGCTCAATCAATCGCAACATCACCCCATCAATCTGCAACTGTTCCAACTGCCCCATCAGTAACGCCCAAGACAATTGATCAAAAAACTGATGAATATCGGTCTTAACCACCCAATTCGGCTGATGTCGATAAAACTCCATCATCCGATCCACTGCGCCATAGATTGAATAGCCAGGGCGATAGGCATAGCAACTCTCACTAAACGACTCCTCCAACTTGGGATAAACATGCTGAAGCAAATAACGCTGCACAATGCGATCGCTCACCGTCGGAATCCCAATTAAACGCCGCCCCCCACTCGGCTTATCTAGATAAAATCCCCTAGCCGGACTTGCGCCATACACTTCCCTGCGCAACTGGTGCTGCATCACTCGAATCTGTTCTTGGGCGACCCCCGCAAACAAATCCGTCGTAATCCCATCCACCCCAGCCGCCTGACTCTTCCGCCGCACCAGCTCCCAAGCTGCAAATAGCTGTGTCGCATGAAACATGTTCACCTCTCGTGTTCATGTGCCCATCTTTGCAAACGCCTGGTCTGAGAACCGATCTAGGTTTGGTCTAACTTTTGGTCTAACTTCTGTTTCAACATCTAAAAAACATCAAAGATGGCGGAAGACCCCAACGAATCAAGCTATCCTTTTCTGATAACTTTATCTTTGTAGTCCGTCTCTCAAAATGTCTTCCCGCTCCGTCACAGCTTCTTCCGAAGGACTTGAACGTGCCAAAACTGCGCTCAAGCGAAAAAATTTGTCGCAACGCGCTTTCCAGGGTGAGTACGAAGTCGGCGCTTGGGCAACCGTTAATAACTTCTTCAGAGGTAAGCCCGTCGATCGCTTCTTCTTCATTGCCATTTGCAGCGCACTTGACATCGACGACTGGGAGAACATTGCTACGACTCCTGAAAACCTCCAAACAGAGCAACCCTCTGTTCCTCTTCCTGTCGCCCCTTCTTCTCTTCTTACTGCTGTCCAACAGAACGCGATCGCCGCCCGCGAAGCCCTTACCCCCCGCATCCTCGAACGCATCCCCCGATCCATCGTCCAAGACAAATATTTAGTGGCGATCGCCCGTGGTCTACAAGGACAGTCTCGCCTCATCCCGATTGTCGCTCCTGCAGGTTACGGCAAAAGCACTATTCTGGGAGACATTTACGATCAACTCACCCAATCCGAAAATACCTGGGTTGGTTTAATCCTGTGTAGCAGCATCTCCGTTACACCCACCTTTTTCTCATTTCTCTCCTCTACCTATCTCACTGCTACCTTTGCCCCTGCTGCGGTAACCAACTTAACTGCACCTGGAATTTACCAAACCTCCGCTATTGATGCCGCATTTGGCAAAAGTCTTTGCGGCAACTCTCAATCCATAGTCGAAGTTGTAACTCAATTAATTGCAGATCATGGCAAGGGCGTTTTGTTGATTGACACCCTAGATCTGATCATTAACCGCGATTTTGTTCCTGTCTTTAACCTGTTGCTTCGACAGCTTTTAGGCACAGGGCTAACGATTGTAGTGACCTGTCGAGATCACGAATATAATGACTATCTAGAACCCACTCGTGAACGACTCCCAGGCATTGCTCAACACCTCGATCGCCATTCCGTTCCTAACTTCACAGCCGCCGAGATTCGAGCCGCCGCCGAAGCTTTTTTCCACAAGCTCGAACCCACTGCTCCAGAGCGAGGAAAACTCTTTGCCGATAAAATCCTCTCTCTCTCTGCCGATAATAGATCCCTTAAAGACATTATCCAGAATCCACTGCTGCTTGCACTGCTATGCGATCTATTTGCTCAAGATGGCAATGTTCCCCCTGATCTGACCGTCAGCAAATTGTACCAACGCTATTGGGAAGAAAAGGTCTCCTACAGCCGCATTGATCATAGCCATGCTGCCCTGCTTGCCATTGAAAAAGAAAAGCTCTGCTTGACGATCGCCCGCCAACTCTTTGATCGATCGCCCAACAAACTTTGCGAATCACTCTATCGAGACGAGTTCGGCATTGAGTTTACCGAAACTATGGTTGAGGCATACAGCGAACTATTAAGCGAAGGTGTGTTAGATCTGTTGCCCTCTCGCAAAATACATTTCTTTCACCAAACTTTGCTGGAATATGCGATCGCTTACTGGCTGACTCGTCACACTGCCCAAGCCCAGCGCAATCAGCTTTTAGAATGGATGAATCAACCCAATGCGAGCCACACCCGCACCCACTGGCTCCCCATTTTGCGACAGCATTTAACCATTGTGGATGAACCAGAATTTGAAGCCTTGATTATCCAACTTAATCATCAAGATGTTGGCATCTTTGGCGTGATTGCCTATGCTGCCGCTTCGCGCGATCGCCCAGATGCGCTGCGTCGTTTGTTGCCCATTGCGCTGGAAATGGGTGAACTTTACCAGCGCCGTCTCCGCCAAGCCCTCAGTTCTGCCCCGCGTTCCCTCATTGAAGATACATGGGATATTTTGTTGCAAGTCCTTCAACAATCAAAGCACGCGACCGCAGGGAATACGGCACAACTGGCGGGTAGCCTCTTGGCGGAATGGTGGCAAACCTTGAGCGATCGCCTCCCAGATACATTAGAGACGATCGCTCAACGCCAACCCAATCAAGCGCATCCAGATGAATTAGCGATGCTTTCAGGCTGGCTTCTTCAATTCTGTCTACCGCTCATTGAGCAATCTGCTAATGCAGATTTACTCGCTCCTTTGCGATCATATTTACCTATCTTTGGCTATAAAACTTGTGCTGCTATCATCCAGCTTCATGGCTTGCTCCATGTTCCCCGCACCGCACAAATAGCACTGCTCAACCAACTTCTGTCTCAGGCTGTTTCTAAACATGAAGAAGTGAAAGACGCCTTGAGCCAATTAATCGCCCTGCTTCTGCCCTCCGCCTCTGCCGATTTTCCGTTGGGACAGTCTTGGTCAGAGATTTTACATGGGGTGTTTCCTGAGCAATGGGATATAGTTCAGTCCAAAGCAATCGGGCGATGGGCGGTACAGGATATCTCTATTTTTGTGGCAGTCTTGCAAGATTATTTGTTGGGTGAGCCGACTCATATTCAACGTAGCCTAATGGCGTTGGGCGAAAGCTTGGGGCATGGCGGAAACGCTAATCTGCCTATGGCATTAGTACAGATTGATCTTGCTCAGTTGCCAGTTGAGGCATATTCTCGTTTTACGGCATTACTTGGCCGGAGAACGATGGCTGCATTGTCAGCGGATGAACAAGAGGCGATTGCCTGTTGGCTCCAGCCCTATGCCCATGACCACATTCAGGATCTATATATTTCTCTTGAAGTTCTGGCGGATGCTTCACTGACTGCTCGTCAAACACTTATGCAATGCGTCGATACGCTCCCAGTCTTACAGCAATCGGGCGTTAAAGTTCGGCTGTTGCGCTTTCAGCCAATCGCTCAACATCCCCCTATTTTACAAATCGACAAACCCTCTCAACGTTTACTCATTGAAGTCTATCGCCAACAAGCAGCCGTTGAGCCGGAGGCATTTAATCGTCTGATGGAAATATCCCAGTATCGTCACAAGGAAGCTTCTCTTGCGGCTAGCAAAAACTTGGATCAGGTTTATCCAGCACTACGCCCTGCCCAAATTCTAGCGCTCCTACGATCGCCGTTTCCAGGCGTTCGGGCGAACGTGATCACAACTCTGATTAGTCTGTCGCGTCAGCCAAATTCAATTGCAGCCGATGACTTGGCGATCGCTTGTCGCAGCTTGTTAAAAGAGGATGATCAGTCGGTGGCTCGTTTGTTATGCAATTTGATTACTGTTTGGGTCAGAAGGCATCAACAGTTACCGCCAGATGTTCTTACGGCTCTTACGCTAATTCCGAAAAGACTGCTGGCAAGAAATCTATTTGAAGGTGGTATGGCTCGTGCTTTGATGGACGCGTTGAAGGCGATCGCTCAGTCTGAGGCTCCTGAAATTGAGCCTGCTGTCTTTAGTCAATTAGTCCAAAAGTTGCTCGTTTCTATCCACTTGACTCAAGTGAGGAATGGTGAGTCTGAGCTGATCGACTTGTTCTGCGCTATCAACCGTTTTTGTTCGTCATTTTTAACTGAGCTTGTGGATCAGAGTTGTCCAGTTTTGGTTCAGAAAGGATGGGATAGAAATTTGAGTGCGGTTATTAAAACTATAAATAAAGTGGAGGGCAGGCAGTCGCCACTATTAGATCAGATAACGAGTAGCGATTGGTGTACAGAATCGATCAAGAGTATGGTTTTAGAAGTGCGAGGTGCATGAATCATCAATTCACCTCACTGTTTGGTAGTTTCTGATCCAACTGTTGGGCTGATGTTAGCAAAGTGAATTTCACCACGTTTCATCTGATAACCCATCATTAACGCTTAAAAGCTAGTTTATAAAATTCGGCTCTTTAGGATTCCATATGCAAATGTTCTTCATGAACAGTTAAGGATTACCCAGAAGGCTAAAAGCCCTGTAAATCCGTTGAATGCATTTTTTCCAGCATACTGATTCCTATAGAACCTAAAATTCTTAGGAAGCTATCATAGATAGGACATCTCTTTTCAGAGTATTATAAGAAATTATTGGTTGCACATTGTTTATGCACTGGGTATCAAATATTACAGTTGTAGATGGCTGAATGAGTCAGCTTTTAGGCTTGTTTTGGCATCCTAAATCCCAAAAATTTCAAAAATTGGGGCATCAGACTAAGGCTTTCAGACCCCCGAAAACATATCTACAACTGTAATACTTAGAGAACTCTAAAACCAGTGGTCAAGGTATGGCATGGCATGGCATGAAACGACCCTTGCGGCATCTGCGTAACAGTCCGCACTTCAGCAGTGACATCGATCGGTGGCGATCGGATTAGTTGAAAACTAAATGCTGTACAGCTAATCTGAGCTTTGCTCGGTCATTTACTGCATACTTCCTTCGTGTACTGAGCAATGCTGGGATATTCGCCTTTATTAGTCCATTGGGGCTTAGTATTGTTCCAGAGGTCGGTATGCCTTGAATAGTGGTAGCTGGCAAGCATCCTGCATTGCTGGGTTAGGTCTGAGGGCTAAGGTCTGAGCCTCGATTTGCGGCATGACTTCACTTCAACAACATCCGATGATCGCCCTCTCAACACGCGATCGCCCCACTCATTCTATCCCTACCCAACTCCCTGCAACCTTAACTGCTGCTGCCCTTCCAAATACCAAAGAAACAAATAAAGTTCCGACACGCTTAATTCAGACCGCGATCGCTTTCCATACCGCTGAAACAAAGTATTTTGAGTCTTCTCAGCTTCCCATCCCAGCCGTCCTAGCTGAACATCGGTCAGGGTTCGGACAATACTTAAATCGTTGGGAGCGAGACTGGCGATCGCCTTCGCCAATTCTTGTTTAACATAGGCTGCCGTTGCCGGAACTTCATTCACTTGCTTCCAGACCGCTCTATCGGTGATCCAGTGGTAGAACTGACGACATTTTTCAATGTCATCGAGACTATTGAGCATGTGATTAACTCCATCCATAAACGGCATCTCTGACGGCTCTGGCGCTTGAGCTAAAGAATCGGGCATCGTTTCTTCTGGCGGTGCTTCCTCTGGTTTCTCTCGGAAGCTTCGTCCTGTCGCTTGCTCTAGATTGGCGATCGCCCGTTCTAACACCTCCTCCCAATCTGGCTCCCCATGGCGCTCAATATAGATAGATTTACCATCTTGAATCACGCGGCAAAACATGACGCCATCCTCCTCTCCTGGATGAGGATTTAAGACGATTGGCTGTTGTAATTGTTGCGGACTCATGTGCGCGATTGTCCAGATCAAGCCCTTAGCGAATGATTGTTCTTTAGGCAGAGTTGACCACCCGGACTCTAGGACATAAGGGCGATCGCCCTTGACATAAAGCCGGAACTTATCGCACTCACCCTTCTTCTTGCGGGTGACGGACTTAATCAGCAAGCCTTCGAGATAGCAGGTGAGGCGATCGCCTTCAATGGGCATCGGCACCAGGTCATCGCCCACTTTGTCTAAGGTGTACCAAAGCCCACCTTTAGAACGGTTGCAATAGACAGGAACTCGTTGGCTACCACTACTGAAGCCCAGTTTTGATTCAAGCAATAAACATTCAATGCGATCGAGTTGTGAGGTCATGGGATGGCTCAATAAAGGGGTTAAGTGGCATACCTGACCCTGGATGCCAGAGGGAATTGCGTTCGAGTCGATAAATCTCCTACTCTAAATACTCCGGAGA